>Ga0208116_1000014_pt1 | contig 155717 bp, 142 predicted proteins | sample LakWasMeta9_HOW4_2_FD_183859 | JGI IMG/M metagenome (GOLD analysis project Ga0208116, IMG submission 183859) | Freshwater sediment methanotrophic microbial communities from Lake Washington under simulated oxygen tension - Sediment Metagenome... | ecosystem: Environmental > Aquatic > Freshwater... | reverse complement strand
CTTCATGTCCGATTTATTCAAACGTATTAACGATGTCATCAGTGCCAACATCAACGATTTAATTGATCGCGTTGAAGACCCTGAACGCATGATTAAGCAAATCATCCGTGAAATGGAAGACAATATCAGCAAAGCCAAAGAAGGCGTGATACTCGCAATTGCCAGTGAAAAACAACTGCAAAAAGAGCTGGAAACCAATCAGAAACAATCCGCTGAATGGTTAAGCCGCGCCGAAACTGCGTTGGAACATAATAACGACGATTTGGCTCGCGCCGCATTAGCGCGTAAAAAAGAACACGATGCCATCTGCAACGCATTAGAACCCTCATGGTTATCGGCTAAAAATACCAGCGATCAACTCAAATCCCAGTTAAAAGCCTTGGAAGCCAAACTGGAAGAAGCCCGCCGCAAACGCACCAGCTTAGCCGCACGGCAACACGCCGCCGTTGCACGTCAGCAAATGGACAAAACCCTGTCCAATTTTGAAGCGGGCATAAAAGCGCAAACCAGTTTTGACCGCATGGAAGACAAAGTCGCGGCAATGGAAGCGCGCACCGAAGCTCTGGAAGAATTGCGCAACGACTCCTCACAATTGGAACGCGAGTTTTTAGACATGGAAACCCACGCTGAAATTGATGAAGAATTGCGCAAGCTGAAACAGAAAGTCAAAACCCAGCCCAAAACTGAATCAGCGACGAACAGCGATAGTTCAACCAATATTTTACTGTAAGCCAACGATATGAAAGCATTTGTTGCCTTCATCATATTTGTGATTCTGTGGGTGAATATGCCCGTTGTCGGCTTTTTAACAACCGTCGGTGCTATTATTTACTACCTGTTCAAAAAGCCTGTCGAGCATGACGATGAAAGCAATGAATCCGCACAATGGCACGAGGCATTCCCTATCAAGGCAGGCAATCTAGTTGACCTGACCTTATTACGGATAGAATTACGCTGCCTGATGGAATCGGGCAATATGGACAGGGAGCGACACGCGCTATTGGAGCAACAGATTGACGAATTGTGCCTCCATTATCTGGCACAATTTTCGGTGAGTGTGGGTAATCATTTATGGCGACAACGCCGTGTCGCTGCATGGAATTTTCTCAATAGTTACGCAGAAACACCGCTAGGAAAACCGCCTTGGCAATCAGAAACCGATGATTCCATGACGGACAGTTCTGTAGACGACGAACCGTCATCGGCAACATCGGATAACGTCTCGCCACTCGCCACTGATACCGCACCTGCCGTCACGCTGACAAAGCAGTCCCCCATATTTGACACCATAGACTACGAACCTGCACAGTCGGTACAGCACAACGCCGCTACCGACACACACCAGCCTGCGGTGTTTGCCATTGATGAAGCCGAGCATCCATCGACCCTGCTACAGGTTAATAGCCCAAGCCAACAAACCAGCAAACCCGAACCGACGCTGAACCAATACGCATGGCAGCCACACGAACCCACGCGCATAGAACGTGCGTTAAGCGCGTTATCAGGTTGGCATTCAATGGCAGTGCCGTTTTTAATGCAGAATATCGGCTGGTTTATCGGCGTGTTTTGCTTCATTGCAGGTTCAACTTTTCTGGTGCATTCCACCGAAGGTTATGCCAGTAACCTGATTGCCTTTTTTGCGTTTTTTATTTTTACCCTCGCCTTATTATTCGGCGGCTATCAGCTGCGCAGTAAACGCCCTGAACTGGAAACCTCCAGCACTGTGCTGTTTATCCTGAGTCTATTGCTGATACCACTGACCACGCTCACCGCCACGCAATTATTGATGAGCAGTGACAGCGGCGGTTTGCGCATCCTCAGCAGTTTGCTCATTTTGGTGGAATTGGGCGTGTTTTATTTTGTGGTCACGCTGGTGTCTGGCTTGATGGACAGAAGTTTGCAACAGGGATTGCCGCGCTTTTTTATCGCACTTACTGCAATGTGTACCTTGCAACCTGTGTTGACCGGCATCCCTGCTTGGCAGTTACTCGCGGTGATTCACTTGCTGATTATGGCGATATTGAGCGCGGGGATTTACGCCTACGCCACGCAATGGCTGCAAGCCATTTTTATCGACCATCGGAAAATTTCCTATTTTGCCGCAGGTACGCTGGTTTATGCCGCCTTAGTGTCCTTCGTTTTTATCAGCACGGGCAATAACATTATTTTGCCCGACGGCTATTACGGTTTTTTCCTGATGCTGTTGTCGGGGCTGTTATTTTTTGTCGATGCGCAATTTAAGCAATGGACGCAACAAGCCGCCTACTTATCGCGCTTTAGTTTTTTTGTCTATGGCTTGTCGGTACTGGCATTGTGTTTGGTCGCGGGTTATCAAACTGCCGCGATTCTGACCCTGATTCTGGCAATCTGCTTATACGCCTTCATCGTCTGGCGGTATTTAACACTCACGCCGCTGAGTATTTTTTTAGCCTGTTGCTTCTGGCTATACCACTTGCTGGTGTTGCAACACTTACCCGAAGCCACGCATTTACTTGCCAGTTTGCCCGTATTACTGGCACTGCACCGCGCCGCACACTGGGCATTAAACAAACGCCAATCGGCGTATTTAGCCCTGATTGTGTTCCGTGTGTTGTACAGTTTGCTTGCACTGCTTACCCTGTGGAGCTTGAGCTACAGTGATGCGGGCTTGTTAGCGATGACAACCGCGTTGACCACAGGCGTATTGACTTATTACGCACTGAAATCCGCACCACAGGCGATTTTCACGCCGTATTCTAAAATCGCCGATAAAGTTGAGTTAAACAGTTATCAAAATCTGCTCACCACACCTTGGTTTTACACGCTACCCGCGTTAGGCATTTTGATTGTGTGTTACGCGCCACCCTTAGCAGTATTGGGTGCAGCGCAGTTTTCTTTAGGCGTGTTATTACTGTCTGCGGCGTGGGCTTATTCAGGGTTATCCACATTTTTTAACGCGAACAGCGCGACCAACAAACCCATCGCACAACGGTTAAACAGTGCCTTACTGAGTTTATTGGTCGCTTTATTACCGTTGTGGAACATGAGCAACCCGCCGCGTATCGTGGTGTTATTACTAGCGGGTGTTATCGCCCTGTGGCTGAGTGTTCAGTTATTATCGCGCGGCTTGTTTTATCTGTTGTTCGCCTTGTGGGGCGCGGCATTTGCATTGCTGAAACTAACCTATTTTCCACCGCCGTCCAATGGCATGGTGACGGTCATATTGGGCATCGTTATCTGGTGTTGGCTGTGGCACGTTGAACGGCAGGAACTCTCAGATTCGCGCCAATTAGAGCGCGAGGTGGCAAGCCAAAAAAGGGCATTGCTACCGTCATTAAATGTGCTGGGCATCTATCCACTGCCCAGTTCCACAGTATTATTTAAAGACCTGATAGCCACGCCGATGGCGCAATTGATGGTGTTAGCGTGGTTGTTGACCTTGAAAGCCGTCATCCTGCGTTGGTTGCTGGAAATGCCGTCTTATGGCTGGTTGGCGGCGATTTTATTGGCGGGAGTATTGGGCGGTTTGCTGATTATCCGTTATCTGCTGATTCAGCTAATGCCGATACCTATCGCACTGGTATTGGGTGCATTATTACTGTTGCTGACATTTATCGGTTTACCGACAACAAGCCTGTTACTGGTCGCGGTGTTGTTTGCCTTAACCATTTGGCAATCGACACGTTATAGCCTAAAGCAGCCCATGTTTATCAAGCTGATGGACATACTCAATCCCGATTTGCCCGATGAAAGCGAACGCATTGCGCGAGTCACCCATAACACGGCGTTTTTTATCGTATTCAGTGCGGTCGGCATACAGTTGTTAGGTATTGATAGTGTGCGTAATTTACCCACCTTGTTGACCTTAGTCAGCACCGCTGGGTTTTTCTGGTTAAGCGATAAAAGTTATCCACAAAAACTGGTGCGTTATTGGGTGTTGGGTTTTGCTTTATTGGCAACCAGCGAACTTATTTCTTTAACCCTGCATCCGTTCAATTGGCAAACCATCAACAACGATGTGTATGCAGGTTTATTATTTACCGCTTTAAGTTTACCGCTTGCCGCTTTAGGTACGCGCCTAAACGCTTACGCCAAACCTGCCGCGCTTACCGCTATCACGCTGATATTCAGCGGTGTCTTTCTGCAAACACAGTTAGCCGTACAGGTGATTGTCCCGTTAGATTATGCGGTGTTATTTTTAGCAGGTTTCAGCTTGTTACTGGCAAACAGCAGACCCAAATGGATGTCATGCACCACCGCCGCGTTCATGATGTGGGTGCTGGCGATATTATGGTTGTCGCATAGCTTGCTCCACGCCACTGCCCCGTTCAGCTTATGGCTGGGCGTACAAACATTTACCGATTCATGGCTGGTGTTGAGCTTATTAAGCCTAGTCATGGGCTTGTTGTCATACCGCATGGAAAATAAATCGGACATGACGGCTTACCGTGTGCCGCTCACGCTGGTGGCAAACCTGTGTTTCGGCTGGACGTTATTAAGTTTATTTTTTACCAGCACATGGCATGACAACGCCTTGCCTTGGCTGTTGCTGATTTTATTAATTAGCAGTTTTCCGTTGTCCAAACACTGGTACGACGCGGCACAGTGTCGTGGCTTGGCAAGTGCCTGTTTTCCTACGTTGGCGGTGTTCAGTTTATTGCCCGTATCGCTTGACGGTTCTGGATTACAAGCCGTTACCGTCCTGACTGGCTACGCATTATGGTGTTGTGCCACGTTTATAGTGCCACGTTTTAATAAACAGTGGCGCGACTGGGCAATTAATGAAATATTTTTTCCGTGGCTGGGATTTTTTCTGGTCGCACTGAGTCCTTTTTGGTGGACAGCGGCGATTAACGAAGTCAGTGTAGGCGGATATTGCCTTGAACTGTCGGCTTACTGCCTATTGATGTTGCGTTACAGCCGCTGGTTCGGCTTCTCTTGGCTTGCCGCTGGTGCGTTGACCGCCGCTGGTATCGCCTTCAATTTCGACAATGATAATCTGCCCATTAATCTGCTATTGTGGAGTAACGCCCAATTATTACTGGCTAATTTTTGCTATCGCAAAGCTGAGGCAATCGCCCTGCGTTGGCAATGTCGGCAAGCAGTATCAGGGTTCGCATTTGAATGGCTGGTACGCCTTGTTTTACTTGCCTACTTATTGGCATTGAGTATTTATCTGGGCGTGGATTTTATTGATGCCAACACCCTACGCTATGGCGGCTTTGCAAACACCTTGCCCGTCAGCGTTCTGCTTGCCGTGTCGTTCGCGCATTTATTGTGGCTACGGTTTTCTAAAACCGCCTTACATGGTTTGATCTGGGCGGTGTTGCTGTCATTGTGGGCAATGTACATTGCCTCCTTTAGCACACTATTTCAGCCGCCGTTATTGTTAGCATTATGGAGCATCCTGTTATTCGCTATCGGTTACGCCTGCTCACGCTTACAGCATCCGCATCAACGTGACATAAACATTGCTATCACCCGTTGGCTATATCTCAGCGTCGGACTGGCTACCGTGTCATTGTGTGGGTATTCAGCATCTGACCTGCCCGAATTATTGCTCGCATTAGCCATTATCACCTGCCTGAGTGCCGCATTAGGCGAACGCTCACCGCGCTCATTCTGGCAGCTTATCGCCAGCATGGAAGGCTTGGCTTTTTTACACCTGTATCCCTTTTTGTGGGTTGATACGCAGAACCTGTTAGCCTTATTGCCGTGGTATGCCTTACAGCTGATTGTGCTTGCCTGTGTGTGTATGCGGCTATTAGCCAATACCGACTATGCCCGCTATGCCGCGTGGTTGACAGCCTTGAGCTTATTGGAACTGAGCGGTCATGGACTGCTCATCAAAATCTGGGTCATGACCAACGCCCCGTTGCAGTTTTTATACGCACCGTTGGACGCTATCGCCGCACTCACGACAGGACTGATTATCTGCGCAATCGGTGTGCGTCATGTCCGTCATCTGCCCAATTCCAGCTGGTTATATGGCATAGTGACACTGCTCTGCGCGTTGGCGTTTTATAGTCGTTTATTGTTATTGGGCAACGACCCTGTGAGCTTATGGGACACCGCGCTGCTCATCGTCTTTGCCTACAGCCTGTTTTTCTCGCAACGGCTGTTTCCCTCCAAGCCCTTGCTCAACATGGCATTATTGATGCCCGTATTGGCACTGTTTACCGTGCCGCTGCAACTTGCCAGCCCAGAAACCAGCGCGACCTTAATCATATCAGGTGTGTTATATGCCCTGATGCACCGCCACAGCGAGCAAAAAATCCCGCTGTATATGGCATTACTGGCATTCAACGGCGGCGTATATTTATGGATACCCAGTCTGGTTGACAGTAGCCAATTGCTGCAAATATATGTCATCCCTGCCGCGCTGAGTGTCTTATTATTACTGCACCTGCACAGCCGCGAACTCAAACCCAGCGTATTAATGGCAAGCCGCCTTGCCGCCATCAGCAGTATTTATGCCTGTGCCACCGTCGATGTGTTCTTACGCGCTGAACTGAGTATTTTTATACTGGCAATGGCGTTGAGTATCGGCGGTATTCTGCTGGGTATCGCCCTCCGAACACGCGCATTTTTATACGCAGGCGTGAGCTTTTTAGTGCTGAATGTGCTGGGGCAGTTAATGCGTTTTTATCCAGAGCAAGGCTTAGGAAAAGCCATAGTCCTCATGGTCATGGGCGCAATTATTATCAGCCTGATGATTTGGTTTAATATCAAACGCACGGCAATTTTACAACGCATCAACGCGCTACAAGCTGAAATGCAGACATGGGAATAATCTATTTTTATTTGCTGGATTATTGCCTTGAAATTGAACACAAGACTATCAAAACCGCTGGTATGAATCGAGTTTTACAAGCCCTCTTTTCCACACCTGCCGATTGTGAAACGGGAACAGATACTGATAATTTACTTAAGGCGGTAGCGAAAATCCATCATTAAGCACCAATGTAAATGGGGTTGTAATTACTCCAATTAAATTTGTTCAATTGCATTTTTAATGCTATGTTACATATATAACATATATAACATAAGGCACATAAAATTATGGCAAAAGGCGAATCAGGAAGAATAGTATTAGAAGTCGATTCTACGTTAAAAAAGCAACTTTACTCAATGTTAGCTCTTGATGAAACGACTCTAAAAGATTGGTTTATTGAACAAGCAAAAATTTACATTGCCCAAAAGAAAAAAGATATTTCCGATGAAGTTTAAAGCAAATCAGACCTCTCAAAAACTAAGAGGCGGTTATTACACACCCCAAAATCTTGCCGACTACATTACTAAATGGGCATTAAACAAGGAAAATACAACTTCAATATTAGAACCAAGTTGTGGTGACGGTGTTTTTATTCAAGCACTAGCTAATGCGAATTGCAGTAAAAATATTATCTTAAATGCACATGAACTTTTTGATGAAGAAGCAGAAAAAGCACAGAAGCTTTGTCATTCATTAGGCTTTAATAACTATAATATTTCCTGCGGTGATTTTTTAGCGTGGGCTAATACTAAATTACTAAATAATGAAAATTTATATGATGTAATTATTGGTAACCCCCCTTTTATTCGTTACCAGTTTTTAGAAAAAGAATTTCAAAGAAATACAGAAACAGTATTCGCTCATCTTGGACTTAAATTCACAAAACACACCAATGCGTGGGTTCCGTTTATATTAGCATCCGTTTCGTTATTAAAGAATGGCGGTAGGCTAGCAATGGTAATACCTGCTGAAATAATTCATGTGATGCACGCTCAGTCATTAAGAACTTATTTAGGAAATACCTGCAAAAAAATTCTTATCATAGACCCTCAAGAGTTATGGTTTGAAAATACGTTACAAGGTGCAGTTATTTTCATGGCTGAAAAAAAGAATAATCCAAATGAAAAAACAGAAGGAGTAGCTATTGAACGTGTCAAAGGACTTTCATTTTTAGAAAAAGATGCCGAAGAAGTTTTTCAGCAAGCTAAGGCAATAAATGGTCATACAGTAAAAGGAAAATGGACTAAAGCATTATTATCTATAAAAGAAATTGAGCTTATAGAACGTGTTATTACCCATAAAGATGTACATAATTTTAAAGATATTGCTGATGTTGATGTTGGAATTGTAACGGGAGCGAATAATTTCTTTTTAGTTAACAATGAAACTGTCAATAAATATAAACTTCATGATTATGTACACCCTATGTTCGGACGTAGCGACCATTGCAAAGGTGTTATATATAACGAACAACAGCACAAAGATAATGAAACTAAAGGTTTGCCTACAAACTTTGTTTACTTAGATACAGAACTATCATTACTTCCTCGTGCAGTTCAAAGATATATAAAACAGGGTGAAGATGAAGAATTACACACACGTTATAAATGCGGAAGCCGTAGCCCTTGGTATAAAGTACCTTCTGTGTACACAAGAAAAATAGGTATGTTAAAAAGAGCGCATGATACGCCAAGACTTATCTTTAATGAGCTAGAAGCCTATACAACAGATACTGCCTATAGAATAAACTCCGATAAATTTTCGCCAGAATTATTAGTTTATTGTTTTCTAAATCCTTTAACAGCACTCTTTGCAGAAATAGAAGGTCGTTATTATGGTGGTGGAGTATTAGAGCTTGTTCCTTCTGAAATTGAAAAGCTTTATATTCCAATACCTAATAATATTGAATATGATGTAAGGCAACTTGATAAAGAAGTAAGAAGCTTATCAATGGATGATGTCATCGAAAATCAGGGCAATAAAATTCTCAAAAAATTGGGGTTATCTGATGAAGAAATTAATTTACTCTTTTCTGCATGGAAAAGACTGAGAGATAGGCGACAAAGAAAATAAATTCTGAATTAAGATATGCTCAAAATAAAAGTATTATCACCTAGCCTATAAAGAATAGCTCTATTACCTAATAATTCAGGCTTTGCAATGAGTTGCTTTACTTCTCCCCAGTGAAGCTGTGTCATAGTGTTATTCTGCTTATACGTTTTAGAATTTGTATCAGTATTATGTGTAATATTTAAGGTATGTAACCCATAAGATACTCCAGCAACTACTATTTCAAAATTGGCGGCAGCACGTTCTAAATGTTGCTTATTCGGTCTTGTGTCAAATGACCATGTAAGATTATCAAAAACATAATCCCTAAAATAATGACGCTGATCTATATCTTTCATGTAACCCTTACTGAAAGACATAGAACCTGTGACGTTTGTATTATTTCCTTTTGGTATATTAAGGTCACGCTCTGTTAATTCTTTACTTTCCCATACCAAAATATAATTATTAGCAAATTTATTTTTTAAATTTTTCGTTACTGCTAATTTAGGTGTAGCAATAATTTTTGTAGCCATAGATGGCATTGGTTTTCGTGGTGTCGAACTGCCACGAGACTTTATTTTTTCAGTTATAGGTGACTTGGTAATTCGTTCATCTTCAAGAAGCCCATCTCGAAATAATTTAACCGCTTCTTTAACAGTTGAGATTTTTATAACATTATTTGGAAAGCGTTTCTCTAATTCACAAAAAGCATTTCTTAATGAAATTATATATTCTTTATCAGATTCAATGCTTGTATCTAGTGAAATATACGAACTCGCTTCATAATTATTATTAAGTCCACTAATAGTAAGATTGGCACTACCTAAGATTAGCTCAACATTTATATTAGAAAATGCGGCGTATATTTTCGGGTGATACAGTCTTTTAGTAGTAGCCACATCAATAATATAGGGATGAATACCGATTTTTAATATTTCAAGTATCGCCTGTATTGAAGTTACACCGTTTCTTATTCCGATGTACAAATTAGTAATTTCTTTTTTGCTAGATAAAGCGTTGCTAATAGCAACAATGCCACTTTTTCTTACAAATGCTACGCTTATAAGAATTTCGTTTGCATCTTCCAATTGTAATAATTGATTCAACTCTGAAAGGTGGTTTTGATTTTCTATAAGTCCTTGAGCTAACAGTTTAATTTCTGCCATTTTTATAAAGCCTTATTAATAACCAAAATGCTTAATCAGTTTTTTCTAAGCGAATATTTTGTAGGTTATGATTTTATTGGTCGGAACGACAGGATTTGAACCTGCGACCCCTTGTCCCCCAGACAAGTGCGCTACCAAGCTGCGCTACGCTCCGATTATTTTTTGGTGATTTTATTGAATGAGATTGTGAACACAATCTCTGGTAAAGCAAGAGGGCGGATTATACAGCATCCGCCCTGTTTTTGCAGCTTATTTTAGTAATTCTAAAATATCTTCGAGATCGGCGACCATTTGATGGATAAGCTGTTTGGTGATGGTGGCATTGTCTTTGTTGTCATCACTGCTTAAATGCGCTCGTGCGCCGCCGATGGTGTAGCCTTGTTCGTAGAGTAATGAACGAATCTGCCGTATCATCAGCACATCATGACGCTGATAATAGCGGCGATTACCACGTCTTTTTATGGGGCTGAGTTCGGTGAACTCCTGCTCCCAATAACGCAGTACATGAGGCTTTACTCCGCACAATTCACTGACTTCACCGATGGTGAAATACCGTTTTGCGGGAATGACAGGCAAATCATTATTACTCGGATCCAACATACGATTCTACTCGGGCTTTTAGTTTTTGACCTGAACGGAATGTTACCACACGCCGTGCTGTAATGGGTATTTCTTCGCCTGTTTTTGGATTTCTTCCCGGCCGACTGCTTTTGTCGCGCAATTCAAATTTACCAAACCCAGAGATTTTTACTTGCTTTCCTTGTTCTAGGGAGCTTTTGATTTCTTCAAAAAAGAACTCTACCATGTCTTTTGCTTCGCGTTTGTTCAAGCCTAGCTCGTCAAACAAGGTGTCCGCAAAATCTGCTTTTGTTAATGCCATGAATCAATCTCTCAATTTTGCGCCCGTTTTCTGGGTCAATGTGTCTAACAACGTGCTAACTATAGCATCTATTTCTGAATCTGTAAGGGTTTGCACGTCATTTTGCAGGGTTATGCTCAATGCCACGCTTTTACAGCCTTCTGCTACGCCTTTGCCGCGATAAATGTCAAATACGACCACATCTTGCAGCATAGGTTGATTGCTGTTTTTAATGCAGTCAATCAACTGGTTAGCGGTGATGTCGTCATTGACCAGCAAGGCTAAATCGCGACGTACCGATGGGTATTTGGACAGCGATTTGAATTTAGCAGGGGTTTTATTCAATACTAAATCTTGTGCCAGTTCAAATAAAAATACTTGGCTGTCAAAGCCCAGTTGTTTTTCCAGATTAGGATGCAGCATCCCTAACCAGCCGATACTCTGCCCGTCTTTGTTGAGCATTTCAGCGGTTTGGTAGGGATGCAGAGCGGTTTGTTCAGCGGGGACAAACTGCACTTCACAACCTGTTAAACCGAATAAGGCTTCTACGTCGGCTTTAACATCAAAGAAATCGACTTTACGGGTTTTTTCGCCCCATTGTTCGGTGTACGCGCTGCCTAAGGCTAACCCTGCGAGCATTTTTTCCTGTTGGGTTGCGCCGTCTCTTTGCACGAAACGCAAGCCTGTTTCAAATAAACGCACGCGGTTTTGTTGACGGTTGGTGTTGTGTAATGCCGCTTTGATTAGCCCACACCACAAGGTGGTGCGCATCACTGCCATATCAGCAGAAATAGGATTTTTTAAGCGCACCACCTCATCATTCGGCGCGATGGTTTGTTGAATGTCTTCATCAACAAAGCTGTAGGTGATGGCTTCTTGATAACCTCTATCGACAAATAAATCTTTTACTCGGTCGAGTTCTAACACGCTTTCAGTCGCTAAACCCAATGAAGAGCGCATGAGTAAACTGCTGTTGGGCAGGTTGTTATAACCAACAATACGCGCGATTTCTTCGATTAAATCCGCTTCGATAGCAATGTCAAAACGAAAGCCTGTAGGTTTAACTTTCCAGCCGTCGGCTAATGTTTCTACCGCCAGACCTAAGCGTTGAAAAATCGACACCACGCGCTCATCGGCAATGGCAATACCTAAGGTTTTTTCCAGACGTTGTTTTCTTAACAGCACCGCATCACGGTTAGGTAATGTCGCTTCTGTAGTCACTTCGGTAATCGCACCGACGCTACCGCCTGCAATATCGACAATCAGTTGCGTCGCGCGTTCGATAGCGCGGGCTTGCAAGGTGAAATCCACGCCGCGTTCAAAACGGTGTGAAGAATCGGTATGCAGACCAAACGAACGCGCTTTACCTGCGATAGTTTGCGGGGTGAAAAACGCGCATTCTAAGAAAATGTCTGACGTGCTGTCGCTCACCGCTGATTCACTACCGCCCATGACACCTGCTAAGGCGAGAGCTTGAACATTGTCGGCAATTACTAATGATTCGGTGTCGAGTTTGATGGTTTGCCCGTTTAATAACGCCAGTTCTTCATCGGCTTGCGCATAACGCACGGTGATACCGCCTGATAATTTGGCAGCATCAAAAGCGTGTAGTGGTTGCCCTAATTCGATTAACACATAGTTAGTGACATCAACCACCGCGCCTAAACTGCGTACACCTGAACGGCGTAAACGCTCCTGCATCCATAACGGCGTTTCCGCTTGTGGATTAACGCCTTTGATTAAGCGACCTAAATAACGCGGACAGGCTTCGGGGGCGTTTACACTGACAGTCAATGATTCAGCATGAGCAACCGCGCTGTTGTCAAACTGCGTTGCCGTCCAGTCCATTTCATTTAATACCGCCACTTCTCTGGCAATGCCTTCAACGCTTAAACAATCCGCCCGATTCGGCGTTAAATCAACTTCAATGATTGAATCATTCAGCGATAAATAGTCACGAATATCGACACCGACAGGCGCGTCATTTGCCAGTTCCATCAAGCCGTTAGCATCGGCAGCAAGTCCGAGTTCTTTTTCAGAACACAGCATTCCAAACGATTCCACACCGCGCAATTTGGATTTTTTGATTTTAAAATCTTGAGGTAATACCGCGCCGCATAACGCCGCTGGAATTTTCAAACCCACGCGCACATTCGCCGCACCGCAAACAATTTGCAGGGGTTCTGCTTCACCGACATTGACACGGCACACGCGCAATTTATCTGCGTCTGGGTGTTTTTCCATGTCGATAACTTCACCGACCACGACACCGCTGAATACTGCCGCCGCAGGTTCTACGGAATCGACTTCTAAACCTGCCATTGTTAATTGTGCGACCAATTCATCGGTCGTAACGGCTGGATTTACATACGTTCTTAACCACGTTTCACTGATTTTCATGATGACTTCCCTGTTAGTTAAATTGTTGTAAAAATTTCAGGTCATTTTCAAAAAACAACCGTAAATCATTAATGCCGTAACGCAGCATCGCCAAGCGTTCCACACCCATACCAAAGGCAAAACCGCTGTATTGTTCGCTGTCGATACCCACGGATTTAAACACTTCAGGGTGAATCATGCCGCAACCCATCACTTCCAGCCAGCCCGTGTGACTGCACACGCGACAACCTTCGCCGCCGCACATCACGCACTCAATATCGACTTCGGCAGACGGTTCGGTGAAGGGAAAATACGATGGACGAAAACGTACTTGAATATCTTTTTCAAAAAATGCGCGTAAAAATTCATACACCACGCCTTTTAAATCAGCAAAACTGACATCGGTATCAACCAAAAAGCCTTCCACTTGGTGGAACATCGGCGTGTGCGTTATATCAGAATCACAACGATACACGCGACCCGGTGCAATCACTTTTAACGGTGGAGTTTCCGATTCCATGACGCGAATCTGCACGGGCGAGGTGTGCGTGCGTAAAACGCGGTGCGCGTCAAAATAAAACGTATCGTGCATGGCGCGGGCTGGGTGATGCGCAGGAATGTTCAGGGCTTCAAAATTGTGATAATCATCTTCAATTTCAGGGCCTTCAACGACATTAAAACCGACGCTGGCAAAAATTTTGTTGATGCGGCGTAGCGTAGTGGTGACAGGATGCAAACCTGCGACCGCCTGTCCGCGACCTGCGAGCGTGACATCAATGCGTTCACTGGCTAAACGTGCGCTGAGTGCGGCGGATTCCAGTGCGGTTTTTTTGGCTTCCAGTTCGCTTTGAAAGCTGTCTTTGGCTTGATTGATGACCTGCCCGACGGTGCGGCGTTGTTCAGGATCAAGTTTGCCCAGTTCTTTCATTTGTTCAGTAAATAAGCCTTTTTTGCCTAAATAATGCACGCGCACGGCATCAAGCTGCATAAGGTCGGTGGCAGTCGCAAGGGCTTGTAAGGCTTGCGCGAGAAGTTCGTCTAAGGATGTGGACACGGTGTGAATTCGCTGTATGGTGTTAAAAATAAGGGGATTTTATCACGGGATGGCGACATAAACCTGCGAGGTTTTAAAAACCTCGCAGGTTTGGACTAGGCATAAAGCTCATCACTACCATCCATATCGCCTGTTTGGTTGTACAGCAACGGTTTACCCTTATTAAGAATCGCCCCTGCAATCACGTTGCACACCACGATTTTATGATCGCCCGCCTCGGTATCATGACTGACCTGACAATCAAAATACGCCAGCGCATCTGCTAATACGGGCGCGGTCGATAAACCTTGTTGCCACACAAAGCCCGCCATTTTGTCTTTATCGTGTGAACGACCAAAATGCTCGGCTATGCGCATTTGATGTTCTCCCAATACATTGACGGTACACACGCCGCCTTCTTGCAACAGGCTGTAAGAATAATGTTCGGGGTTAATACTGATTGCCAATAACGGCGGATCAAACGATACCTGCATCACCCACGCGGCAGTAAAGGCGTTGTGATGCACGCCATCACTGACGGCGACCACATACACGCCGTGAGTCAACTGCTTAAATAAATCATTCATGATAATTGCAGCCTCTTAATGTTAAGACTGCCAGTCCTTAAAGGACTGGCAGTCTTGTATGATGAATTCATGATTGAAACGCCAGTTTGATACGCATTGATAAATCCACCGCTTTGATGTGTTTAGTCAACGCGCCTATGGAAATAAAATCCACGCCTGTGTCGGCAATGGTGCGGATATTGGTTAAATCAATATTACCCGAAGCCTCAAGCTCTGCGCTACCTTGTGTTAAGGCAACGGCGGTGCGTAAATCATCCAGACTGAAATTATCCAGCATAATACGGTCAGGCGCGGCGGCGAGGGCTTCTTGTAATTGCTCAAGTGATTCAACCTCCACTTCCACCGCCACCGTGCTGAGTTCACGCGCGGTCTGTACCGCTTTGGCAATCGAACCTGCCGCCATGATGTGATTTTCTTTGATTAACACGCCGTCATACAAGCCGATACGGTGGTTATAACAGCCGCCGCACTTCACCGCGTATTTTTGCGCGTCACGCAAGGCGGGAATGGTTTTGCGCGTGTCCAAGACTTTGCAGTTCGTGCCTTTGACCGCTTCCGCGTATTGTCTGGCGACGGTTGCGGTTGCTGATAAGGTTTGTAATAAATTCAACGCGGTACGCTCACCCGTCAATAACGCTCTGGCAGAACCTTGGAGTTTACACAGCAGGGTATTGTTAGCCACGTTATCGCCTTCGGCAACCTGCCAGTCAATCTGAATATCAGGATTCAATGTTTTAAACACCGCATCAAACCACGCCTGACCGCACAGCACCATGTCTTCACGCGTAATCACTTCCGCTTCCGCATAAGTGGCTTCTGGAATAATGGCGGCGGTAATGTCGCCTGTGCCGATGTCTTCGGCGAGATAAGGCGTGATGTCGATGGTTTTTTGTAGGCTATTCATAAGGGGAATCATCTGGTTATGTTGATAACACCACTATATTGAGCGGCTCTGTTGATGTCAATTTTCCACAACGTGTTTTATCACTGACCACGCGCTGAGTTTTTGCTCAAACGTTAAACTTGCCATCGCAGGACTGGTAGACGGCAAGCGCGTACACGCCACCATCTGCCATTGCTGGGCAAGCGTCGGCTTAACACGTTTATGATATTCCTGATACGCACAACTGCCATTGAAAAAAATATGTTGTATGTGCGGATGCTCGGCAAAAAAACCCGCAAAATCATTGCTGATAATGGACGCATTGCTAATGCGACTGTCCAGACTGCCCTCACGTTCACAACGTTGAATCACATCCCACAAAGCGAGTTTGTGCTGTTGCAACGCCTGCAATCTATCGACATAAGCCATATCCCCATTAAAACCGAACAACTGCGCCATCATTGTCCAAAACGCATTACGCGGATGCGCATAATACTGGTGCTGCGCCAATGACAGCGTACTGGGCATAGAACCAAGGATTAATACCCGCGCATCGGCACGGGCAACAGGGGCAAAGCTGATTAGCTCATCAGGAGTTTGTGTGGGGTTGTCTGTATTCACTCTGAATCGTGGGATATTTTGGTATGGTTTAATATAACGTTGGTGGAGCTTTTTGGGGTAGTGTATTTACTTTCAAATGACTGACGTGACCAATTTGACCAGCAACATAGAGTATTAGGACTAATGACTGCCAGTCCTTCAAAGGACTGGCAGTCATAAAATACAGTTAATGCCCTATGCCGTCTGGTAATTTTATCCCACCATTTTCAATCACAATGTTTGCTTCTGAATCATGCTTAACGAGTTGTTTTTTTTGGTTGTCCAAAAATGTCGTGGCAACTTGTAGCGGTACGAGTTGATCTTCCATATTGAACGGAGAGGGTTCAATGGTTAATCTCCCATCCTGATAACTGATTTGGTAATTGTCCGCATCTAAACCACTGGGGGTAATCCAGTAATAACCTGCATTAATCGCACCTTGGCTACTGCCACCATAACGAAGCTTGCCGAATAGCACCGCATCGGTTTCACCGTTGACAAAACCCGAATAACGAACGCCATTACCGCCAAAGTATCTGCGTCCATCATAAACTTTGTTGGCATCGTTAGCAGTGATGAGTAGATTGGCTTTGTTAATGGTCAACACGCCGTCAACATAACTGATGTCATAGCCTTGTTGGTCTGAATAAAGCCCTCTTGGTGTGTAACTGCCAGCATTTTTAACACTGTAAGGATTGGCTTGATTAAATAAATGCCCGCTGGTGGGTGCATTCGCAATAGAATAACTGGCATTGCTTAAGACACTATCGCTTAACCCATTGTAGGTTTTAGTGATGTTATCCGCCGTGATGGTTAACGGGGTTAAAAAAGAGCTTAGCAAAGGCGCGGTTTGTCCTTCGTAAATACGCCAGATTGCGGAACTGCCGCCTGTATTGGCTATGTCCCAACCTGCATTGCTGAACGTTGCCAGTTGTGTCATTTCGGCGGTAGTTTTGCCTGAGACATTGTTTATGTTATGAAAAAAGCTACTAGTACCAGAACCAATGCCGCTATTAATATCTTTGCCTGTTGTTTCTGTGTTCCAGAAGGCGTTGTTGATAATACCGTAGCTGAAGAAGCCTCCGTTACTTCCCACCAGTCCACCAACATAGCTAGAACTACTGACACTGCCCGTGGCATAGGCGTTATTGATAGTACTTAAAACGTTAACACCTACCAGACCACCAACAAAGTAATTTCCAATAACACTGCCTGTTGCGTAAGCGTTGCTGATAATGCCGTAGGTGTTAGGGAAAGAGCAACCTCTACCACAGTAATTGTAACTACCATTGCTACCTACTAACCCACCGACATTATCATTACCACTGACACTGCCTGTTGCATAGGCATTGCTAATAACAGCACCACTGTAGCGGTTGCCATTACTTCCCACTAGCCCACCGACATTATCATTACCACTAACACTGCCTATTGCATAGGCGTTGTTGATGTTACCTCTGTTATACCCAATTAGTCCTCCTACATAGTTATTTCCAGCGATTTTAACATTGGTTAGTCCTAAGTTTTTAACCACTCCCGTTTCATGCACTATGCCAAACAGACCAAGCGGATCACCAGTAAAAGATTGATTAAGCATAAAATTAGAGATGATATGACCACCTCCATCAAATTCACCTGCTAGGTCTGGAATAAACAATCCAGACGCAGCGGCAAGATTAATGTCTATGTTAAGGCGGAATTTGTAAGTGGGATTATCCGTAAAACCTAACAGGTCTCTTAGGCTTTGCAGACTGTTAATACCATAATAGCCAGTGTTGGTATCTAACGGTAAAGTAGCGGCATAATTACTGATATTAAGTGCTTGGTTATGACTCATCCAATCTTGATATTGGGCATCATAAATACCGCCTTGTGTGACAAAATGACTACCGTTAATTAGCACTTGGTCAATATTGTAATGCGAGTTGTTGATAGTGCTGCTGAATCTGAAACCATCGCCGTTGCTTCCCACCAGTCCGCCGATATTATTATTACCACTGATATTGCCTGTTGCGTAGGCATTGTTGATGATACCAGTGCTGTAGGCACTATTATTGTTACTTCCCACCAGACCGCCAACATAGCCAGTGCCACTGACACTACCTGTTGCGTAAGCATTGCTGATAATGCCAGTGCTGCCATAGCCACTGCTGTTACTTCCCACCAACCCGCCAACACCGTAATTACCACTGATATTGCCTGTTGCGTAGACATTGCTGATAATGCCAGTTTGGGAGACGTAACTACCGTTGCCGCCTATTAACCCGCCGACATTATTATTGCCACTAATATCACCCATGGCGTAGGCGTTGTTGATAGTGCCATAATTGCTTCCTACCAGTCCTCCGATATTGTCATTACCACTGGCACTGCCCGTTGTGTAGGCGTTGCTGATAGTGCTGTAGTAATTACTTCCCACCAGCCCACCAACATCGTAATTACCACTGACACTGCCTGTTGCGTAGGCGTTGCTGATAGTGCTGTAGTAATTACCTCCCACCAAACCACCTACGGTACTAAAACCACTGACACTGCCTGTTGCGTAGGCGTTGCTGATAGTGCCTAAGTTGTATCCGACCAAGCCGCCAACATCATAATTACCACTGACACTACCCGTTGTGTAGGCGTTGCTGATAGTGCCGCCGTTGACTCCCACCAGCCCACCGATATTGTCATTACCACTAACATTGCCCGTGGCGTAGGCGTTGCCGATAGTACCGTAGTTCTCTCCCACCAGCGTACCCACTAAACCATTAGAAGAAGTAACCAAAGTATTAATTAAACCAATATCACGCAGTATCCCACCAGTCCCCACATCACCAAACAACCCCACACCATCGAAAGTTCTTGCACTATTAATGCTTAAGTTAGAAATGGTATGTCCCAAGCCATGAAACTGCCCAGTGAACATTGAGTAGTAGGTTCCAATAGGCTCAAACCCCGTCCCCGTCGCTGAAGCCCAATTTTGCGCAGGGGTCGCATCAATATTGCCGCCGAGTGCATAATTGCCTGTCAGGTTATTTTGAATGCCTTGCAGGCTGGTGGTGGTGGCATCGTTGACTACGCCTAAGGTGGTAATCACGGTGTAATTGGTTAGCGCACCATCCGAGCCTAAGCGAGTGCTGAAATTATTACCTGCGGGTAAGTTGACTGCCGCCCGCACAACATAATCACTGGTATTGCCCGCCGCCAGCGCACCTTGCCCATATTCCAAGGCTAATTGCGCAGTGCCTGAGCCGTTTAGGTTGCTGTCTATGTTGATGTTGCGGAACGCGGACAAGGTGAGGTTATTGGCTACCCAAGTAATCACATCTCTGACAAAAATATCGCCATTACCTGCAATATTGCCTGCGCCACAAACCGCACCTGTACAGGTTGCCGAGAATGCGGCTGTTTGAATGCTGACGTTACCGCCCGTCAACGCGATGCTTAATGCCGCACCTGTGATGTCGCCGCCTGTGGCGGCAATGGTGAAGTCATAAGGATCTATCAGCCAAGTGCCGCTGTTGCCGTGCTTGGCTTGGGTGCTGATGTTTGCGGAATCGGCAATGGTGATTTTGGCGGCTGAGGTATCAATGTTGCCGCCATTGCCTGTGTTGAGTGCGGTGGCATTGAGCTTGCCTGCCACATTGACTGTGCCATTGTTCATGTTGGCTAATACGTTGATGGTGCCTGCGTTGCCATGAGCTAGGGCAATGGCATTGACGCTGGCATTTTCAGCGATATTGGTTTGCTGGGTGGTTTGTTTGCTGCCGATGTTGATAACGCCACCGCCTGCCTGACCTGAGGCGGTGACTGTCGCGCCGTTGTTCAGTTGTACGGCTTTACCTGTTACGCTGATAGCTCCGCCTGTGTTTTGTCCGTCGGTGCTGAGTGTGCCGCTGACGTTGACTGCGCCGTTGTCGCCGCCGTCAAGCATAATCTCACCGTTGCGTTCGATTAAGCCTTGTGCTTTCACAATGCCGTTTTGGTTAATCACGGTATCAAGCAATTGGTTGGCGGCTTTGGCTGTCATGACGACTCTGCCGCCATCGGCTTGTATCGTGCCTTGGTTGTTGAGTTGCGCATTCAGGGCGGCTTCTGTGACGTTGAGTGCAACCAGTCCATCGCCTTGAAAATCCAGATCAACAGTTTTACCTGCCACCAGCGCGGTTGTACCTTTCGGGGTGTTTATCGTGCCTGTGTTAGTGACTTGTGTACCGATTAAGGCAACAACACCGCCGTCTTTGGCGTTAATCGTGCCGTGATTTTCTACGCTGCCAGTCGCGCCGTTTTGGGTGAAGTGATTGTTGCCGCTGATAAAATCCTGATTGGTAATGTTATGCGTGGTGGCGATTAACCCACCAACATCGACTTGCGCGGTGTTACTGAACAGTACGCCATTGGGATTGACCAGATAAACCTGCCCATTGGCGTTGAGTTGTCCTTGTATTTGACTGGCATCTTGTCCGACGACCCGATTCAGTAACGCGGCTTGGGTATTGGGTTGTTGAATGTTCACCGCTTCGGCTGGATTGATAGAAAAACCCTGCCAGTTAATAACGGCTTTTTGACTGGCTTGGTTAATCTGCATTTGCCCTGCGTTGGGTGTGCTGACGGCGGCTTGTCCTGCTACCAGTTGTTCGCCTGTCGGTAATGCCCAGCTGTTGGCAGAACACACCAGCAATCCCGTTGCTAACCAATGTGCGTTCTTTAACAGGCGGGTAGTCATGGCACAAACTTTTCCATGACAGTTAGATGAGTTTTTGCTCTTGCCTTTGGTCAGCTCGGAAACGGCTATCCATGTGTTTAATGCGCCGCTCCAAATACTGCGATAAATAGGATTCATGACTGTCTCCTTATTATGAAGCTCATTTCCCAAGTACAATTTGAGAACGAGTAAAGAATAGTTTTTACGGTCAAATGGACAATTTTCCATTCTGATTGTCACCTGAATAAAGTAACAAATGCAATCACTTAGAATGGAGTATTAACGGTTATAAATCAGGTACTAAAAATACCCATTGTGGATAAAATGACCATTGAATTACGCTGTGTTGTTTGGGTTAGCGGTAACCTGACCCAAACTCTGAATTATCAAAATCCAGTATCAACGGCTAAGCACAAGATGGTAAGGCGTGTTTAAGGTATATGCGCCGCCGAAGGATACGGCTTTTATGTAATAAGTCGCGGTCGTTGCGCTGGGGTTCTTGTATGTCACTGATTCGTCAGATTCTGTATCGGCACTGGTTTTCAGTGTTGTCCCTACCGTGCTGAGCAGATAGAGGTCGTAGTCTTTTGCGGGGCCTGTCATCCTGATGGTGAGGCTATGACCTGCCGCGACGTTGATTTTGAAATAATCTTTATCGTTTGCGGCTCCGATATAAGCGGTAATGTTGGTAACGCTATCGGTGATAAGGTTGGCGGTCTGGGTTGTGCCGTTATTTTCCACCTCGTTATAAGTGGCGGGAGTTTCTGGATTATTGACGGTGAACGGGATGCTGGCGGATGTACTTATGTTACCTGCGGCATCGCAGGCTTTACCGATCAGGCTATGCTCGCCATTTTTTAAGCTGCGCGAATCCAGCTTCATACTGTACGGCGACTTGGTGTCCGTGCCTTTCAGGGAGTTATCCACATAAAATTCTACTTTGCTGATACCGACATCTGGGGTCGTCATTGCGGAGAAGGTAATGATTCCGCTGTTGCCTGTTTCCGTAACAGTTATTCCGACATCATGATGTAGCGGCTGAAAACGAACGTGCGTCTGTCCGAGCGGATTGGGCGGTAAATTTTGCATTTGAAAGGAGTGATTTGCATCGAGACCCGATTCCTCGCGTGTGTCGGTCAGACGTTGCTGAGACTTTACCGTTATTTCCGCGTCAGAAGTATTTTCCGCTGCGTCTGAAAAACCCATCAATAGAAAAATAATCAGAATAATGACGAATTGAATGTGTTTCATAAAATATACCCCCCTATTTTTAATGTGCGTTTCGTCGTCTGCAACGGTGAGCGTCACAGTGTATTCGGCACAGCACATAACCCCCCGCCACAGGCTTCTCGAAATGATTGTCGCCTAGAAAAACAGCAACAGCAATGACTTAAAATGGAGTATTAATAGGTAGAAAATGGATATTGAAAATATCCATTTTGGGTGTCTGAGGCTTATTGATGAAAGCGTTATGATGAAATAACGCTTTTTTAGCAGGTAACGGAACGGCAGATAAAACAATCAGTCTTTTTTATCCGCATAGATGTTATCGACGAGTTTTTTAAACCAGTGCGGGCGAAAAATAACCACCAGCAAGCCGATTGTGCTGGTAATCGGAATGGGGCTGACGCTGAATATCATGAAGATAATCAACACAATTGCACATTTGATTCTGAGCCAGTTGGAAGTGGTGTTCATGGCGATTACTCCAGTCGTCTGTTTTTAACTCGTCGAGACGGTTTTTAATGATGGCTTGCTGCTGCCTTGGACGGGGTTGCTTTAATACTACGCAACACATAGCGGTCGGCGAGTTTACCTGCAATAGGCTCACCCTGATTATCAAGCTGAGTCAGCGTGCCTTCGCCGATTGAATAATGCCGTGTTTCGGTGCTGTTGCGCGGCGTTAGCACGATGCTGTTACCCTGACTGCCCCACGCAAATTTGCCTTTTTCAACCAGCTCTCTGTCTGATTTGCCGACGAATTGGGTGAGTAAGATATAAGTATTATTTTTGCTTAGGGCAAGTGATGTTTTTACACCTTTGCAATCTTCACAAGGCAGAAAACCCTGATACACATTGGTCAAATCAAGGCTGGTTTGCGTATGGTGTTCGGCGGTTGCGTGATCGCCAGTCTCTGCCGTTTCAGCAAATACCGTGTTGTAACTGGAAAACGCGGCGAGAAAGAAAAATAAAGTGATGGTTTTTTTAATGGTTCGCATAGTCGCTCCTGAACGTGTGAGGGTAAAAGATTGACCACTATATCAGCAAGCGATCATAAAGGGTATACACTCAAATTATCCCTGCATCAAGCGACTGCCATGCTGTTTCAGCCAGAGGTGCGGGGTTTTGTAATCGGGCAAATGCTCCGCAACCAATGCCCAAAAATGCGGCGAATGGTTGCGAATTTTAATATGGCATAACTCATGCACCACCACATATTCCAGCACGGCGGGCGGTGCCATCATCAACAGGACGTTGATTTGAATGTCGTTATGAATGCCGCAACTGCCCCAGCGGCTTTTTTGCTTTCTTATATTGATGGTGCGCGGCATGAGCTGATATTTAGGGGCGTGCTGTTTCACCGAGAGCGTTACTTCATGCAGCAGGCGTTTTTTCATCCAGTTTAATAATGCGGGTTTAATTGCTTCGCTGTGATGGGTTGTTAAGGTGTCGGGAATATAGGCGATAAAACCATCACTAAACTCTATTTTTACGCGCTTTAATGACGACGGTTTCAGGGTCAGCGGGTAGGATGCGCCTTGATAAACAATCATTGTGCCTTCGCCATAGACAACAGGCTGCGGCTGCGGCGGTTGGCGTTCGGCGATTTTAGTTAATGAGGCAATAATCCACGCTTGCTGGGCGATAACAAATTGATGAATGTGTTGTTCGGCAACTTTAACAGGCGCGACCACTTCGACTTTATCCACAGTGACGATAATGCGCACTTTGGTCGCCCGCGCACTGCGGCGTATCGCATAGCTGAACGGCATGGTGGTCGTCATGATGTGTTTATTCCTGCGGATTTAACGTAGGTCTGCACTATATTGACCGCTGTCATCTCTGTCAAATATTGCCCGTCACAATCTCCTGAAAGCATAGGTCGTTTTCTGTCAGAAGCCCGCGCATTGCCTGATTTAATCGGTAATGGCGCGGCTACCGCAGTGGCTGAAAAATGGGAAAATGAATTGGATATACAGCGATTATATGAGACTATTTCCACAAAAAAAATAAGTATCGCACAATAATCCATGACCATAATAAAGTAGATGAACAATGCTGTATTGCAGTTAGAAGCCATTTTTGCCACCGCTATTGATGCGATGGTAGTCACTGACGCGGTCGGTAACATTGAAATGTTCAACACTGCGGCTGAGCAAATGTTCGGTTATCTCAGTCAGGAAGTCATGGGGATGAATGTCAGTCTGTTAATGCCCATGCCGGATAGTTTGCATCATCATCTGTACATGGAACGCTATATTGAAACCCGCCAACCGCGCATCCCCAGACAAGGACGTGAAGTCATCGCCAAACGCAGAAGCGGAGAGAATTTTTTCGCCGATATTACCATTACCGATGTAGAGCAGGATGAAGGCATCATTTTTATTGCCGTCATTCGCGACATCAGCGCACGAAAAACCAAAGAACAACACATTATTCAACTGGCATTTTTCGATCAGGAAACAGGATTGCCTAATGCGTATTATTTATGCGAAAAATTAGAATATTTGCTGCAAGAACAACAAACTGATTACCACTTAATTTCTCTTTATCTGGGCGATTTAACAGACTACGTTAATATCTTTGGTGTACACGGTGTTAAAGATGTCATTGTCGCCGTGAATAATTTACTCATTGATAAATTACCCCTGCAAAGTTTGATAGTGCGTTGCGGATTACGCCATTTGAAAATAATTTACGCGCCCGTGTGTGGCGAACTGTTATCCACTGAACAACTCGCCGAACACATTCAAACGCTTATCACTCAGCCGCTGCACGTTGCCAGTTATCGCATTTTTTTAACCGCTACCTTCGGCTTACTAAAAATTGATCCGCAACAACACACCGTTAAATTATTGCTTGATCATGTTGACATAGCACTGCACGTTGCAAAACATAACATCGGTAGGAATTATCAGATTTTTAAACCTGAATTTACCGAAAATTTGCATAGGCGGGCTTTGATTGTCCAGAAACTGCATAACGCCATGAATGCAATGCCGTTTCAACTGTATTTACAGCCGCAAATCAGTCTGGCAACACAGCACATTGTCGGTGTAGAAGCCCTGATTCGCTGGCAGGATACTGACGGGGAATGGATTTCGCCTGCTGAATTCATTCCTATCGCGGAAACCATCGGTTTAATCAAAGACATTACTTTATGGACGTTAAAAAAAGCCTGCGCTATCGTTAAAGAATGGCAAAAAAGCACTCATCATCAGTATAGTTGTGCCATTAATATTTCCGCCCAAGTGCTTTGCACACCTGCTTTTTTGCACGAGATAACCGCCCTCATTGCAGAACATGAGATTGACCCGCGCGTTTTAGAGCTGGAAATAACTGAAACTGCACTCATGTTAAGTCTTGATACCGCAATCAGTACAATTACTGCATTATCTGCATTAGGTATTTCAATTTCCATTGATGATTTTGGTACGGGGTTATCTTCATTGGCTTATTTAAAATCCTTTAAAATAAATCGCTTAAAAATAGACCAATCTTTCATTACCCATATACTGACGGACGCACATGATAAGAAAATGGTCGCCGCGATTATTACGCTGGCTCATGAGCTGGATTATCAGGTGGTGTGCGAAGGCGTGGAAAATAAAGCACAACTGGGCTTGCTCCAGCAATTGGGCTGCGATGAAGTTCAAGGCTACTATTTTGCCAAGCCCATGCCGTCTGCTGAATTTCTGATGTTTGCTGAAAATTTTATATTTGAATAATACGTTACTCTTTTAACACCTGAGGAAACAATAAATGCCTGATAATGAGTGGTTTGAACAATACAAAATCGGCGTACCGTTAATTGATGCCGATCACTTGAATTTGTTCATGGAAGTGGCTCGCTTTAATGAGCATTTGCAAAGCGGAATGAGTGCCGAAGAGCTGGGAAAATCGCTGAATTTTCTCGATAAATATGTCGGTGCGCATTTTGCCCGTGAAGAAATGCTCATGCGCGAAAAAACCTACCCTTATTACACTCAGCATAAGACATTACATCTACAGTTAAAAAAAGTGGTCTTTGCCGTTAGGCGTGTTTTTGAAACGGATATAGAGAAAGTGGACAAAGAAAAGTTACATCAATTTCTGCGTGATTGGTTAATCGAACATATCCTGAAAGTGGATACCAAATTAGTGCCTTATGTGAATGGTGCTTATAGCATTGATTCCCGCAGCACTGAACGCTTGCAATTTATCGGACTCTCAGAAGAAATCATCTTGGATGAAGAGTGGGTGGAAGTCACTGTTAAAGTGCCGCAAAGCAAACAAAAAGTCATTGAACGTTGTGCGTTTGCCTTAATGCACAACACGCCTGAAGCACAAGATCTGGAAGAAATCGCACTTGCCGCCACAGGTATGACCATCGAAGAAGCAATGGAACTGGCGGGTGCGGTGTTGTACTAGCGCATAAAAAAATAAACCTGCGAGGTCTTCAAGACCTCGCAGGTTTGAGCTTAACCGTTGACAGCGAGATGCTGAAAAATCAAACCACATCCGCTAAATTGCCTTTCGCTTCCAGCCACGCTTTTCTGTCTTGCGCGCGTTTTTTTGCCAGTAATAAATCCATCTGCGCGGTGGTGTCATCATCGTCGCTAATCGTGAGCTGCACCAAGCGGCGGGTATCAGGATTCATGGTGGTTTCACGCAATTGGCTTGGGTTCATTTCACCCAGACCTTTAAAGCGTTGTACGTTAATCTGTCCTTTGAGTTTTTCCGCTTTGATTCTGTCCAGCACACCTAGGCGTTCGGCTTCATCCAAGGCATAAAATACCCGTTTACCGACATCAATACGATACAGCGGCGGCATGGCGACAAACACATGACCTTCTTTTACCAGCGCGTTAAAGTGCTGATAAAACAACGCGCATATCAGTGTCGCAATGTGATTACCGTCGGAATCGGCATCCGCCAGAATACACACTTTACCGTAGCGCAGATTTTGTAAATCATCCGAACCCGGTTCTATACCCAACGCAACGGCAATATCGTGGACTTCCTGCGAAGCCATGACTTGGGTGGATTCCACTTCCCAAGTATTCAAAATTTTGCCGCGCAACGGCATGATGGCTTGAAAATCCCGTTCCCGCGCCTGTTTGGCTGAACCGCCCGCAGAATCGCCTTCGACTAAAAATAATTCGGTGCGGTTGATGTCTTGTGCGGAACAATCTGCCAATTTTCCGGGTAATGCAGGGCCTGAGGTGATGCGTTTGCGGATGATTTTTTTATTGGAGCGCAGGCGTTTTTGCGCACTGTTAATAATAATTTCGGCGATTTTTTCGCCCTCGCTAGGGTGTTGATTCAGCCATAAACTGAAGCTGTCTTTTGCCACACCCGACACAAACGCCACGCATTCCCGCGAACTGAGGCGTTCTTTGGTCTGCCCTGAAAATTGCGGGTCTTCCAGTTTGACCGCCAACACAAAATGGCAGTTTTCCCACACGTCTTCGGGCGCGACTTTGACACCACGCGGCAAAATATTACGAATATCGCAAAATTCACGGATGGCTTCGGTGAGTCCTGCGCGTAAGCCGTTGACGTGCGTCCCGCCTTGCGCAGTGGGGATTAAGTTGACGTAACTTTCATTGAGGATTTCAGCGGGGTTTTCCACCGCCCACACTACGCCCCATTCGGCGGCTTCGTGGTTGGTTGCCACCTGCCCCATGAAGGGTTGTTCGGGGAAGTAGTCAATGTCACCGAGACGGTCGAGTAAATAGCCTTTTAAGCCGTCTTGGTAATACCATTCATAGCTTTCATCGGTCTGGTCAATGGTTAAGGTGATTTTTAAGCGCGGACACAGTACCGCTTTGGCGCGTAATACTTGTTTGAGTTTGGTAACGGATATTTTGGGCGAATCAAAATATTTTTCATTGGGTAAAAATCGAACCGATGTACCTGTGTTGTTTTTACCCACGGTGCCGATTTCGGTAAGTTCGGTTTGCTTTTCACCATCGGCAAAATTCATGCTATACATTTTACCGTTGCGCTTGACTTCAATGTCCAGTTTTGCCGAAAGTGCGTTGACCACCGACACGCCGACACCGTGCAGACCGCCTGAAAACTGGTAATTCTGATTGGAAAATTTCCCGCCTGCATGAAGCTGGGTCAGAATCACTTCTACGCCTGTCATGCCCTGTTCGGGGTGCATATCCACAGGCATTCCGCGCCCGTCGTCTTTTACCAGCACCGAGCCGTCTTTGTATATCACTACGTCGATGACTTTGGCGAACCCTGCCATTGCTTCATCAACGCTGTTATCCACCACTTCCTGTACCAGATGATTGGGGCGCGTGGTGTCGGTGTACATTCCCGGACGTTTCCGTACGGGTTCCAAGCCGCTTAATACTTCAATTGCCGCCGCGTTATATTCGTTGCTCATTTATTCCTAGCCAATGTGATTTAAGTTTATCAATACCTTGATAAACACTGCGTTAGTCGTGTGATGGCGGTATTATTCTTGATCTATGCCTTTCTTTTGTTTGGCATAATCAAAAAACATCGGCTCTAGGGTGATTTCATGTTCAATCGGCACCATCGCTAATTGACTGCCATTTTTAATGACCGTGCTGCCGCGCCCGCCATCATCTTCTGCCCGCGCTCGCCGACCGATAAAAATATTGAGTCCTTCCAATGCCAATTGCTTGGTATCGTAAGGACCGAAAATACCTTCACGGGCATTGAAATACCATTTCATCAAGCCTGTTTCGGTACAACGTTGAGAAAAAGTTCTATCAAGTTCAAACATGACTTACCTCCAATAAAATCAATTTAAAACGGAGTTAAGTGCTTAACAATCCATCAACAGTGTTATTTAAGGCGTTACTGATAACATCGCATGAAAGAATATTATGTTGTACCTATGTAGCGTATCAGCTTGCAGGTGGCACATAACCCTCGGGCATTTCATTATTACCTTCAAATAAAAATTTTGTTCTTTCTTCAGCCAGATAAGCGCGGGCTTTAGGATCAAAACTGGCGAGTTTGTTTTCATTAATCAGAATGGTCTGTTTCCCCAGCCATTCCTGCCACGCCACTTTGGATATTTTTTCAAAAATTTCCAAACCTTTTTCACCCGGAAACGGCGGTGAATCCAAGCCATCGGCTTCTCTGCCTAATTTTACGCACTGTACTCGTCTAGTCATGATAATGCTCTGTGTGTTGTTGTAACAGCTGTTTGATAGGTGCTGCCAATCCTAAGTTCAATTGTGTGTTATACCAAAGACTGTGATTGGCTTCCATCACAAAATTTGTCGGGCTATCAGTCTGTATCACCAGCGGCGTGTAGTCCAGATGGTAATGGGAAAAAGTATGACGCGCACTCGGTAATATTTGTTCACTGTCAATGGTGATATTTTTTGTTGCACACCAGTCGCGTGCCGCGTCGATACTGTCAAATTCGGGTAAGCTCCATAAGCCGCCCCATATCCCTGTCGGCGGTCTTTTTTCCAACAATATGTGCTGGTCTGGATTGCTCAGCAGTAAAAAAACCACCTGTTTCACAGGCACGATTTTTTTCGGTTTCGGCGTGGGCAATAATGCCACTGTACCGTTAATTCTGGCTGCACAATGACTGGTCAACGGGCAGACAGGACACGCGGGTTTACTGCGGGTGCAGAGTGTCGCGCCCAAGTCCATCATGGCTTGCGTGTAATCGGCACAGCGTTCGATAGGAGTCAATTCGCGACTAATATCCCATAATTGTTTAGTCACTTCGCTGCTGCCCGTCCAGCCGCTAATAGCTTTATAGCGCGTCAACACCCGTTTCACATTGCCGTCCAGTATGGGATGACTTTTATGAAACGCAATGCTTAAAATTGCCCCCGCTGTCGATTGCCCGATGCCTGACAATGCCGTCAGCTCTTCCAAGGTGTCAGGAAAACGCTGTTGCTGATGGATAATTTGTGCAGTTTTATGCAGATTGCGAGCGCGGGCGTAATAACCCAAGCCCGACCAATACGGCAATACCTCATCAATCGGCGTGCTTGCCAAACTCTCCAAGGTGGGGAATTTTTCCACAAAGGCATTGAAGTACGGAATGACGGTAGTGACTTGGGTTTGTTGCAGCATAATTTCAGACAACCACACGCGATACGGCGTGATGTGCTGTTGCCACGGCAAGTCTTTGCGCCCTTGTTCATCAAACCATGCCAAAATGCTGTGTTGAAACGCGCTCGGAGTCATGATTTTTAGAACAGTTTTTTAAATAATTTGCCCAATTTCGGGGCGAGTTTTTTCACTTTTTCCTGATCTTCAGGTTTCAGATTATCCAGAGCCTGCTGAATTTTGGCTTTGTTTTCGTCAGTGTGCAGATTTTCCAGCACTTGTTCCACTTTGGCTTTGGTTTTGTCGGTGATTAATGCCGCCACATCCAGCGTGTAAGTCGGTTTGCTGAACGTGCCGCCGACTGCAATAATCATCGGCGTTTCATGAAATTGTTCGGCTTCGGTGGCGGTAGCTTGGTCTTTCAACAGATTGGCGGTGAGTTTATAGTCCAGCTGTTCCGTGACCAGATGCGCCGTACCGATGCCTGTGACACGCACTTTTGCAGCTCTGGCTAACAAATCCTGATTGCTGATTAAGCCGTTATTGATTGCCGCCGTGCCGCTGATTTCCATAAAAGGCGTTTGTTCGTTACCACTGTCTACCCCTACATCCGCGCCTTTCAGCATAGCTTTGGCTTTATCGAGCATTTTTTGCAGACTAAAGCCGATAATCGCGCCATCTTTGCAGACAAATCGTAACGCACCGTTCAACGACGATTTTAATTCCGCCGTGGTATTACCGCGTCCGTTGAGTTGCGCGCTGGCATCCAGTGTACCGCGTAACACCGCCTTGTCTTTAAAATCGGTAAGCAACGGCTCAATCTGAACGTGGCTGAGTTTTTCCTCAATCGCCAATACTTTTTGAGCGTTACGCACATCCATCGTCAGCTTGCCTGTGTATTCGCCCTGATAAAATTGCTTGATGGTTTGTGCGCTGTTGACCACGCCGTTTTGAGCATCGAGATGGAAATGCACATCTTGAACACTCAAATCGTTAATGTTGAGTGCCGCTATCGCTAACTCGCCATTGGCATTAAGCTTTCTCAACAGCTCAACAGGGATTGCCGCCGCCCCTGCGGTGAGCGCAATCGTCGGGCTGGTAATGGGCTTTTTACTTTTGTCCGCAGGCGGCAAATAGTTATCCACATTCAGGCTATCGACCGCTAAATTAAACGCGATACTGGGTGCGGCAAAATGTTTAATGCTGGTTGCACCGCTGATAGTTGAACCATCGAGCTTGAGGTTCAGATTTTGTAAGTCCAAAGTATCTTTGGTTGCGCTGACATTAACACTGAGTGCCAGTTTATTCAGCGCGGTTGGATCACGCATTACAGGCATAGCAAGCGCAAAATCCTTCATCACTTTGGCTGGGTTAAATTCCGCGACACTGAGCTTGCCTTGAAACACAGGATTGTCTTGCAGATGCTCAGCTGAGCCTTCGGCATCCAGCGTTAAATCACCTGCTTTCAGTTGCAAGCCCGTAACTTTAAGGGTTTGTTGCGGCACAGATAAACTACTGTCGGCAATAGTCAGTGAGCTGGTGAAGGATTTATTGGGGATGCTGTCGCCTGTGGTGACGGTGTGCAGATTACTATGACTCAACGCAAAGCTGTCGAGTTGGTCATTGACGGTCAGTAGCGTGTTCAGCTTGATAGTCTGCGTGGTTTTAGCCTCCGTGTTATCCACAATAAACGCCAAATCAACGGTAACAGGCTGATTAGTTGTGACTTTATCAGTCTTCAAATTCAGGTCTTTAAACACCAATTGCTTGCCCGTTTGCTGATTCTGCCAGTTGATTTGCGCGTGATCCAGCGTGACCGCGCCGATGGCAAAGGTGCTTAATGCAGCGGTTGGCAAGGCTTGCGTGACGGGAGGCGCATTGTTGCTGGGAGCAGGTGGCGTATGATGCGTGATTAAATCATCCCAGTTATGCACACCTTGCTGATTTTTACTCAGATTCAGCGTCAGTCCTGTCAACACGATACCGCTGACTTCAATTTTTTTTGCTAATAACGGCATTAATTCAACGTTGATATGACTGGCTTCTAAACTGGCAAGCGGTTGATTATCAAAGCCTGCGGTATTGCTGAGCGTCATTTTGCCTGTGGTCACACCCAATGCGGGAAAAAAGGCGAGTTTAACATCACCGTCAATCACTAAATCCCGCCCCAGTTTATTTTTAACTGCGGCAATCATTTCAGGTTTAAAGCTATTCGGATTGATGAAAAAAACCGCCGCACTCACGGCAATGATCAGCAATAAAACTACGCCTGCCACAATTGACAGTATGATTTTTAAAGGATTTCTCACGCGATGCCCTGCCATTAAAAGCTACAATAATGATTTATTATCGAATATCATGCGGTACTTAGCTAGTTACAACTAGCCTGAGATGACACAACAATAATACGATGAGGTGGAAATATGATGTTTTTAGCGAAAGCACTGGCAATTGCTGTTCTGGTTTGGTTTTACACAAGCGCGAGAGAAAAAGGCGAGCCGCCGATTAACTGGGCAATTACAGGCTTGATTGGGTATGTAATTGTGTGGATAGCGGTCAGGTTCACCGTAGTGGCAGCCTTATCAGGCATGGTGGCGAAAAGCCCCACAGGGACGGTGATATTGTTGCAAATACCTGCACTGTGTGCGATTGCAGGAGCGGCATTAATCCGCCAAAAAATGATTAGCAATGCGGCTAAAAAGACCGATTAGCATAAGCAAGGAGTACAAACCAAGGTTTGTACTCCTGTAGCCGTTAATTACAATTTATCAGCATTTTTATCCAGATATTCCGCAACACCCGCTGGGTTTGCATTCATACCCGCATCACCTTTTTTCCAACCGGCAGGGCAAACTTCGCCATGTGCTTCGTGGAATTGTAAGGCATCAACCATACGCAATAATTCATCCATATCACGACCTAATGGCAGATCGTTGACGACTTGATGACGAACAACACCGTTAGGGTCGATTAAGAATGTACCGCGGAAAGCCACACCGATTGCGTGTTCAACGTCATAATCTTTGCAGATTGAGTGCGCAATATCAGCTGCCATAGTGTAACGAACAGGGCCGATACCGCCTTGGTTGATAGGGGTATTGCGCCATGCGTTGTGAGTAAAATGCGAGTCAATAGACACGGCAATCACTTCAACGCCACGGCTTTTGAATTCATCCATACGATGATCCAACGCGATCAACTCGCTGGGACAAACAAACGTAAAGTCCAGCGGATAGAAAAATACTACGGCATATTTGCCGTTAGTGGCTTCAGAAAAGCTGAATGAATCAACTATCTGACCGTCGCCCAATACGGCTGGAACTGTAAAATCAGGTGCTTGTTTACCGACTAAAACGCTCATTGATTGTCTCCAAAAATAGTTATAAATCAAATAGTTATAAAACAACAAAGCCACTATTGCAGTGGAATAGGCGATATTCTACACCAGAACAGTAGGTAATAGGGTAGTTATTTTTAACGCCTCGTCCGTACCAATAAAAGTATTATAAATCAATTTGTTATATAATTAATACTCTATTCGCACGTTGTCTCAATCAGACTCAGAAAATTACCGATATGAAACAAAGTACCGAGTTTATCCGCAATTATGCACACTGGCTGACACAGCTTGATAACAACGATTTTTTGGTCAATATTCTTGACCTTTGCAATGCGACAAATTTTTATATTGTCGATAAAAATCAAAAACTTATTTACTGGAGTCGCGGCATGGAAGCCTTGACCGGCTTACCCGCTGATAGCGTCATCACCACCCCCTGTTTGCCGCTTTACCGCATCACCTCTGCCTGTCCGTCCAAAGAGCAAATCCAGCCACCCGATACGGAAACCCGCTTTCACAAAATAATTCAAATTTTACACGACAAAGACGGCATTTTTGCAGGCGGCTTAGGTTTGTTACTGCCCTGTACCGATTCAGCCGAGCCGTTAACCGCAACATCCAGACTGGAACGCGGCAGTCAAAATTTTCACGGCATACTCAGCCGTTCACCCGCCATGCAGGACGTGTTTCATCTCATTGCCAATGCCGCCGAAACCGCTGTCACCGTGCTGGTCAGAGGCGAAAGCGGCACGGGTAAGGAATTGGTCGCCAAAGCCATTCATGACCTCAGTGTGCGTAAAAATGCCCCCTTTTTAGCCATCAACTGCGCGGCTTTATCCAGCAATTTACTGGAAAGTGAACTCTTCGGTCATGTACGCGGCGCATTTACAGGCGCGATAAAAGATCATAGCGGACTCTTTCAACGCGCACATGGCGGCACATTGTTTTTAGACGAAGTGGCTGAACTGCCCCTCGAACTGCAAGCAAAATTACTGCGCGTTATCCAAGAAAGAAATTATATCCCCGTGGGCGGAGATTGCTCTGTAAGCGTCGATGTGCGAATTATAGCAGCTACCCATAGGTCACTGCGAGAAGAGGTCAGAAACGGGCGTTTTCGTGAGGATTTGATGTATAGATTGCGGGTTGTCCCCATCTTTTTACCACCGCTGAGAGAACGCCGTGAAGATATTGGTTTATTAATCTGGCATTTCATACATCTGCACAATGCCGCCAATTTCAGAAAAATTGAAAAAATAGAGCCTGCCGCCATGCGTACTTTGCTCGACTATTCGTGGCTGGGAAATGTGCGCGAATTACAAAATGTCGTCGAATATGCGTTTGCCGTAGGACGCGGCACAACACTGCGTCTTTCTGAACTGCCCCCCGAATTCAGAGATCCGCAGCGCATACAACCCGCTAAACACACGCCGTTGTTGTCAGACGAACAAGAAGCCGCCGCTATTCGGTCGGCACTTGAGCAAAGCAACGGTAAAGTCACCCTTGCTGCGCAATTAGCGGGCATGAGTCGAGCGACTTTCTGGCGTAAACGTAAGTTGTATTCACTGTAAAATTTTACCCGAATAATCTGTGACAAACTATGTTACATTTTCAGTGATTGACCAAAAAATGTACAGTTACTCACGTTTATGCCCAATCATGCCGTTTATGGACTGCGCAGTTATGCACAAAATCCCTTGTGGATAACTTTGTGGATAAAACCCATTTTTCTGTGGATAACTCTGTGGATAATTTGTGTTTAACTTTTTACTTTCAAGTTATCCACAAGTTATCCACAGATAATGCCGAGTTATGCACAGGGTTATCCACAGGAAAAACACAGGTTAAAGAATTGATTTTAAAAGTAAACTTCAAAGTTATCCACAAAAAAACCGCCCCTTAATAGTAATAAGATAAAGATAAAAGAAATATATATTATGAAATTTATAATCAATCGAGAACAACTTTTAACGCCTTTACAACAAATCGTCAGCGTGATTGAAAAACGCCAAACCATGCCGATACTTGCCAACGTGTTAATTGAAATCCAAGACGACCAACTCACACTTACAGGCACAGACTTAGAAATTCAAATTATCGCCAGACTCAACATCGACTCAGCAACCGCAGGAGCTATTACCGTACCTGCCAGAAAATTCTTAGACATCTGCCGATTACTACCCAGCGGCGCAGAAATCAAATTTGAACAACACGATGACAAAGTAAAAATAGCCTCCAACAAAAGCAGATTTTCACTAAGCTGCTTACCCGCCGACAATTATCCGGAATTTGCCGAAGCAGAATTGGAAAATCAATTTTTCATCAAAGCAGGTCAATTTAAGAAAGCACTAGATAAAACCTTGTTTTGTATGGCAAATCAAGATGTTAGGTATTATTTAAACGGCTTATTACTGCATATTTCTAACAGCCGTTTAGAATTAGTTGCCTCCGATGGACACCGATTATCCATTTATGAAGACCAATTGGAACAAGCCACAGGCTTTGAAGCACGCATTATTTTGCCCAGAAAAGGCGTTTTAGAGCTAAATCGCCTGCTTGACGACCCCGAAATCGAACTAAAAGTTGAATTTTCCAGCAATAATATTCGTATTTTCATCAAAAACTTAGTATTTTCAGCCAAATTAGTCGATTCAAAATACCCAGATTTTGGCAAAGTATTCCAACAAGACTTCTTTAATAAAATTCAAATTGACAAACAACTGCTTAAAAACGCATTAACCCGCGTAGCTATCTTGTCCAATGAGAAATTCAAAGGCGTAACCTTTGACATGACCGCCGATAGTCTGCGCATCAGCACCCACAACCCCGAACACGACGAAGCAGAAGAAGAATTAGCCATTGAATACACAGGCGATCCCTTATCCATCGCTTTCAATGCTCAATACCTACTCGATGCAGTTTCAAATCTGGATTCTGAATACGCCGTATTAACTATCGCCAGCAACGCCAGCAGTTGCTTTATCGACGAACCCGACGGCTGTGCCTATAAATTCATCGTCATGCCCATGCGCTTATAATGAGATAGCCAAAAAGTGAAACACCGCACACAATGTTCCACGTGGAACATTGTTGTGTGGATAACTAAGACATCTCAACTAAAAACAACTGTCATTATCCGTTTTACTCCTTATATATATAGGCGACGAAAAAAACATGACTAAAATCACCCGACTGTCACAACTGGATTTAAACAGCACCTACACCTATGCTGATTATTTAACATGGCGATTGAATAAAACGGTGGAACTCATCAAGGGCAAAGTCATGCTTATGTCGCCCGCACCTAATCTAAAGCATCAAAGTATTTCTGGGCAACTGCATGGCTTGTGTTTCAATTACTTTAGGCACAAGACCTGCCGACTATTTGCCGCCCCGTTTGATGTGCGTTTACTCGACTTAACAAAATCAGAAAACGCTAATAAAGATATTTACACGGTTGTGCAGCCAGATTTATGTATCATCTGCGATCCCAAAAAATTGGATAGCAAAGGATGTTTAGGCGCACCCGATTGGATAATTGAAATCTTATCTAAAGGTAATTCCAAAAAAGAAATGCAAACCAAATACGCGCTATATGCAGAAAGCGGCGTAAAAGAATACTGGATAATTTATCCCTACGAAGAAGCCGTCCATCAGTTTGTGTTAAATGAAACCGACAACCACTACCAACTCATGGCTATGTTTTCAGGTGAAGATACCGCCAGCCCTTATTTATTTCCTGATTTGGAGATTGATTTGCGGGAGGTGTTTAGTGATTGATGCGGTTTATAACTTTCAGGGTACGCGACCTTTACGCGGCTATTGCGCTTACTAATTAAAGAAGAAATTGAAACATGAAATATCAAGATTATTTAAACAGCGATAAATGGAAAGAACTGTCAGCACAAGCAAGACAAAGAGCTAACAATGTTTGTGAATTTTGTGGTGGAAGTGCTGACCATGTTCACCACGTCAAGTATCCTGAAAACAAAGATTACTCAATGGATTGTTTAGATAACTTGGTGGCTATTTGCGAAGTATGCCATAAGTTAAGTCATGGTATCAGAACAGAAAAGGTTAATAACAAATGCTATTCTGCGCCAGAACACATTACGCATGGCTTATCAAAAACGATAGCGAATATTGAAAAAAGATATACTGAAAATAGTCCAATAACAGGACTATCAACTGGTTTTGATGATTTGGATTCTTTAACGCTAGGATTGCAAAAAGAATTAATAATTATTGCAGGACGACCGAGCGCAGGAAAAACTACTTTAGCAATGAACATTATCGAAAATTCAATAATAAATTCGCAAATGCCTGTGGTTTTCTTTAGTCTTAAAAACTCTACAGAAACGGTAATGTTTAGACTTATCAGTAGTCTAGCGAGAATTAATTTTATAAATTTAGCGAGAGGTTATATTGAAGATTCACAATGGGAGCAACTTACGTCTGCTATCCATCTGTTAGCTGCAACCAAACTATTCGTTGATGATAGCTCGGTCATTACCCCAAGTGAACTAACTGAAAAATTATCAATGCTAAAAAAAGAGCATGGTGAATTAGGGTTAGTTGTAGTTGATTGTTTGCAAATGATGGCAACAAGCAAAACAAAAGCGGGCAAAAATTTGTATGAAGAAACCGCTGAAATATCAAATTGTCTGCGAAAAATAGCTAAAGATTTTAACTGTCCAGTTATAGCTTTATCGCAATTAAACCGAAATATTGAAGCACGACCAAATAAACGCCCTATTATTTCAGATTTATATGGTTCACAAAGCATTCTGGATAATGCAGGAACTGTTTTATTTATTTACCGTGATGAAATATACAATCCAGATAGCCTTGATAAATTCGCCGAAGTCATTGTTGCAAAACAACGGAATGGCAGGCTTGGAATAGTAAGGTTAATGACTTTTTTAGATTTTTGTCGGTTTGAAAACTTTGAAACCGTGTAGCTTTAAGATGGGTTCGATGAGGTTCGCATGAATCTACACATACCTAAGCTACACCGCCAATAGTGTATAATTACCCCATCATAAACAAACACATACCGCGCCAAAATCCAGATTAAAAATGTTCCACGTGGAACATCGCAACACAACACAAACAATGTTCCACGTGGAACATTCATGTAACAACAGGAAAACAAAGACTCATGACTAACGCTAACGATCATTACGACAGTACCAATATTCAGGTTTTAAAAGGTTTGGACGCAGTCAGAAAGCGTCCCGGTATGTATATCGGCGACACCGATGATGGCTCTGGTTTGCATCACATGGTTTTTGAAGTTGTGGATAACTCCATTGATGAAGCCTTGGCGGGGTATTGCAAAGAAGTTCGGGTGACGATTCATAGCAATGGTTCTGTGACGGTTTCCGATGATGGGCGTGGTATTCCTGTCGATATACATGAAGAAGAAGGTATCTCTGCCGCCGAGGTTATTATGACCGTGCTTCATGCGGGCGGTAAATTTGATGACAATTCTTATAAAGTGTCAGGCGGTTTACACGGTGTCGGGGTGTCGGTGGTGAATGCGTTGTCCGAAGAACTGAATCTGGCGATTCGTCGTAACGGCAAGTTATACCAGCAGCGTTATGTAATGGGTGTTCCACAAGCACCATTGGCAGCGGTTTCAGATGCTGAAGGTACAGGGACTTCGATTAATTTTAAACCCAGCGGCACGACCTTTACCGATTTGGAATTTCATTACGATATTCTGGCAAAACGCCTGCGTGAACTGTCGTTTTTAAATTCAGGTGTACGCATCAGTTTGACTGATGAGCGTAACGACCGCCAAGATGTGTTTGAATTTGAAGGTGGTATCAGTGCATTTGTTACCCATTTGAACAAAAATAAAACCCCGTTATTTCCTGACGTATTTTATTTCATTGCTGAAAAAGAAGGCGTGACTGTTGAAGTTGCGATGCAGTGGAATGACTCGTATCAGGAAAATGTATTTTGTTACACCAACAACATTCCGCAACGCGACGGCGGCAGTCACTTGGCAGGTTTTAGAGGTGCGTTGACGCGCACTATTAATCAGTACATCGAAGCCAGCGGCGCGGCAAAAAAAGAAAAAGTATCGACCACAGGTGACGATGCCAGAGAAGGTTTGACCGCCGTGTTGTCGGTCAAAGTACCTGATCCTAAATTTTCGTCACAAACCAAAGATAAGCTGGTGTCTTCCGAAGTGAAGCCGTTAGTTGAATCAACGATGAATGAAAAGCTGCAAGAGTTTTTGTTGGAAAAGCCGCAAATTGCGAAAGCCATCGTCGGTAAAATTATCGACGCGGCACGAGCCAGAGAAGCGGCGCGTAAAGCCCGCGAAATGACCCGCCGTAAAACCACGCTGGATATTGCAGGTCTTCCCGGGAAATTAGCCGATTGCCAAGAGAAAGATCCTGCTTTATCTGAACTGTTTTTAGTGGAAGGGGATTCAGCGGGTGGTTCAGCCAAACAGGGGCGCGACCGCCGCACTCAGGCGATTTTGCCGCTCAAAGGTAAAATTTTAAATGTGGAAAAAGCCCGTTTCGATAAAATGATTTCCTCCGAAGAAGTCGGTACGCTGATTACTGCGTTAGGTTGCGGCATCGGAAAAGATGAATACAATTTAGAAAAACTGCGTTATCACCGCATTATTATCATGACCGATGCGGACGTGGACGGTTCACATATTCGTACTTTATTGCTCACATTTTTCTATCGTCAATTGCCTGAAATTGTGGAAAAAGGCTATATCTATATTGCTCAGCCACCGTTATATAAAGTCAAAAAAGGTAAGCAAGAGCATTACGTTAAAGATGACGCGCAGTTGAATGAATACCTGATTCAGCTTGCTTTGGACAAAGCGCAGTTATTCACCGATGCGGCAACACTGCCGATTCAAGGCGCGGGTTTGGAGAAATTGGCGAATGAATACGTTGGTGTGGTGGAAGTGGTTAATCGTTTAGCGCGTCGTTACGATCATGTGTTTCTGGAACAACTCGCTATGATGAGCGTGATTAATGACGACATTAAACAGGATGAGCAACAGTTAAACGCGTGGTTTGCAACGATGCAACAGCGTCTGGTGGACTGTGATAGCAAGGCAATTTTTACCATCACGCTAGATTATAAATCCAGTCAGGAGTTTTCCGTCACCATGACGAAACGCCTGCACGGCATTACCAAAACGTTTGTACTGCCGTCGAGTTTCTTTAACGGTAAGGATTATCAGAAAATCGCCCAATACGCACAAAACACGGCGGGTATGTTCAGCGAAGCTTCGTTTATGCAAATGGGCGAACGTCAATTTCCTGTGCAGGATTTCAAACAAGCCTTTGATTGGATGATGAAAGAAATTAAGAAAGGTCAGCATATTCAGCGTTATAAAGGTCTGGGTGAAATGAATCCTGAGCAATTATGGGAAACCACGCTGGATGCCAATAACCGCCGTTTGTTACAAGTACGCATTGAAGATGTGATTGCCGCCGATGAGATTTTCACCACGCTCATGGGTGATGTGGTTGAGCCGCGCCGTGATTTTATTGTGGCGAATGCGTTGAATGTGGGTGTGTTGGATGTGTAATTTATAGTCATTCGACAGTCACATTCTCAGGTTAAACTCTTAAAGAAGGCGTACAAGTTTTACTTGTACGCCTTCTTAATATGTATCGTAATTACATCCTCCCAACGTTGGTTATCATTATGAATAATAAAATTTACGCTTTACTGATTGCCCAGTTTTTATCCGCGTTTGCCGATAATGCCATTTTGTTCACCGTGATTGCGATTGTGATGCAGTCGGGAACACAGCCCAGTTGGTACATACCCGCATTGCAAAGTGTGTTTCTGATTGCTTATGTGGTACTTGGGCCGTGGGTCGGTGGTTTTGCCGATCACCATCCAAAATCACGGGTGTTGATTATTGCCAATTTGATTAAAGCGGCGGGTGCAGGCTTGCTGTTGCTGAATGTAGAACCGTTGATTGCTTATTGTATTGTAGGTGTTGGGGCGGCAATTTATAGCCCTGCAAAATACGGTATTTTGCCTGAATTGGCAGGACATGAAGCCTTGGTGAAAGCCAATAGCTGGATTGAAGGCTCAACCATTTTGGCGATTTTAACAGGAATGAAAATAGGCGCGATGATTGCAGATCAGTCAACCCAAACTGCGTTGGTCATGACGATTGTGTTGTTTATTATTTCAGCAGTAACCACCTTAGTATTGCCTGTAAAAGTCACTAAAAAAACCAGCACCGATAATGCACTGGTTGAATTCGGCAAGCAAATGGCGTTGTTTTTTACTACCCCGCGTTCACGGTTTTCCGTATTAGGCGGTTCATTATTCTGGGCGACGGCGGCGAGTTTGCGCGTTATTCTGGTTGCGTGGGCTCCTCTTGTGTTGCTGTCAAAAAATGCCAGTGAAATTGCCGATTTAACTTTATATCTCACCATCGGCATTATTGCGGGTTCAATGATAGTTCCGCGCCTGATACCACTTGAACAGTTACGGCGCGTTAAACTACCTTCTTATTTGATGGCATTGTGTATTGTTGGACTCAGTTTTACCACTCATGTCATGTCTGCTCAAGCGGTGTTATTTGTAATTGGTATGATGGGCGGCTTGTTTATCGTGCCGATTAATGCAGCCTTGCAGGAACAAGGACAATTAACTATCGGTAGCGGTAGTGCGGTTGCATTACAAAACTTTTTTCAAAATCTGGCAATGTTGCTGGCAGTGGGAACTTATACGTTAGCCGCCTCAAAACAGGTTGATCCTGTGATGGCAATGCTAGCTTTGGGAGTGTTGCTGTTTATCGCAACCTTTTTGGTGTCGTTGAGTTTGCCTAAAAAGAATTAAGCAGGCAGAACGCTAGACTTGCCAGCCGTGTAGAAACGTTTTAAGCAATAACTGCACGGATGCTTCTGAATGAGTGGTGTCTGGGGATAATAAACAGATACCCTGAATGCCCTGCCAGAGTGCGTACACGGTTTGCTTTTGTTCAGGTGTAGTGAGAATGAAGTAAGCCGAGAATTGCAGGAACACACTGTCTAATTGCGCTTGATACCAATCGGGTAGTGGCTTGGATTCGTGGGTAAAAATCATTCGCCAACGTTCAGGATTAGTGCGGATGTACTGTAAATAGGCGTTAAGCCATGTTTCAATATCCGCTGTGATGCTGATAGCTTGTAAGCGGGTGCTGATGTCTTCTAAGGTGCGGGCGTTGAGGTGGAGGATTAACTCGGCACGACTGGCAAATACCATGTAAATACTGCCGACGGTGTAGCCCATTTCCATTGCAATTTTGCGGATGGTGAGCGCGGCAAAACCTTCTTCCATGATGATAGTTTCAGCGGCATTCAACACCATTGCTTTGATTTCGCTCAAGCTGTGTTCGTTTCGTCTTGCCATTGAATTTTATGGTAGCCGTTGACAGGCTTTGATGAGTGAGAGTGTGGCTGGAATAGCCTTAATAAAAATACTGTGAGATGTTGGCGGAGCGGACGGGGCTCGAACCCGCGACCACCGGCGTGACAGGCCGGTATTCTAACCAACTGAACTACCGCTCCGTTATGTAGCCGCGTATTTTATAACATCTTAGCCATTCGTCAAGTGTTCAATTGCTAGTCGATGGCAATAAGATGATATAAAATTGTGTTTTTCTTATTATCTGATTAATTTTATGGTCTGCAAAACAAATTCTCCACTGCCTCTTGATGTAGAAGCGGGTAAAACTTACGGATGGTGTACCTGTGGTTTTAGTCAAACCATGCCCTTATGTGATCGCGCGCATCGTGAGCTGTCGGATAAAAAATCCTTCAAATTTGTCGCAGAAGAAACCACGCGCTTGTATTTATGCGGGTGTTCAGAAACCAAAACACCGCCGTATTGTGATGGCGGGTATTGCAAGCAGGAAGTAACGGATGGCAATTGAAATAGAACACAAATTTTTATTGGCAAATGATGGCTGGCGAGAGTATGTCACGCATTCGGTACGTTATCGCCAAGGCTATTTAAGCTCGCAAGCCACCAGCTCTATTCGTGTGCGTATCAGTGATGACCACGCATGGTTGAATATCAAATCTGCCACCATCGGTACACACCGCCATGAATATGAATATGAAATTCCGCTCGCCGATGCCGACGAGATTTTGACCAATCTGTGTCGTAAACCGCTCATTGAAAAAACGCGGTATTTTGTGCAGGACAACGGGCATACTTGGGAAATTGATGAATTTGACGGTGATAATCAAGGGCTGATTGTTGCCGAAATTGAATTATCCGCTATCGGTGAAAACTTTGTAAAACCCGTCTGGTTAGGCGCGGAAGTCACCGATGATATGCGTTATTACAATAATAATTTATCGCAACACCCGTATTCAGAGTGGAATGTAACGTTGTGAACAAGTGGCTGAGTGCGCTGTTAATGCTGGTCTCCAATGCCTGTTTTGCGGAGGGTCTTGATGACGCGCTGAACAGTATTGAGTCCGAATGGGCAATCGTTCATTACAGTTTGCCGAAAGCCAAGCAACAAATCGCCTACCCTGCCCTGCTTGATAAAATCAAACCGCTCATAGAACAGTATCCGAATGATGCGGGGGTTATTTATTGGCAAGCTTTGGTGAAAGCCTCGTATGCGAATTTTCAAAATCCAGTGGCGGCGTTGCAGGCGGTACACGAAGTGCGTGATTTATTGACCAAAGCCATTGCCATTAATCCGCGAGTGATGAACGGCGCGGGGTATGTGGTTTTAGGTACATTGTATGACAAAGTACCCAGTTGGCCGATTGGTTTTGGTGATGATAATACCGCCAAATCCCTCTTGGAAAGCGCGTTAAAAATTAACCCCAATGGTCTCGTCAGTAATTATTTTTACGGACAGTTTTTGTTGACGCATGATGACGAACCAGCGGCGGAACGCTATTTTAATAAAGCCCTCGCCGCGCCTGTACGCGCCGAACAGATTTATGCCGATCAGCAAATGCGCCATAACGTAGAACGTGAATTAAAAAAATTGCACCCCTTATCTCAGCGTAGTCATTAATATGTGGACAGGAAAACTCGCGGTACTTTATGAAGGACAAGGCGATAGTCTGGTGTTTCAACACTTGGCGGAACGCTTGAATGTACCGTTACGCAATACTACGCAGGGCGACGTATTAGCCGACCCATTTTTTTTATGCTGGCGTGACGGTTGCTTAAAATTACTGGATAGAGAATTGCTGAAAAAAGGCGGCTTAACCGTGGATATAGAACCGCGCAACGGCGAACAACGCTCTTATCCCGCACCCAAACAAGGCGCGTTAGCCCAAGCCTTAGGGCGCAAAACCAGAACCGTGGTCGATGCCACCACAGGCTGGGGACAAGACAGCTTGTTTATGTTTCGCATGGGTTATCAGGTCAGCTGTATCGAACGCTCACCCATCATGGCAGAATTATTGGCGGACGGTTTTCATCGTCTTAATCAACAGGACTGGATGCAACGATTGCACTTATCCGCTCCAGAGTTATCCACAGGCAATGCGATTGATTTATTAGCTGCATTGGAAACACCGCCCGATTGTATTTATCTCGACCCGATGTTTCCACCGAAACGTAAAAAATCTGCGTTAGCCAAAAAAGCAATGGTGATTCTGCGGGATTTATTGGGTGATGATACCGACAAAGACCAGCTGTTTACTGCCGCGTTACACGCAGCAGGAAAACGCGTAGTGGTCAAAAGCCCCGATGATGCTGAACCGTTAGGCGGCAAGCCTAATGAAAGTTTTTCGGGAAAATTAGTGCGTTATGATATTTATTTGAAAGGGTAAAGTATGTCCGATTGGCAAGATGTAATAGCTGAATCCGCTCTCGCTGAGGGTGAAAATACCGTGGTTGATGTTGACGGCACTGACGTGGCGATTTTTAAAATTGACGGGCAATGTTATGCGATTGCCGACGTGTGTTCCCACGACGGCGGCGAAATTGCCAGTGGCATCGTCGAAGGTGATGAAATTATCTGCCCGCGACACGGCGCACGGTTTTGTATTAAAACAGGCGCGGTCACAGCTCCGCCCGCTTATGAAGACATCGACTGTTTTCCCGTGCGCATTGAGCAAGGCAAAATACAGGTGCGGGATAATCGCTGGGATTAGCGGTTAAGATTTTCTCAGTCCGCCGCATGGGGAATAATAGCGACTAAATCGGTGACTGCACTCCTGTGCCGACCAATTCCGCCATTGTCTGTTCCTTGTGCGCATTCAGTCCTTTAATCACGCTATTCTGATTTTGCGGCGGTTGATTTTGACTGACTTTCCACTTGCCCGCCAAGCGGGTTATCACCAACTCAATGCCCACCACCGCTTCAATCAGCTTTTCCGTAAAATCGGCGGGGGCATCTGACACTGCCCACGGATGCGGAAAAGCCGCTTCATTATGCTGTGTTAATGCGTCCATCTGACAACGAACCCAAACAGCATCATCAATAACACGCAAATAGCCATAGGCATGAACCACGGCGTAATTCCATGTCGGCACCACTTTTCCTGCTTCCTGTTTAGTGGCATACCACGATGGGCTGATATACGCCTGTGCGCCGTGAAAAATCGCTAAACTTTCATGCTCACCTGCACAAGTACGCCACATTGGATTGGCGCGCGCAACATGACCGCGCAATACACCGTAAGGTTCAGGTGTTGGCGACAGATGTAACGGAATATGATTTGCCTCAATGCCATCCGCACCCAGCGTGACCAAGGTTGCCAGCGGCTGATTGCGAATCAGCTCGTGCATGATTTCAATATCAGGTTGTTCAAACTGTGGCGGAGTGTACATAAATCAGTGAGCAAGCAGTACGTCGTTTATTTGAATAATCGGCATGATGTCAGTGTAGTTGGGTATATCGCCTTGCAATTGCATGGTGTGCGGCATGAAAGCTGCCATAAAATCTTCTATGGAAGTAAATAGAAAATGGCACAAAACAAGATAAGTGGCTTCGGTATTCGGCATCGCACCGCTCAAACCGCGCTCAACGGACACGCCTTTATAGCCTGAATGTTCACTTAATAGCTTGATTGCCAACGGTATATGATGGTTGAGGTAATAATCAAAATCAAATCGTGCGCCTTGGTTGTTCGGGTAAAGAATGGTGATTTTTATCATGGGATGTGTAAGGGTTAAGTGAGAGGGGTGATGTTCAATGACTTGGTGTACTCGTAGTGTACTGGGTCAATGTATTTATTGCCAGTGGTTGTCGGTTCAGCCGCTCTCTCGGGAAAAAATATTTCTAATCGGATGATTAAGAAAAAAAGAAGAGGTTTCGCTGGATTGAATTATGTCTGCGGCAACCTTTTTATACACTATGATTCAACATCCCGATAATTGAACCAAAACGCTTCTCGGTGATTGTTTTCCGCTGAATATAACGTGGTATTTATTCACGGCTTGTACGGTATCATTATTTTAATATTGTATGGTGCAGGTATTCAGCGCAATCAATAATCGCATCGAACCGAAAATTTTTAACCCATTGATTTTATGTTATAAATAGTGATTAATATCAGTGGATATGTTATCTTCTGCTTAATTTAAATTGGATATGCAGGCTCGTATTTATGCCTTGTCATTCCTTATTTTGTCGATGGAAACTATACTATCCAAGTGACTTTGAAGGTATTGCATATACCATACCGTTAAGGGCTTTAAACAGATAATAAATAATAATTACGCTGCGTTATAGTTAATGAAGATATAAGTGGCAATATAATTAACATAAGTTCTAAAGGAAAATATCATGATAAAAAATAGCCGCATTCTGATTGTCGATGACATTGTTGACAATATTCGAGTTGCGATGAATATCCTTAAAGAAGATAGCTATGATTTTTCCTTTGCGTATAACGGCGCGGAAGCTCTGCGATTAATTTTTGAAGAAACAGAATCATTCGATTTGATTCTATTAGACATCATGATGCCGGGAATGAACGGTTTTGAGGTGTGTAGAAAATTGAAAGAGTGTCCAGACACTCAGGATATACCGATTATTTTTTTAACCGCAAAAACGGATATTGACTCGGTTACCGAAGGTTTTCAGGCAGGCGGAGTCGATTACATTACCAAACCTTTTCATGCCAATGAATTGCTGGTCAGAGTTAAAAATCAACTGGATCTTTATCATGCTAAAGAATTGCTGAAAAAAAATAATATTGATCTGAAAACCAAAAGCTCATTTGCAATAAGCCGCTTGTTGACCGAGCTGGAAAACAGTCAGAAGGATATGATTTTTATTCTCGCCGAGCTGATGGAACGAACGTCGGATGAAACCGGCAAGCATATAAAGAGAGTGGCGGAAAGCTCCGCATTAATGGCAAAATACCATCCCAGCTTGGATGATAACGATGTGGACGCGCTGTATCATGCGTCACCTATGCACGATATAGGCAAGATGACGATTCCAATAGATATTTTACATAAAGCGGGTCAATACACCGAAGACGAATTTACCATTATGAAGCGGCACACGACAAATGCTTATAAATTATTGTCAAACTCAGAACGTAAACTCATGAAAGCGGCTGCCATTATCGCCCACGAACACCATGAAAAATGGAACGGCACCGGCTATCCGCGCGGATTAAAAGGTACGGAAATTCATATTTATGCCCGCATTGTGGCGTTGACCGATGTATTTGACGCACTAACGCATAAACGCCAGTATAAAGAGGCATGGGGAATAGACGATGCGGTTCAATACATTGTAGAGCATCGCGAAACGCATTTCGACCCGCAGCTCATTGAGATTTTCCAGACACATCTGGATGAATTTATCGCCATTGCCAAATACAAATAGCCACTGAAATTCAGCTTTGCTGACAGGACGCACATTGATGCTCACTGAGTTCCCGCCCATTAATCGGCATAAGTGCGGTCAGATGCTGATGGCATCATTATTATTCATTTGGCTGGTTTTTCCTGCACACTTATTAGCGGCTGAGCCTGCGTCAGCATTGGACAACCAGCGCATTCAACAATCGCAACACGGTTTGCAGCACACTGATTATCAAGACATGATAGTTCCTGAGCGGATTGAACGCGAATATGTTGAGACGTTCAATAATCAGCTGACAGCTGACATTTATCGGCGATTAGGATTGACCGACAACCGTTTTTTTTATCATGAATCAGAGCTAAACAATACCGACATTCCTTTTACAGCAGAAGAAAAAGCGTGGATGCAGCAGCACCCCGTCGTCCATTACGGTGCCGAAAAAGATTGGGCTCCGTTTGATTTTGTGGATAAGCAGGGCAAGCATACAGGGCTTAGCCGTGATTTTCTGTACGCCATCAGTCAACTCAGCGGCTTGACATTTCAGGCAAAAGTAGCGGATTGGGATGAATTATTGGCAGATATTAAAGCGCGAAAAATAGATCTGCTGCCAACCATTTATTCTTCTGAAGAGCGGCAAAACTATCTGCAATTTACCCAGTCTTATCAACAGACCTTAAGCTATTTTTTCATTCATGAAACCGTTCATGCCAAAACGCTGGATGACTTAAGGGGTAAAACCATCGCCATCACCAAAGGCTATATCCAGATTGACGAAGTGAAAAAACAATTTCCGTCACTCAACATTATAGAAACCGATTCATTGATGGGATCCGTGCAGGCTGTCATTGAAAGAAAAGCCGATCTTTTACTTGAAACCTACGCAGTGATGGATTATCTGCTGAAACAAAACAGCCTGACCTCCATTCGACCTTTCATGGTCTTGCCTCCGGGTGAAGCACAAAAACTATTCATGGCAGTGCGTAAGGACGCGCCTTTATTGCTGTCGATTATCAACAAAACGCTCGCTGCCATTCCAGAAAAAGAAAAACAGGACATCAATAGTAAATGGTTGGGCTATCAGGACAACCAGAACAATCAGGATAGTCAGATTATTGAAATGAATGAAAGTGAAAAAAAATGGTTGGGCGAGCATCCTGTTATACGCTTTACTGGCGATCCCAACTGGTTGCCTTATGAAGCTTTTGATAATAAAGGACGTTATATCGGTATGGTTGCCAAATATTTGGAGCTGTTTGAAAAGAAACTGCCTGTTAAATTTGCCATTGTTCCGACCCGTTCTTGGAGCGAATCCGTTGATAAAATAAAAAACGGTGCAGTGGACGTGCTATCAGAAACCGTTGATTCCGACTTGCAAACACAACTGCTTTTTACACAGGCTTATTTAACAAGTCCTATCGTTATTGTGATGCGCGATGACGTGGATTATGTTGACTCTATTAATGACATCAAACACCGTCGTTTAGCGGTTGTTAAAGACTACGGCTATAACCCGACTATTTTTCGCAGCTATCCGGACATTCAATTTTCAGAAGTCGATACCGTCCAAAAAGGCTTACTGGCGGTATCCACAGGAAAAATAGACGCGCTGATCTGCTCATTGCCCCAAGCCAGCTACCAAATTGCCGATCAAAGTATCAATAATGTCAGGATAGTCGGTAAAACCGAATTGATAACCCAATTAGGTTTTGGTGTCCGCAAAGATTTCGCGCCGTTAATCCCCTTGCTCAACAGAGCGTTGAACAGCATCAGCGAGCGTGAAAAACAAGGCATTAGCGATGTGTGGGGCAAAGACCGTTTCGCTGCCAAAACGGATTACCACTTAATCGGTAAAATAGTGACTGGATTTTTACTGCTGTTAGCCCTGATTTTTTTCTGGACTTATCGGCTTATCAAAGAAATCTCGCAACGTAAACAAAGTGAACAACAGGTCATGCGGTTAAATCGCCGCTTTGCCTTGGCTTCCAGCATGGCTTCAATCGGCATTTGGGAGTTGGAATTGCAAGCCGATACGCCGATTAATTTTGATGACAATATTTATGAAACCTATGGCGTGACCGATCATGAACAATTGTCTGGAATGGTACAGCGTGAAATAACACTGAAAGAATGGCTGCAATGTGTACACAATGACGACCACGACCTGATTGAAATCGCGCTTGCCACCTTGAAAGACGAAGGCATCAATCTGAATTTTGAGTACCGCGTTTTACTGCCTGATAAGACGCTGCGCAATATTTACTGCGCCGCTTATGCGACAAAAAAGGAGGGAAAACCGACCAACATTATCGGCATAACGTGGGATATTACGGATCGTAAAGACATTGAATCATCGTTAGAAAAAGCCAAAATTCAAGCTGAAAATGCCAACCTTGCCAAATCGCAGTTTCTTGCCAATATGAGCCATGAAATCCGCACACCGCTGAATGCGATTATCGGCTTTACCGAATTGCTCACCGAACAAGTCAAGGACCCGAAACTCATCTCATTTGTAAAAACCATTCAAAGCGCAGGGCATAATCTGTTAATCCTGATTAACGATATTCTGGACTTATCGAAAATTGAAGCAGGAAAAATGCGCATCGACAAAAAAGTCTGTAATCCGCATGATTTGTTTACCGAATTAGGGCATATTTTTATGATGAAGATGCGGGAAAGGAATCTGGATTTTATTCTCGATATAGATCAGAAAATCCCGAAAAATTTGCTGTTGGATGATACGCGCTTGCGGCAAATTCTGCTTAATCTGATTGGTAACGCAGTTAAATTTACCGAACAAGGTCATATTTGTCTGCGGGTGCGTACAGGAAACGAAGACCGCATCCGCAGCAAACTGGATTTATATATGGATGTGGAAGATACGGGGATTGGCATTTCCGAAGACCAGCAGGCGTTGATATTTCAGGATTTTGAGCAACTGGAAGGTCAAGATGAGCGTAAATATGGCGGAACAGGTTTAGGGTTGTCAATCAGCAAACGCTTAACCGAAATGATGGGCGGCAAAATATCGCTGACCAGTCAATTGGGTTCGGGATCAACCTTTACCCTGCATTTAATGGACATTGATGTGTCCGCACTGACGCTGGAATCCGCTCCCGTTCAGCCGAATCAATCGGTGAGATTCCTCCCCGCGACGGTACTCGTCGTTGATGATGTCGAAGACAATCGCAGTTTGCTGAGAGAATGCTTCTCTGATACTGCATTGAATGTGCTGGAAGTCGAAAATGGTCTGGAAGCGGTTAATAAAGTAAAAGCAGAACATATTGATTTGGTGCTGATGGATATTCGGATGCCCGTGATGAACGGTTATCAGGCATCCCAAAAAATTAAAGCGTTTTCAACAGTCCCCATTATCGCGCTGACCGCATCGGTCATGCAGGATGAGTATGAACGCGCTAAAAGTTTAAATTTTGACGGCTACTTGAGAAAGCCGATTCTAAAGGCGGATTTAATCAAAGAACTCAAACGTTTCCTGCCGTTTGAAGTCGTCAATGAAACGGCGATACAAGCTGTTTTAACACTCTCACCGCAGGAATTGCAGGCTTTACCCAATGCGATGATAGAGCTGGAAAAATTGCTTAAAACGGGTGAACAAATTGCAAAAAATAATAATATCTCAGAAGCCGGTCAATTTGCCGACACGCTGCTCAATATTGGTCATCGGTATGCGATAACCGCTGTGATTGACTATGCCGCGCAGTTGCACGCCGATATTGATTGTTTTGATATTGTGGCGATTAAACACTCACTGAGCGCGTATCCTCAACTGTTGGCACAATTATCTGCTCTTTGACCGTATCATATTTCATGGCGTTTTATCGGGTTGCCATTGTGGATAACTTGCCATATTTTCATAGGTTAACCATGATACATCATGAGATGTCCAGATGTGCTGTTGTGGTGTCATGAGCGGGTCGTCATCCAAGGTTGCCACGCGCACAATAACGTGCGGAAGATTGACTCGTTCAGCCATTAAATGCGAACCGCAGACAGAACAAAAATGACGCAGTTTACCCGAGGATGACTCAAAAGCGGACAGTTTTTCTGCACCTTTCAACCAGCGAAAATGTTCGCGCATTACCCCCGCAGTCGTTGCGAAAGGCGCGGCATGGGCTTTTCGGCACGTTTGACAATGGCAATGTGAGATAGGCAAATCCAGACTGTCCGCTTCATATTCAATCGCGCCGCATAAACAACTGCCTTTCATTTTTCAGCCCTCATTTTGAATACTGCATTCATGGCGATAAATCCTGATTTTATACATTGGGAATCACAGCAAGCAGGTCAGTCACACCGACATCGACACCTGCCTGTAACAATAAGGTTGTCACTTGCCCTCGGTGATGCGTTTGATGGTTGAACAGGTGCATCAACACGCTAAATGAATTTTTGCTTGCAGGAATACCTTTCATATTGGTGTAACTCACATTCAGGTCAAGTTCAGCGGCAGTCATTGAGGTTGCCAACTCAATCAATACATTATCCAATTGCTGGCGACAGGCATAAAGTTCTTCAAGCGTGGAAAACAGCGACTCATCCAACGAGTGCGGCTGATTGCACGCGCGAATAAAATCTAACTCGGTGTGTGTTGCCAATAATGAGGTAAAGCGTTTTAACCAGAGAATATCGCCAACCACAATATGATTCAATGTACCGAGAATTGAGCCAAAAAAAGCCCCGCGATGCCGCGTCAGCTCTTCTGCGGACAGTGTTGCCGCCGCTTCATAAATGTTCGTATTCATCCAGTGATTGTAGTCTGCCATCAGGCGTAAATGTTCAGTAAGCTGCATGGCTTTGATTCCTAATGAAATAATGAAAGGTTTTCCACAATGATTGTCTCGGGTGACGAAAATAATACGGTTCGATTGCTAAGCCCGCTCCACCTGCACCAGATTATCCGAAAAAGTCGGTGCGTGTCCCATATTCACAAACTCCGCAGAACTGATGCTGTTGACCGTGCCTTTATTGAGTTGTCGCCAATATCCCAGCGTTGCCACAATCAAGCCCGCATTGACATCCTCGGTGATTTTCGCCACGCCCTCAAACGCGCCGCGCTGATTGAAAACCCGCACCGTATCACCTTCATTAATCGCGCGATTGTGCGCATCAACCGCATTGATCAGCACAAATTGTTCGCCCTGCCCTGCAATTTTCTGTTCCATATTCGCGTAACAGGAATTTAGAAAACCGTGACTTTTCGGCGAAATGATATTCAGCGGGTATTTTTCGGCTAATTCAGGATTAGTCGCTGCGGATTCTCTGGACGGTACATAATCGGGCAAGGAATCCAAGGCTTCACCCGCTTGAAAACCCTCGTACATTTGCCGAAAAGGCGCAGCGACAAAGTTGCTTGCGCCTTCGGCTTGAAATTGACATTTGCCTGTTGGCGTTGGGAAATTGCCTTCTTTATGCGGTGCGCGGTTATCTTTGGTGCCGACACTTAAATGCGCAAAACCGTGTTCACGCAGATAGTCCAAGGTAATACCTTCACAGGCGGGAGAATTCCAATCGACATAATTTTCCAGACACTCTGAATCCGTCCATTTAAAATTCTCCTCTTCATAACCCATGCGCGCAGCCAAGCGGCGGAAAATCTCATTATTGGGAATCGCTTCGCCCGCAGGTTCAATGCACTTGGCGTTATAAGTCAGATACAAATGCCCCCACGATAAAATCATGTCTTCCATTTCCGCACCCATCGCCGCAGGTAACAGAATATCGGCATAACAGGCGGTGTCAGAAATAAAATGTTCAGCCGAGACCAGAAATAAATCTTCATTCATTAAGCCCGCGACAATTTTGTCAGTTTCAGGGGCTTGTGTCACAGGGTTGGCATTCCAGCACATCATGGATTTAATCGGCGCACCCGCAGGTGGTTCATCGGTCAGCGCACGTCCAATTTGCAGGGCATTAATCACCCGCGTGCCTTCTGGAATCAAATCGGGGCGACACATCACGTCAAATTTATACGGATGCTCCCATACCGAAAACTGCATTGCGCCACCACCGACATATCGCCACGCGCCCGTTAATGCAGGCAAGCAACTCACTGCGCGAATGGTTTGACCGCCGCCATAATGCCGCTCAAGTCCAACACCGATACGAATTGCCGCAGGTTGGGTGCTGGCGTATTCACGCGCTAAGGTGCGAATCACCTCGGCAGGAATGCCCGTAATCGCTTCCGCCCATTCAGGTGTTTTGGGGTTTGCGCGTTCTTTTAATGCCTCAAATCCTACCGTGTAGTTATCCACATAATCCTGATCCACCAAACCTTCTTCGATAATGGTGTGAATCATCGCCATTGCCAACGCGCCGTCTGTGCCTATTTTCGGTGCGATATGCCAATCGGCTTCCTTTGCGGTTTTGGACGCATAACTGTCAATCACCACTACTTTCGCGCCTTGTTTTTGTGCCTGTTTAACAATATGCCAATGATGCAAATTGGTACTGACGGAATTACACGCCCAGATAATGATGTATTTGGCGTGTATAAAACTTTCAGGGTCTACACCTGCGGTTGCGCCGACTGTCAAGAGCCACGCGGTACACGACCCTTCGCCACAAAACGTGCGCTCTGTCACCGTTGCGCCCATGCGATTAAAAAACGCATCACCGCCGTTTAAACCATGCACCAAGCCCTGATTGCCCAAATAACTGTAAGGCACAATCGCTTCTGCACCGTGTTCGGCAATAATCGCTTGCCAACGCGAGGCGATTTCATCCAAGGCTTCGTCCCAGCTAATCCGCTCAAACTGTTTGCTGCCTTTTGCTCCCGCGCGGCGCATCGGGTATAACAAGCGGTCGGGGTGATAATGGCGTTTTTCATAATCCTTTAATTTTACGCACAAACCGCCGCGCGTCATCGGATGCTCAGCATTGCCTTTCACTCCCGTCAATCTACCGTCTTCTACTTCAAACACCATCGAACAGGTATCAGGGCAATCATGCGGACAGCCGCCGTGATGGGTGGTTTTTGTTGCTGCATTCATAGTTTATTTCCCTTTCTGTTGTGATGGATGATAATCAACATGACGGTAGTCCGTCGCGTTATTATTGTAGTATACCGCTCGGTATAGTTATAGGGTTTTTTGTTACTGCTTTATGTTGATTAATGGATAAGAAAATTCTGCAAGCCGCATCTGAACGCTTTAGTTTATAAGTTTTTTTGTATTGCGATTTTGATAATACGACAAACACAAAATCCCTATAAAAAAATAGGTTCACTTTTTTGCTGATGAATGCCAACCAAAACGTCAGGCATTGATGGACTGCATCTTATCGTATGAGCAGCGGACAATAAAAAAATTGGCTTGACAAGGATTGTGATACCTTGCGAGACTTGACGGTGTCGATTGGAGTGTTCAATCACTTGTTCTTAATCTAACAGGAAATAACCATGAAAAAGATAGTTCTCGCTGTAGCTCTTGTATGTTTGTCATCAACCGTTGCTTTTGCTAAAGCGAAAGGCACGCCTACCCCGCAGAATCACAGCTGTGTGCTGAGTGGTGCTGTGGTAGAAAAAACCAAAAAAGAGTGCATCAAAGCGGGCGGCAAGTGGGAAAAGAACGCGGCTATTACTACTGCGCCTGTTGAGACTAAAGCGGTTGAGACTACTAAGCCAGTCGAATCTGCGCCTGTTGAAGCACCTGCAACAAAATAATCTGTCAGATTCAAATAGAAAAAGCGATTTGAGCATATCAATCGCTTTTTCATCTTCATTATTGGCGATTGCCGAATGAATAGCGGCAGACTCCAATTTATCAATGTGACTTAACTGCACTGCTTCCAGACCAGCATTAGCTTGTTGAAACGTCGCGGACTGACTATCAAACTACTGATAAATAAGAATTTCGCTGATTTGAATAATCGGCTCTATGTCAGTGTAGTTGATGATGTCGCCTTGCAATGTTGCGGCGTGCGGCAGAAAAGCGGCGATAAAATCATCGTTTGAATTGAAAACAAAATGGCACATAACAGAGAATGTCGCCTCTGTTTCCGGCGTTGCACCACTGAGTCCGCATTCGACGGAAACACCTTTAAAGCCTGAGTAGGGACTTAACAGTTTGATAGCCAATGGAATATGATGGTTGATGTAATAATCTCTATCGAAACGGGCATTTTTATTGTTCTGGTACAGAATGCTGATTTTTATCATGGTCGTTCTCGTTACTGGTGAATAGCGGGGTGTGTCACTTCAATATCGGGTAAATTTTCGATAACGTCTTCTACTGTCTTGTACTGAGTCAATGCAGTGACTACGATAGGCAAAGGCTCAGCCCATATTTCAGGAAAATCTCTTTCCAAAGGGTCAGCAATTGGGAAAGCTAATTTTTCCAATGGCGGGCAAAATTCAGCATTTACTCCTGCTTTATTACCGCGTGCATCCATGCGATACCAGCCATATTGCTTGAGGTAAACCGCATTCAAGCCATGCAGACAGTAAGGCGGTGCATCGTCTGCAATGGTTAAGCGTTGGTAACATAATCCTGCTGGAATGGCGTTGGCTCTTAACAATGCGGCTAACAGATGGCTTTTGGCATAGCAATAACCTGTGTTGTGAATCAATACGTCTGAGGCTTTGCAAGTAACAGGATTCAGTCGGTAATCCCAGCTGTGTTTTATGCAATCACGGACAAATTCAAAACACCGTTTTGCCACGGCTTCATCATTGGGACAATGTTCAGCAAGCTCTAATGCTTTTGCCGTGACTAAAGGGTGCTGCCAATCAATGTATTCACTGTTGGCGAGATAGTGTTCCGAGGCATGAATCGTTTTGAGGTCGAATAAACGCATTAATGCGGGTGATATTGAGAAGTTATCCACAAAAACACATTAAAAATCAGTGTTGGGGTTATGGACAAACCCCAAGCTACTGAAATTTAACGGTGCAGATTTTATTTGTTGATGATTTCTTTGCCATCAATAACCAGATTAGATATACCGCCTAACTGACCATTGAGTGTGCATGAGGCGGTTTTAAAGCCTCCTTTTTGCGCATTTTCACCCGCCCATATCAGGGTGACGTAAGTTTCTTTATCGGTTTTGGTTTCGGTTGGAAAATAAACCTGTTCGCCTGTTTTTTCGGTCACAATTCGGGTGCATTTATGGTTTGCCATTTCCTGCATGGCAACATAATTTCTCATCGTAGCGGCTTCGGTGCTGCCTTGACCTTTGGCGGTATCCTCTTTACTCATCCAAACCACAGCAAAGCCGATGACAAATACGCCGACAACGGCGTACATTATTTTTTGCGCTTCTGATGTTTTTTCTGTTTCTGGGATTTCTTCTGACATTATTATCTCCTGTTGGATGTTCGATTGACTATCGACCTTACGAATTCTATGTGAATTAATGCTATTGGGCAATGAAAGTTAAAATTCAATGCCTTGTTCTGCCTTAATCCCTTGTTCATAGGCGTGTTTCACTTTTGTCATGTCGGTCACGGTGTCGGCAATGGCAATCACTTCAGGTGCGGCATTGCGTCCTGTGAGAATCAAATGCTGCCATTTTGGTTTATGTTCGGTAATAAAATCGGCGATTTCCTGTCCTGAAATCCAGTTGTAACCACAGCAATAATTAATTTCGTCCAATAACACCACATCAAATTCTTCGGACAATATTTTCTGTTTACTCAATTCCCAGATTGCCCGATTGGTTTTAATATCCTGCTCAGGATTTTTGGTATCCCAAGTAAAGCCGTCGCCCAAGGCGTGCCATTCGATATTGTCAAAACGTTCGGATGCCTTGTGTTCGCCTGATTGCCATTGCCCTTTGATGTATTGAATCACGCAGACTTTCAAGCCCCACCCTGCGGCGCGGAATACCATGCCGAACGCGCTCGATGATTTGCCCTTGCCTGTTCCTGTATTCACAACGACTAAGCCGCGTCGTCTGTCTCTGGATTTCATTCTGTATTCCTCTATTTTGTCATGTGATATAACTATGAATAAGTAAGTGAACATAAGTTCTCAGGTATATGACTGCCAGTCCTTTAAGGACTGGCAGTCATTCATACACACTTTAACACGCAATGTGTTTTAACTTTACGGATGGTGTGACCTGAGCTGTGCAACCATCAAATCGACAAAGGTGCGTACTTTTGCCGAGGTATAACGGTTTTCGCGGTGAATCACATGAATCGGTAACGGCGCGGGTTCAAAGTCGGTTAATACCGTTTGTAATTGCCCCGATGCCAGATAAGGCGCGACTTGATAGGATAATAAGCGCGTAACTCCCATGCCTCTTATCACGGTTTCAATGGCGGCATCATTACTGGTGACGGTTAAGCGCGGTTTCACCCGCACCACCAGCCCCTGAGCAAATTTCCATTCGACGACGGGCGATACCGCACTGGCTGAAATGACCAGATGTTGCGCTAATTCAGCTGGATGGGTGGGCGTACCACGACTTTCCAGATACAACGGCGACGCGCAGACCACACGGCGCACCGACCCCACGCGAATGGCTTTCATGCTGGAATCGGGCAATTCACCAATCCGTATACCCACATCCAGCCCTTCTTCCAGCAGATTCACCACGCGATCCAAAAATACCGCCGATACGTCCATTTGTGGATAACGTTGCAGATAATCCACGATGCAGGGAATGACAAATAACTTACCGAATAATATCGGTGCGGTAACCGCTAAATGACCGCGCGGCTGGGCATGAATACCTGCGGCGGTTTCATCCGCTTCATCCACTTCATGAATAATGCGGCGGGCATCTTCCAGATACCGCTGCCCTGCATCAGTTACCCGCACATAGCGCGTGGTGCGCGTCAGCAGTTTAATGCCGAGTCGGTCTTCCAGTGCCGCAATTGCCCGCGTTACCGCAGGGGGTGACATTCCCAGCCGCCGCGCCCCACCTGCAAAACCCTGTTCTTCTGCCACCGCAACAAACACGGTCATCAAATGTAGTCGATCCATTTATTATTCCAGTTAGCGTAATAATGTATTGTAAATAATGGCTATTCTTCTTTCCAACGGCGTTTTATAAACTATAGCCACTCGCAACACAATGGGTGCAGCGAAGTAACCAAACACATTATTGAGAGAATTATCATGAGCCGTATTACTGTCATTACCAACGAAACCGCCAACGCCGAACAACAGGCTTTATTAGATGCCATTCAAGCGAAACTGGGCATGGTGCCGAACTTTTTAAAAATTCTTGCCAACTCGCCAGCGGCATTACGCGCTTTTCTGGGTTTACACGGTATTGCCAACGAAGGCAGTTTGACTCCGCAAACCCGCGAACGTATCGCCCTCGCCGTTGCGCAACAAAATGCCTGCGAATACTGTGTGTCCGCACACACCGCCATCGGTCGTAAAGCAGGATTAAGCAACGCAGAAATCGCCGCCAATCGCGCAGGAACCAGCCAAGAAGACAAAGCCGCCGTTGCCGTCAAATTTGCCCGTGCCTTGGTGGAAAATAGCGGCGAAGTCACCACCGCCGACATTACCGAAGCGCGTGATGCAGGTTATAGCGACGCGGAAATTGTCGAAATTATCACTCACGTTGGCATGAATATATTGACCAATATGATAGGTAAAGCCAGCCGTGTAGAAATCGACTTTCCAAAAGTAGATTTACAGATAGCGGCTTAATGTTAAACCGTATTCGGCGGTCATCATGACCGCCGAATATTGATGGAGAATTGTCATGACAAGCACCTTTGCTGACATTGCCTTTACACCCAGCGTAAAAGCCGCCCAAACCATGTATGGCAGCCGCGAGGCGAACAGTCGATTTGAACGCATGGACGCGACTGAAACAGGGATGCCCGAACAGGTGATGAACTTTATTGCCGCCCGCGACAGCTTTTATCAGGCGACCGTTTCCGAATCAGGCTGGCCTTATGTACAGCATCGCGGCGGGGCTGTCGGTTTTTTAAAAGTATTGGATGAACACCGTATCGGTTTTGCCGACTTTCGCGGTAATCGCCAATACCTGAGCGTCGGCAATCTGACTGCCGATAATCGTATCTCGCTCATTTTAATGGACTATGCCAATCGCCAACGACTCAAACTATGGGGGCGTGCGCACATTGTTCATGAACACGAAGACCCCGAATTAATAGCCCAGCTTGAAATACCCAGTTATCGGGGGCGTATTGAACGCGGGATCATCATTCAGATTGAAGCCTACGATTGGAACTGCCCGCAACACATCACCCCGCGCTATACCCAAGCAGAAGTCGAAACCCTGATTGCCCCGTTGCTAGAAGAAAACCGCCGCCTGAAAGCGCAGCTTGAACAGCTATAAATCGGTTACTGTGATACTAATGACTGCCAGTCCTTCAAGGACTGGAAGTCATTTATCAGGTAAAACTTTTTCACCATGACTTACACGCTACTTTTCTGCACATCCTCTACTCTGATTGTCATAACCAGAGTGCGTAGTTTTTTAAATCATCAACGTCTTTTACGTTAAGCTATCATTCAAAACCTGAGCGGTTTATTTATACCGCCAAACTTATTAATATGAGACCCACAACCTTGCATCACCGCAACGTTGCCATATTTTTTATGCCATCCATTACAACCTCAAAAAAAATTATGACTGAAGCCACACGTTTATTTGAACTAGCCAAAACCGTTATTGCAGGCGGCGTTAATTCCCCAGTCCGCGCTTTTAATGGCGTGGGCGGCACACCCGTATTTATAGCTCAAGCGGGAGGTGCTTATATTTATGACAGCACACACAAACAATACATCGACTACGTTGGCTCATGGGGGCCTATGATTTTGGGTCATGCCCATCCTGCGGTGATTAGTGCTGTAAAAACCGCCGCTGAAAAAGGCTTGAGTTTTGGCGCACCGACGGAAATAGAAACCGCAATGGCAACGCGAGTCTGTGAACTCATGCCCTCCATTGACTTAGTGCGCATGGTCAGCTCAGGCACAGAAGCCACCATGAGCGCGATACGCTTAGCCAGAGGTTACACGCGCCGCGACAAAATTGTGAAATTTGAAGGCTGTTATCACGGGCATTCCGACTCCTTATTAGTCAAAGCAGGCTCAGGCACACTCACCTGTGGCGTACCCAGTTCCTTAGGTGTGCCTGCCGCCGTTGCCGCTGATACCATCACCCTGCCCTACAATGACAGCGACGCAGTAAAGCAATTATTCGCCGACATCGGTGAACAAATCGCCTGCATCATCGTTGAACCTGTCGCGGGCAATATGAACTGTGTGCCACCCGTCGCGGGCTTTTTAGAAACCCTGCGCCAAGTCTGCGACGACTACCAAAGCGTGCTTATTTTTGATGAAGTCATGACAGGTTTTAGAGTCGGCTTACAAGGCGCACAAGGCGTGTACAACATCAAACCCGACTTAACCACGCTGGGTAAAATCATCGGCGGCGGTATGCCTGTCGGTGCATTCGGCGGACGACGCGACATCATGGAATGCCTCGCCCCCTTAGGCGGTGTCTATCAAGCAGGCACATTATCAGGTAATCCCGTCGCAATGGCGGCAGGTTTAAAAACACTGGAACTGATTGCCCAACCTGATTTTTATACTGAATTAAGCGCGAAAACGGCGTTTTTATGTGACGGTTTAACGCAACGCGCCCAACAAGCAGGTATTGGCTTCACCACCAACCGCGTCGGTGCAATGTTTGGCTTATTCTTTAGCGAAGAAAGCCAAATTTCCAGCTTCGCCCAAGTCATGCAATGCGACCAAGCCCGCTTCAAACACTTTTTCCATGCCATGTTAGACGCAGGTATCTATCTCGCCCCGTCCGCCTTTGAAGCAGGTTTTGTCTCCGCCGCACACAGTGAAGCGAATTTACAACAAACGCTGGACGCGGCTGAGGTGGTTTTTAAACAGTTGTAGTTTTGTCCACGAAAAACACGAAAAACACGAAAGGCACGAAAGGCACGAAAAAGTAGCCTGCATGGAGCAAGCTCCATGCAGGCTAGTTGTTACAACGCTATCGTTCTCACTCGGTGTGGGAATGGGAAATATTATGGAATTATCTGAATTCGCCGATAAAACACAGCTCGCGCTAGAACGCGGAGATACCGCTCTAGTGAAAGCACTTGAAAACATAGCCAGACAAGCAGACGATCCATACTACTACCATTGGCTAGCGTGGATGTTCGAACCAATTGGAAAGGACGTAATCGAAACAGAACGAAAAGAACAAGAAAGGCGGCGTTGCAAATCGGTAACACCAAATCCATCAGTATTGCTTGATAATATAGATAATCTATTAACCATCAAAGACTGTGTGTCGGCGAACTACTATTTCTCATTGGCATTCAAAGGGTTTATGAAACTTGCCGAGAACAACAGTGACCCTGATGCAATGTCTGTGCTTTCAGATATGTTTGCATCGGGGCTTGGTACTGTTCCCAGCATGGAAAAAGCAACCTATTGGTTAGATAGGTGTTATCTAATAAAAACAGGAATGACATTTCAGCAATGGGAACAAAAAAACCGTAATTCTTGTATGGTGGGTGGGCAAACAGCTTTATCGTTTGCCCACGCGGAATCGAGATAAACGGTGGGCAAGCAAAAAGACGCTTGCCCACCCTACAATCCTTCATTTAAAAATAAGGAAAAACCATGCACATAGAACTTCAACCTGAATTCTCCGATATATTACAACCGCTGGGTAATCATGCGGCGGAATTCTTTTTAGCGGCTAGTTTATATCATGCGAGAAAAATTAGTTTTATGACTGCCGCGCAGTTTGCAGGTTTAGATTTTGAAGGATTTAAATCACGGTTAAGCGAACATTTTGATAAAGGCTATATGATGGCTGATGAGTGTGTTTTAGAAGATATAAACACGGTAGAAAAATTATAATCACCATGAAAATCGTCCTTAATACCAGCCCGATTATATTTTTGAGTAAGATAGATTGTTTGAAGTTATTAACGGAATGTATTAATGATATTTATGCACCCGAAGCGGTTATTCATGAATTACATGAATATAGTTCGCCTGCATTTATAAAAGTCGGTACGCTGTCGGCAATTGGAGCGGCTTATGTACAAGGCGCGTTAGGACGATTACATCAAGGCGAACTTGAAGCAATGCTATTAGCGCGAGAAATAGCGGCGGATTATGTTGTTCTTGATGATTTATTAGCACGGCGTAAAGCGCAACGCCTAGAATTGAAAGTAATAGGAACATTAGGTTTATTATTGTTAATAGAAAAACGCGGGATATTGAATGCGGAACAAACGTGGCAAAAAATCCGCCAATTAACGGAACAACACGGTATGTATTTATCACCACCGCTGTTACAACAAATAAAAAATAAATTGTTAGGTATTCATTAAAACGAACGAGAAAAATTTTGATTAGGTTGTCAACGCGATAGGATGGGCTGAGGTACGAAGCCCATCAATCGCGACAGATTGATGTGTGATTAATACTGGCAATCAGCAGTGCTTTATTGATAGCAAAATTTCAGACATCGGATGGAAAATAACTGAGGTATGCCCGATAAGCGGCAATCGCCGCCAATATCAGAAAAATACTGCCGCTGATTCTATGCAACAAGGTCAGCGGTATTTTTTGCAGAATTGTCCGACCTGCCAACACACCCACCGCTGAGGTTGACACCAATGCCGCTGTTGAACCCAACCACACCGCCAGCGGCACGGCGGTACTGCTTAACGCTACCACTGCCAATTGGGTTTTATCACCGAATTCAGCCACGGTAATCAATAAAAATGTGGCGAAAAATATGCCATGCCCGCTTTTTTCCTGCACTTCCTCATCGTCGTCTGGTTCTTCAACCCGCAACCCATGAATGCCGAACACGGTAAACAACACTGCCACTGTTGCGGCAATCACATACTCAGGCAGCCAGTTGGCAATAGCGACACCAAACACCACCGCCAAGGTATTCAACAACGCAAACGCGGCAATCGCACCCCACATCACGGGCATCGCCCTGTGTCTGGCGGCTAAAGTCATACACACCAGCTGGCTTTTATCGCCCATTTCAGCGGCAACAATCAACACATAACTGGTCATCGTGGTTGCCGATAACTCAGCGATACTGCCCGTATTCAAAGACAACCATAAGGTTTGCAAAGTCTCGACCACATTAATATCCATGCCGCTTAACCCAGCATATTATCGAGTACCATCATGATAATAAAGCCTATCATCAGTGCAAAAGTCGCATAACGTGAACGTCCATTGGAATGGGTTTCGGGAATAATTTCTTCACTGATAACAAACAACATCGCACCCGCCGCAAAACCCATTGCAATCGGCAGAATAGATTGAAATGCCGTTACCATGGTAATGCCCAGCAAACCGCCCACAGGTTCAACTAAACCTGTCAGCGTCGCAATACCGACCGCACGCCATTTGTTATACCCCAAACCGACCAACGGCAACGCCACCGCCAACCCTTCAGGAATATTCTGCAAGGCAATCGCAATCGCCAGCACCACGCCGTTTTTCATTTCGCCCGAACCGAAACTTACGCCCACCGACATTCCCTCAGGAAAATTGTGAATCGTGATAGCGATAATGAACAGCCAGATTTTTTTCAACGAATTCAATTGCGTATCAGAAATTGAATCAAAATGCACATGAGGCAACTGCTTATCCGCATAATGCAAAAATGCCGCGCCGACTAACATCCCCAATGACACCACATAAATACCTTTAGCAGGCCAAATCGCATTGCCAAACTCAATACCGGGAACCAGCAAAGAAAATGCCGTTGCCGCCAGCATCACACCCGCCGCCGCGCCCAGAAGGCTATTAAATAAATTATTAGAAATATCTTTGAAGAACAAGGCAGGCAACGCCCCGACCCCTGTCGCCAAACCTGCCAAAATACTGGCAGCAAAACCGATAACAACAATCTTGCCGAATATCAGGTACAAGCTGCCAAACACGATTGCCTGCGATAACAGGAACAATCCCGTAATAATCGACCACCGCTTTATCGGTGACACTTCCATCAACCGTTGATAACTGCTCGTAGATTTCATACGCGCCGCAATAGATTCAACATAGCGCGGAGTTTTATTAATTACATTAGCTATAAATGTCATACGCCTTACTCATCAATTCGTTACAAAAATATGTCCCGCATTATAGCCAAATCCCACTGACAATGCGGTTATTTAAAACGGTATGATTTATGTGTACAATCACACTGTTGCCGGTGTAGCTCAGTCGGTAGAGCAACACATTCGTAATGTGTGGGTCGGCGGTTCGATTCCGCCCATCGGCTCCATGAAAATAAGGTCTTAGGTGTGATACCGAGACCTTTTTTATTGCCTGTTGCTTATCATTTTAGTTTTCAAATGACCGCCTGAGAATTAAACTGAGTCTATTTAGTCATTCCACAGGATAATCCATGACCAATTTTGCTTTAACTGCTATTTCACCGATTGATGGTCGCTATGCCGACAAGGTGGAGGCATTGCGCCCTATTTTCAGTGAATACGGGCTGATTCGTTTTCGTGTACTGGTTGAAGTACGCTGGTTGCAGGCATTAGCCGCGCATCCCTTGATTCCAGAAGTCGCGCCGTTCAGTGCTGAGGCAACGCTGTTGCTGAATAATATTGTGGATAACTTTTCCACTGTTGATGCCGAGCGCGTCAAAGTGATTGAAAAAACCACTAATCATGATGTGAAAGCGGTTGAATATTTGCTGAAAGAAAAAATTGCAGGTTGTGCAGAACTGGAACAGGTCAGTGAATTTATTCATTTTGCCTGTACCTCAGAAGATATAAATAATCTGTCTTATGCGTTGATGTTGCAAGCGGGACGCATCGTCATTGGCGGGCAGATGGATGAGTGTATCGCCGCGCTGAAAAAAGTCGCCTTGGAAACCGCCGCACAACCGATGTTGTCACGCACCCACGGACAATCCGCGACACCGACCACGGTCGGCAAAGAATTTGCCAATGTGGTGGCGCGTTTGTCACGGCAAAAACAGCAACTGGATGCGGTGGCGTTATTAGGGAAAATCAATGGCGCGGTGGGTAATTATAATGCTCACGCGGTAGCCTATCCTGATGTTGATTGGGCGGAATTTGCGCAGTGTTTTGTGGAATCGTTGGGTTTGCAATGGAATCCGTACACCATTCAAATTGAACCGCATGATTACATCGCGGAATTTTTCCACGCGCTGTCGCGTTTTAATACTATTTTGCTGGATTTTGACCGTGATATTTGGGGTTATATTTCGCTGGGGTATTTCAAACAACGCACGATTGCGGGTGAAGTCGGTTCGTCCACCATGCCGCATAAAGTCAATCCGATTGATTTTGAAAATTCCGAAGGCAATCTGGGCATTGCCAATGCGATGTTCGGTTTTCTGGCAGAAAAATTACCCGTATCACGTTGGCAACGCGATTTAACCGATTCCACCGTGTTGCGTAATATCGGGGTCGGTATCGCGCATACCAGTATTGCGATTCAAGCCAGTTTGAAAGGTATTTCTAAATTGCAGATTAATGTCGATGTGATTAATGCTGATTTGAATGCGAATTGGGAAGTGTTGGCAGAGCCGATTCAAACGGTGATGCGTCGTTACGGTGTGGAAAAACCTTATGAAAAGCTGAAAGAATTGACCAGAGGGCAACGCATTTCACCTGACCAATTGTGGATTTTTATTGAGAAACTGGAGATTCCAGAAGACGCTAAAGTGGCGTTATTGGCGTTAACACCCGCTAATTACACGGGTTATGCGGAAAAATTAGCCAAGGATATTTAAGGCAATCTCTCGTTCCCACGCCGCGCGTGGGAACGAGGAAATAAAGACCTGCGAGGTTTTTAAAACCTCGCAGGTCTAGCAACTGTACCCGTCGTAACTAAATTACTCTCGTTCCCACGCGCCTGCGTGGGAATGCAGTAGAGACGCGCTGCGTCTCGCACCGCAGCGCGGTGCAACGGCATTCCCACGCGGCGCGTGGGAACGAGAAAATTACACCGCAACATCTCTACGCGCCGCAAAACACAGCGCAATCATCACCGTAAACCAATGCCCTTCGGTATGATCCAGCAATGGCGAATTAAATAAACTGGTCACTATTAACGTCACTAACAAACCTTGTGCCAACCATTTATCGTGTTCAGGCAAGGTTTTTGCATACACCGCCTGACTGCCTAAAAATCCCAGATAAAACAACAAACCCACCGCGCCCAACTGTACGCCGATTAAGAAAAATTCATTGTGCGGATTGAACGATTCCTTGCCTGAAATACGCTGATAGGCTTTGGTGTAATTGCCTGTACCTTGACCGAATAACGGTTTTTCAGCGATTAATTGGGTGGAATATTTCCAGAAGTTGAAGCGTTCCCCCATCGAATACTCGCCCTCCTGTGAGTGTCCTTGCAGGCGCGATTGCAGTGTGGCAACTCCTTCTTTGATGCGCGTGGCTTTATCGGAAAAAGTAAGGAAACCGCCGATTAACACCGTCATTACCACGACCGCCAGCAATAGACCTTTTTTACTGAAACGCTGCACGGCAAATACCAAACTCAGGCAGACAAAAATCAGCTGCCCTGTACGTCCTGCACTGACAAAAAACAGATTGTATAAACACAGTAATAAGGTCGCCAAGCACAGCAACTGCAATTCCTTTCTAGTATCAAATACTTTGTGCATGAGAAAAAATGCAAAGAACGCGATCACAATACCGTGGGTGATATAGCTTTTAAAATACGGTAGGCATTGATTTTCCAGACAAAATACTTGGATACTCATCAGTTGCGAACCCAACAACGTGACGACTGAGGCAACAATAAAGGCAATCCACACCCAGCGACGGTAACGCGCTTCAGCTAAAAACGGCAGTAATAACGGAATGAACAGTAATTCCCGATATTTTTTCAGCATTCCAATTGCATCACTACTGGTCGCATCACCATAGCTTGCACCGACAATCAAACAGGCAAACAGCAACAGCGACCACAGCGCGACGGGGCAGTTTTTTAAGGTGCGAGGCAAGTGTTTGTATTGCCCAGTTGTTATCCATAACAATGCCACCACCACGGAGAAGGCAATTGCCAACGCGGTAGAAAAATAAATGCTGACCAGCAACAACGCCACGCAGAAGCCGCCGACTTCATTGACCGTAATCTGTGTTTTCGCCCATTCGCTTATTTTCATGGTGTTGCTTATTCCTGCCTTAAAAAATCGGTGACGCGGCTGATAAACAGCGCGGGTTGCTGAACGTGCAGCCAATGCCCTGCGTTGTCCACAATGCTTAAGGTGGCGTGCGGAAATAACGGCTTCATATCGTCGGCGGTCACATAATTGGACTGCTCACCTGCAATAAACAACGCACTGCCTGTAAAAGGCGCGACGTTATCAGTCTCAGGAAAGGCAATAATCGCGGGCGCGGCGTGGCGGAAAATATCCAGATTCACGCGCCATTGATACGCGCCATTGTCCAGCACTAAATTCTGCAATAAAAACTGCCGATAACTCAGTTCAGGTATCGCGGGGGCTAAAAATTCATCTGCCTGTTTACGGTTGCTGATTTGGGTTAAAGGCAGAGCTTGCAACGCGCTAATCAGGTTGTTAAAGCAATGGGTATAACTGACGGGCGCAATATCGGCAACCACCAGTTTATGCACTCTATCAGGGTGATGCAGGGCAAACCACATCGCCACTTTGCCGCCCATGCTGTGACCCAACAAACTGACTTTTGCTAATCCATGCTGTTCGATAAATGCCAGTACATCTGCCGCCATTGTCGGGTAATCCATCACGGGATGATGAAACGACGCGCCATGATTGCGTTGGTCGAGGACATAGACATGGAAATGCGTCGCCAGTTTTTCGGCGACCGTGCGCCAGTTACGCGCCGATGCAAAAAAGCCGTGCAGGATAATCAGCGGCGGATGATTGCTATCGCCGAATGCTTCAAAGACTAACTTCATTATGTTTAATGCCCTGATATAACGACTGCCAGTCCTTCAAGGACTGGCAGTCGTCGTGTGTTTCGATTGAGACCTGCGAGGTTTTTAAAACCTCGCAGGTCTTGAATATAGCGATTAAACAAACGCAAATACCGCGCCCATTAAACCGCCAAAAAATCCGCCCCACACCACCAGCCAGCCGAGATGTTCGCTGATAATGAGTTGCACCATTTCTTTGACCAGTTGCGGGGTTAATTCGCTCAGGCGTTTATCAATCACGGTTTCGATTTTGCCGACGATGTCTTCGCCGATTTTATGGGCGTTTAAACCGTGCTGTAACGCGGTTTTAAACGTATCAGAATCAACCATATCGGCTAAAGTAACACGCATTTTTTCGGTGAACGGCTCTTTTAATGGCACCAAGGCTTCCGTGCCGCCCATCATCATTAACATTCCGCCGAATGACGATTCCATGATGGATGACACCAAGCCTTCATAAATTTTGTCGTAATCCACCGCATCCAGTAAGGGCTGTAAATTTAACAGTTTGCCGCCTTGCTGTTCTTCGGTTTCGATAAACTGCTCAATGTTTTGCGTAGTAAAAAACTGCTCCATCATCAGTTGTTTAATGGAGGCTTTGAATTCTTCAAAGCGGTCGGGTATGACACCAGAGCCGTATAAATACGGCACTTTTTCAAACAGCATATAAATAGCCAGCCAGTTGGTAATCGCACCCGATAAGGCAAAAAAACCAACGGATTTAATAAAGGAAATTTCGGACGCGATGCCAAGGATAATGATGGCAACTGCGGTAACATTGGTGATGACACTTTTATTGAATGTATTGAATGGTTTTTGCATTGTTTTTGTGAAAAGTAAACGTCGTTGAAAGTTCAGAGCCTTACATTTTAAAACACACGCTTGTAAAATGCTGGGATATTCATACATCTGTGTTTTTCATACCATTCCTCCCTGCGCTTAAACTGGCTTTAAGAGAGCCGCTTTATACTTAACTTTCCGTTTTTAGTTACTTCTGAATTAATGAACATTATCTCGTTTCCTGTTGTGCCTGACTTATTCGGGCGGGCAAAAAAAACTGCCTATCCTGCATTGCTATTATTGATGATACTGTGTGCAAACACGGTACTTGCCGACACACCTCAACTGCCGCCCGAACCCGCAAAATACAGTGCGGGACAGGAAATCAGCAAAGACAGCTTGCAGGCAAAAATTGACGCACTGTCCGCACGCAAAGGTTTGGACGAAGCACTGAAGTCCAAGTTAATCGCCATTTATCAATCCGCACAAGACGAATTAACGAATACTCAATTATTCAATGAGCGTCTGCTCTCCTTTAAAAATACCATTCAACAAGCCCCCGATTTAACTAAAAAATTACAAAAAGACATTGAGCAGGCATCGGAAACGCAGCCTAAGCCCGATGAAGATGAATTTACCAAAATTCCTGTCGAAGAACTGACTCAACGGCTGGTCATTGAACAGGACAAGGCAAAGCAGTTAGATGAACAAATCAGCAAACTAACCAATGACTTATTGGAAGAACAAAATAATCGCCCCAATCTTATTCGTCAGGAAAAACTCGCCGCCAAGCAGGAACTTGATAACGCCAACAAAGATATAAAAGAAACTGTCGATACCGATTCGGATTCCAAACTGACCACTGATGCCCAGCAAATTTATTTAAAAACCCAGATTGATGCTAAAACCGCTAAATTGGAAATGCTGGATGCCGAAACCCTCAGTTATGCAGCGCGATTAGGCTTGCTCAAAGCGCGCTTGCAATTGCTCGGTTTACAAAAAGATGCGATTAGTCCAGTAATCGCCACCATTGAAAAAGTCTTGAACAACCTGCAACAACAAGAAGAAAAAGACAGGCAGACCGCACTCAGCCAAGCGGAAAAGGAATTAGAGGGCAAGCCTGCCGTTATTCAGGACGTGACGCGGGAAAACATTCAATACAGCCTGCAATTACAAACCCTGAATGGCAAAACCAATCATTACAACGACGAAAAAAATACCGCCGATAAACAAATCAATGATATTGACGCTAATTTCAGCAGTGCGGCAAAGAAAATTGATTTAGCGAGCTTAAGTCCGCCGCTGGGTAAAATTCTGCATGAACAACGGCGCAACCTGTTGAGTCAGGAAAAATTCATCACCCAATCCGAGTTCATTCAGACCGAAACCGCCACGACCAATCTGGCGCAGTTAGCCGTCGAAGACAAGCTCAAACAGCTTGATGATCTTGATGAGTATTTGCAGCAAAAAATGGATACACAGGTCGATAAAAAACTGCCCAAGCAAGAGCGCATGAGAACGCAGGCTGAATTGCGGGTGCTGTTGAATTATCAGGTGGAATTGCTCAACAAATTATCCGTGGCTTACAATACCTATCTGCGTACCTTGGGTGATTTTGATTTTGTCAGGCAGCAACGCCACAGCAAAATAGAAAAATTCGCCCAGTATCTGGATGAACGCCTATTGTGGGTACGCAGCTCAGAAGTTGCCTTTGCGGATAACTTTCTCAGGGACTTTTACCGCTCAGTCCGATGGTTTCTCTCGCCTCATAACTGGCAAAGCGTGTTGAAAAACGCACTCTATATTCCCGTTAAAAACCCATTTTTGACACTGTTTGCCCTCATCAATATCAGTCTTTTACTATTGACTAAAAATTGGGCAAAGCGGCAACTGGTACTCACCTCCGCTAAAGTCGGCAAATTTTATACCGATAACTTTTATTACACCGTTGAAGCCCTGTTTTACACCGTGATATTAGTGGCACCTTTACCGCTGATTACCGCGTATATCGGCTGGTTTTTAAGTAACGTGCCGAGCGGTAATTTCACGCAGGCGGTCGGTGTGGGCTTGAATCGCGTTGCACTCGCATTGTTTTTCATTCAATTCTGTTATCGCCTGTTTGAACCCGCAGGCATCATGCGCAAACATTTTCAATGGCAAGAGAATACCGCCGCTTTAATGCGCAAACAACTGGGCTGGGTGCGTTTTGTGATTATCCCCTGCGGGTTTATCATCAAAATGACACTTGCCTCCGGCATACCCACCTATAGTGATAATTTAGGTCGGGTGGCACTCAATATCGACGTATTTACCCTGATAGTGTTTTTAATGAACGTGCTGCACCCACGTCAGGGCTTATTGCAAAGCCTTCTTAGCCATTATCAGTACAAATGGAATCAATTTGTCTGTTATCTTGGCTATTTAGCGGCATTGCTACCCTTAACTATCATTGGTTTTTCTGTGACGGGTTACTACCTGAGTGCGTTGGAATTACAACAAAAACTCATGGAAACCCTGTTGTTGATTTTTATCATCCACCTGCTTTATGAAGTCGCTTTACGCTGGCTGACTTTTATTGATCGGCAATTAGCGATAAAAAATTTACAGCAAAAACACAAGCGCAGCGTGGAAAGCGAGAAATCCGCCACAGAAAAAGATTCCGAAGAAGCCGCATTGCTTGAAGAGGAGCAACTTGATATACCCACCATCAACGCGCAAACCATCACCATGCTCAACGTATTCATTTGCTTCAGTCTGGTCGTCGGTTTCTGGATGATCTGGCGGAATATATTTCCAGCCTTCACTTTTTTGGAACACATCGAACTGTGGCAAAGCAAAACCACCGTCAATAATAAAGATATTTACCAATCCATCACCTTGGTTAATCTGTTTCTGGCGGGGATTTATATTTTTATCACTGTCATTTCAGTGCGCAATTTTTCAGGCATTACCGAGATATTAATATTTCGCCGCGTCACACTGGAAGCGGGCAGTCGCTATGCGGTCAATCAATTAGCCAACTATACGCTGACCACCATCGGCTTTTTTTGTGTTGCCAACGAACTGGGCTTCAACTGGTCGCAAGTGCAATGGCTGGTTGCCGCGCTCAGTGTCGGGTTGGGTTTTGGTTTACAGGAAATTTTTGCCAACTTTGTCTCAGGCATTATCTTATTATTTGAACGCCCGATTCGCGTCGGTGATACCGTCACCATTGGCGATGTCAGCGGCAAAGTCAGCCGTATTCACATGAGAGCCACCACGCTGATCGACTTCGATCAAAAAGAACTCATCGTACCGAACAAAACCTTTATCACCACCCAATTAGTCAACTGGACGCTCAGCGATGTCACCACCCGCATCACCCTTTCCATTGGCGTACCCTACGATGTTGATATTGAATCAGTGCATGAAATCATGTTGAACGTGGTCAATGAAACCCCGCTGGTACTGAAAGATCCTGCACCCAGCGTCATATTAACGGGTTTTGGCGACAGCTCCTTAAACTTCAAGATATGGGTATTTGTCAATGAAACAAAAAATCGAATGCCTGTCACTCATGACCTGCACGTCAGGTTGGCAAACGCATTACGCGAACACAATATTGACATTCCGTTTCCACAACGGGATATTCATATTCGTTCAATGCCGCCTGAATGGACTGCTGATAAATCAGTGTAAATAGAAAAAAGGAGTACAAACTCAGGTTTGTACTCCTCAACAGTTAAGCGTCAGCAAGTTGCCGATAGCCGCCGCGATAATAAAGCAACGGTTCACCTGAACGGCACTCTACCGCCTGCACTTCACCGATAACAATCCAGTGCGTACCTGCACGGACTTTTTCCACCACTTTGCAATCCAGCGACACCAAGCTGTTGTTTAACAATGGTGCGCCTGTAATACCTGTCGTCCAATCGGCATCAGCAAAACGCTGTTCCTGACTGCTGCCGCCTGCAAATTGATTGGAAGTATTTTGCTGCTCCGCCGTTAAAATATTGACGGCAAAACACTGACTCTCATCAATACCATCACCCGTATCAGCCGAGGCATTCAGACATACCAGCACTTGCGGCGGATGAACCGACACGCTGGAAAATGCGGTCACCGTCATGCCTTGCACACCCAATTTTTCCGATTGCGTCGTCACTACCGTGACACCGCTCGCCCACAGTTGCAACGCACTTTTAAAATCGTCCGCATTCACGGTCATTAGTCTTTCTCCTAAAATTAATAAATTATTTTTGTTGCGTTGCCAAGCCGTCTTTACTCCACGCAACAATACCACCATCCATACTGGATACCTTGGAAAATCCAGCAGATTTCAATACTTCCAAGGCTTTAAGCGAGCGTTTGCCGCTTCGGCATTGGGTGATAACAGTAGTGTCTTTATAAGATTGTAATTCGGGCAAACGGGCATCCAGTTGATTTAACGGAATATGTATCGCACCTGCAATATGCCCCGCGTTCCATTCATCATCTTGACGCACATCAATAATGACTGCTTTTTTCTCAGCAGTGAGTGTGGAGGCTTCTTTCGGGCTAATTAATTCGCTATCCGCTTGAGCAAAAGAACCGTAACTCATCAATAAAAAAATGCTTAGTATAAAATTTTTCATCACAGACTCCTCAATAATACTTAACATCTAAAGCCAATTACTGGCACATTTTACATAGCCCTGTTTTAGGATTGTAAAAGACCTAATCATGGTCTTTTAAAATAATGACTATGGATTAAATAGTGTAATCGGAAACAGGATACATTATACCGCGTGTGTTGCATTAGCCGAAAACAGCGGCTTACGCGACGCTCAGTCGATTTGTTCTTTACGCACCTTATTTGTGCAGAAAAAGCACCAATAACGGGCAAAATAAATTGACACCACAGAATATACAAAGCATTGAATCGAATAATCACGATATTCTGCCTTGGCACATAGTTTGCATTTCATATATAGAATATATTAACTATAACAAAGTGAGAACGATTATGTCTTATTTAGAACCCACTGAATTTGTTACAAAAATGGTTGACGCAGGTGAATCAAAAATTTATATGTCAACGCAGGATACGCTGATTCGCGCGTTTATGGCGGGGGCAACGTTGGCACTTGCAGCGGTTTTTGCAATTACTGTCTCGGTAAATACAGGTTCGCCTTTACTGGGCGCAGTGCTGTTTCCTGTCGGTTTCATTATGTTGTATTTGATGAAGTTTGATTTATTGACAGGTGTTTTTACCTTAGTGCCGCTGGCTCTTATTGATAAAAGACCTGGTGTTACGGTAAAGCAGGTATTACGCAACTGGGGGTTAGTGTTTGTCGGTAACTTCGCAGGGGCGTTGACGGTGGCGTTTATGATGTCGTTTATTCTGACGTATGGCTATCAGATTGATGGCGGCGAGATTGCGGCAAAAGTAGGCAAAATTGGTGAGTCCAGAACTTTAGGCTATAAAGCACAAGGTGTTGGCGGATGGATGACCATTTTCATTCGCGGGATGTTGTGTAACTGGATGGTATCTATGGGCGTTGTCGGAGCAATGATTTCCACGTCCGCCAGCGGCAAAATGATGGCAATGTGGATGCCGATTATGCTGTTCTTTTTTATGGGTTTTGAACATTCGATTGTCAATATGTTTTTATTCCCGTTCTCCATGATTATGGGCGGTGGTTTTACCATAACAGACTATTTAATCTGGAATGAAATTCCCACTGTATTGGGTAATTTAGCGGGCGGTTTTGTCTTTGTCGGCTTACCGTTGTATTTCACTCATGTAAAAACCAGTCCGCAACGTAAGTTATAAGCAGGTGTAAGCCTCAGTTTATGTAGCTGAGGCTTTCATATTATGCCAAATCAATTAAAAATATCCATTGGTCAGCACTCCGATAAAGGTCGCAAGACCATGAATCAGGATTTTCATGGCATTTGCATTCCTAAAGAGCCATTACTGAGTTCAAAAGGCATTGCCATCGCGCTTGCCGATGGTATCAGCAGCAGTCATGTCAGCCACATTGCCAGTGAAGCGGCAGTCAGCAGTTATTTAGACGATTATTACTGCACCTCAGAGGCGTGGTCGGTTAAAAAATCGGCACAACGGGTTTTAATTGCCACCAATTCTTGGCTTTATTCACAATCACGGCAAAGTCAGTACCGTTTCGATAAAGACAAAGGCTATGTCTGCACCTTTAGTGCAATGGTAATTAAATCAACCACCGCTTATATTTTTCATGTCGGCGATTCCCGCATTTATCGTTTACAAGGTCACAGCTTAGAACAATTAACCGATGACCATCGCTTATGGGTTTCGGCAGAAAAAAGTTATTTAAGCCGTGCCTTAGGCATTAGCCAGCAACTTGAGCTGGATTATCAAGCCTTGGCTATAGAACAAGGCGATATTTTCCTGTTGGCAACCGATGGTGTTTATGAATATGTCGATGCGAATTTTATTATCGACACCATCAACAGCCACGCCGATGATTTAGATACCGCCGCGCAACGTATCGTTGCAGAAGCGTATGCACGAAACAGTCACGATAATCTAACCTTGCAAATCGTTCGCGTCGATGAGTTGCCTGCCCAAGATGCTAATGAACGCTATCAACAACTCACCGAACTGCCTTTTCCGCCCATACTGGATGCACGAATGCAGTTTGATGGTTACAAAATTATCAGAGAAGTTCACGCCAGCAGTCGCAGCCATGTTTATTTGGCAGTGGATGAGGAAACCAACACCCAAGTCATTATCAAAACCCCCTCTGTTGATCTGCGCGATGATGCGGCTTATTTAGAACGCTTTTTAATGGAGGATTGGATTGCGCGGCGCATTAATAGTGCTTATGTACTCAAACCGTGCCTGCAAACCCGCAAACGCAATTATTTATATGTCGTAACGGAGTTTATAGACGGTCAAACCTTAACCCAATGGATGACAGATAATCCCAAACCCGATTTGGAAACCGTGCGAAATATTGTCGAACAGATTGCCAAAGGTTTACGCGCTTTTCATCGCATGGAAATGCTGCATCAAGATTTAAGACCCGAAAATATCATGATAGACCGTACTGGCACGGTGAAAATCATTGATTTTGGCTCTACGCGTGTGGCAGGTCTTCTGGAAATGACCACCAGCATTCCAACAAACAATCTGCTCGGCACAGCACAATACACAGCTCCCGAATATTTTTTAGGTGAAAGCGGCACACCGCGTTCCGATATGTTTTCGCTAGCCGTCATCACTTATCAAATGCTATCGGGAAAATTGCCTTATGGTGTTGAAGTCGCTAAAGCCCGCTCGCGCTACGCGCAAATGAAATTACACTATCACTCGGTACTGGATGATAAACGAGAAATTCCTGTCTGGATTGATACTGTCCTTAAAAAAGCCCTGCACCCAAACCCCTATAACCGTTACGAAGCCTTATCCGAATTCATCTACGAACTGCGCCACCCCAGCCAAAGCTGTTTAAATAAAACCCGACCCCCCTTACTGGAACGCAACCCTGTTGCCTTTTGGAAAGGACTTTCTTTGCTTTTAACGATTATCGTTATCGCATTATTAATTAAATTATCATGAGGTCTTTACAATGAAAACCACACCCGCACAAACACCGTCATCAGCTAAAGCCGCGTCTTTATTGACTAAAGAACAAATGACCGACCGTATTATTACCGCAAAAGTCACCAAACAACTGACGTGGACAGCCATTGCAGAACAAATCGGCGTTAATGAAGTATGGTTAGCCTCCGCGTGTTTAGGGATGAACAGCATGAAACCCGACCTCGCCGAAAAATTGTGCAGCGTTTTAGAATTACCCAGTGAAGTACAAACCGCCTTAGCAATGTTCCCTTACAAGCAATGGTCTTTTGATGTGCCGCAAGACCCGCTGATTTACCGATTATATGAAGTGGTCGGCGTGTATGGTGAAACCTTAAAAGAAATTATTCATGAAAAATTCGGTGACGGCATCATGAGTGCCATCGACTACAGCATGACTGTCGATAAAGAAGAAAATCCCAATGGCGACCGCGTGGTTATTACCATGAATGGTAAGTTTTTGCCTTATAAGTCTTGGTAAGTAATTACCAAAAATCAGCAGGTACAAATCGTTCAAACCTGCGAAGTTTTTAAAACCTCGCAGGTTTATTTATACAGTAAAACTGTATAAAAACTTAAAATCTAAAGCCAATCGCCATCATTAGCAAATTTACTTTTCAAAAACTCGCCCTGTGCAATTAATGCGTCGGCATCTTTACTATTCACACTGACAATAATCTGCTCAATTTGATCGTTTAAAATAGTTAATTGCTCAATTAAAATAGCCTGTGAGGTTTTACCATTGCGCATTTTGTGCATGGTAGCAAATGCAGGCGGTAATTCTAAATAAGTAGTCAACATTTGCGGTAAATAATCGGTTACCGTCTGTTTAACAACGTGTAAATCATAATCCCCCACATTCAGTTCATTTAAACGCGGTAATAACATTAAAATATTATCTTTAATATGAATCACTTTATTTAATTCAGGCTGTGCAACCCGTTTGCTGATTTTCTTGATTAACGACTCCAGCATATCCTGTAAATCACGCCCCGATAATTCGCCCATAGCCTGATTGGATAATACCGTTGTTTTGGGTGCAATGAAATACCCGCAAGTATACAAGACGGGAACAAAATATAACCATCGAATATCCTTGATAACAAAAAAAGCAACCAAACCGATTAGTCCCCAAATACTGGCGACTATATTGGGTGTGCTGTATAAAAATAATAACAACGACCGATTTGCCATAGTTATTGATAACCTCTGATTTGTTTAAACGCCTGTGCCAATGAACCCTTGCGGCTATCAAATACTTTGCCGCCTGTTAATGTTGCCAGATTTTGTAATTCCTCGGTACTGGCTTCACCAAATAAAATAGGAAATGCACGAATACCTGCAATATTATCGGATTCTTTGACATAAAAATTATTAAAATCACTATAGCCTATACCATCCTGATTTAAACCATCGGTCATTAATACAATGGAATAAAACCGATTAGCATCCGCTTTCTTGGCAATAGCGGCTTGCTGATACGCTTGCTGTAATGCTGTAAAAATAGCCGTGCCACCACCGACCTGCATATCCGTTATATAATGTTTTATTTCCTGTAACGCGCCGCCATTTTTATCAATATTAAATTCACGGGCATCCATAACAATATTGTTAAAAGTAATAATAGTGACTTTTTCCCGATTTCTAAAACGGGCGAATTGTCCCGTCATCGTTGCGTCATCACCCGTTAAATTATTCATCGCCTGTTTTAATGCGTCAATTCTATCGCCTTCCATAGAGCCGCTTATATCCAATACAAAAAAGGAATGACTGGGTTTGCGTCTATCATTTAAATAAGCGAATAATATCTCATTGACAGTGGCGATATTATTTGGAAACGGTAAATCCATTAAATAGCCTTTAGGAAATTGCGCACCTAATGCCACTTCGGTATTCACAGGACGGCGGTCGGTATTGCTCATCATCCAGTTTTGAAATTCAGCCGATTTTAAATAATCGACTACTTTTTGATAATCGGCGGCTTTGTCTTTATTCAATAAAATGAGCGGATAATCCGCCGTGACCGTGCCTTCTTTGGGATAAATCAAGACCAGTTTTTCCGTTAATGCAGGATTACGGTTTAATTTCAGTAATTCAGATTCATAATTAAAGATACCGTCTAATTTGCTTTGATCGCGTAAAAAACTGTCGCTTAAAAATCCAGAACTGCCCGCTGTTAAACTGTGTCCGCTAAAAAAAATTTTCAGCTTTTCGGCATCGACATCCTGCGCGGTAATCGCATCACCTTTATTGGCAAATGCCGCTTGTACGCTCATCACGGTAGAAAAACCTGAATTAGAAGCCGTCGGGTCAGTCATCGCATATTTTAATTGCCCTGCTTTTACTTTGTCGGCAATTTGCGCCCACGTTATATTAGGATTATCTATCCAGCCCCATTTTTTCGCTAAACTTTCTTTAACAGCAGGAATAACAGGTGATATGGCAATTTTTTCCTGCCCCTGTATTATTTTTTTATCGGCTTGTAATAAGCTCAGGTATTTAGCGTGTGAAAACCATGCTAAATCAAACGGTTCTTGTTGAGCCGTTATTTTTTCCGCACCGTCCAATGTGCCGATATATTCCATTTGTAACTGCACGCCTGTTTTTTCTTTAATCGTTGCCAACATTGGTTCTATATCTTTTAATTCAGAACCTGCAATAACTTTTAAGGTTGTGCCGTCATTAAATACTTTACTAATATCATCCGTTGTACTGCTGTCGCAGGCGGTTAATAAGAGTAATAAACTAAAACAGCTTGTTAATAATAAAGTGCGTAATAAATTCATAAGAAATTCGCCTAAATAAAATTTACCTAGTTCCCGCGTGCGGCGTGGGAATTCATGCAGACCGCGCGGCGGTCTGTTGTGCAACGCAGCGCGTTGAAACTGCATTCCCACGCGGCGCGTGGGAACGAGAGAGCTTGCTAATCTTTCCAGTCTTTAGAGCTATACCAGCCACTTTGGTTCTTCTCAAAAATAGCATCTAATGAGACTTTCTCGAAGTAGAAAGTGACAGTTGCTTTATGTTCATCTTTGAATGTTATGGAGTGATTCACATGAGAATGCTCTGAATAGCAACGGTTAATTGCTATTTCTAATTCATTCTGAAGTTGCACTGGTGCAATATATTTTTTTGCCATTATCATTCCTTTATTAGGTTTTGTTGTATCGTTTCAACGCTCTAGCGTTGAAATAATTTTTATTTAGATAATTTTTTCCGAAGCAAATTTTTCATGGCATCTTTAGCCCTACTAACAAACTCATCTTCTGATTCGTTTTCTTTTGGTATACCAATATCTTTGCTAAATTCTCCAATAAATTCATCGCTATGCACAAACCGACTGACTTTATTACTAAATTCCTCGGCAGCTTTTTCTTTTTTTCCTGAACCTGAAAATAAACCAATAACAGAACTTGCCACGAGAATATTATTTATCCCTGTGCTAATAGCCAACTCTGCTTTGTCGGTATTATTTTTAGCATTAAAAAAATCTTTGAAGTCAGACATTAGTATCTCCTATTTTATTTTTATAATATTCTCTAAAAATATGCTCAAAACCATCAACAATTGCGTTAATAATTTTTTCTTTTACTGAGTCAGGAAGTATTTTCCAAACCCCTGTTATTTTTTCATATAATTTTTTCAGCCAACCAAACATTTATAATCCTTAATTTATTTATCTAGCGTTGGAATTCATTCAGACTGCGCTACGGTCTGTTACGCAGCGCGTGGGAACGAGAAATTACAAATGCACCGAATTATCATCAAGTTTTGTTTGTGCAGTCACAGCCGCTGATTCTTGTTGCCGTGATTTATCTAAATAGGCTTTGGATTTATCTATTTCAGTGGATAATACATTCACGGTTTGCTGCATATTCGCCAGTGCTTTGATTTTATAATCTGCCATCATGTCCATAGTTTGGTAAATATCAGCAAAGGCGGCTTTTAATTTATCCAGTTCAACGGTGGAATTAACTGCCTGATTATTAATATCACCTGCTTGTTGTTTTAACATTTTGGCAGTATTGGCAATCATATTGCTGGTGGTGGAATTTAAGGCGTTTATTTGATCCAATACTAATTTTTGATTGGTTAAGGCTTGCGCGACCATGACGGCGGTGCGTAATGCGGATATAGTAGTGGTAGTGGCTCTATCGACACCTTTTATTAATTCCAGATTATTTTTCCGCACCATATCCAAGGCTAAATAGCCTTGAATACTGACTGCTAGTTGCGTTAATAAATCCTGTACTTTTTGGCGCACATAAAACAGCATTTCTTCTTTAACAATGCGGGCTTTTTCTGGCGACTGCATTTCTATTTCTGCTATTTTAGTTTCCAGCGTGGCATCAATTTGTTTACCTAAATAAATATATTGTTCCAATTTACCCATGATGTCCCATAAATTGGCTTTTTCGGTTTCAATAGCAGCATTATCTTTGCGTAATTCATCTTGCCCGTTATATAAGGCTTCGACAATTTTATTAATATGCGTTTGTGCTGATTGATATTGATGAAAATAATCCAGTAATTTATTACCAAAGGGAATAAAACCGAGTATTTTGCGGGTAGCAAATAAATCCTGTTGTGTGGGGTCGAGTTTTTCTACGGTGTCGCGTAAATCCGTTAAGGTTTTACCAATCGGGGAATTATTATCAAATACGCCGCCTTTGTTCAGGGTGTTGGCAGGGCGTTCCAGCATTCGGTTGGACATACTGGCGGCGGCTCTGATTTCGTTGCTGCCCATGTTGTGGATGACGTTGACTTTTTCTTTGAAGCTGTCGCTGTTGACTTCACTACTCAGAACTATGTCGATAAATTCGGCGACTTTTTTGTTGAGTTGTTCGTGCTGTTCGGCGGACACAGGCACTTGCGATAAGGCTTTTTCGGTAGGAACGGCGGCGACGGGTTCGGGTGGTGTCAGGATGCTGGGTGCGGTTAAAACGGCAGTGTCGGTCATTATTAAAATCCTCTGGGTTTTAAATTAAACCTGCGAGGTCTTTAAGACCTCGCAGGTTTGCGTGGCGTTATTTGGTGCTGGAAACTTGGTTAATCATGGCTTCCAGTATTTCATAGCTGGGTGCGTCAATGACGTTCACTAAGTCGGGCGGGGCGATAAAATTACCGTCCTTAGCCGCACTTACATTGACAGTACGCAAGCCGTGACGGGCGGCTATTTTTTGTAACTCTTCATCTTCCATTAACGCGTTGCCCAATTTTTCTGCATCCTCATTAAAGGGAATAAAAATGTGTTTGGTAAACAAAGTCGGCTCTGGATAGAGCAGTACCATGTCGGCTTTTATCGGGCTGTTTTTGGCTTTAGCTTTTTCTCTTAAAAATTGCGCTTCGTAAATCATGACCAGCGGTGATTTTCCCATGCCCATAGTGAGATAATCTTGAAACGGAATTTCGGTGGAGTTTTCTGCAAAGCCTTGGCGAGTAAAAAGGGAGGCTAATTTTGGGACTAAAGGCGTGATTTGCGCTTCATTTTCGACTATTGCATTATTGTTGAGGATGTAACTGGCGAGGGCTAAATACATTGCCGCGCTATTTGATTTTGCTACATTGCTGGTGGCAACCAATATGGATTTGTTGGCAGGGTATAAGTCGTTGCCTTTTAAATCCGTCCAGCGTTTTTCGTTGATAATCAGATTAAACAACGCGCTCATGTCGATGATGTAATAGGCATCGCCGCGTTTTTTAATGATGTTGTTGGTGATTAATATCTCGGCAATCGGTTTCCATGAGGCAATCGCCATCGGGGTAAAAAACGGTTGTACTGATTTTTTGATATGTTGATCGCGCTTGATTTTTTCAGCCGCCGATACGCCCGCAGGAAAGGCAAACGCATATTGTTTGGCAAGATCGGGAATCGTCGCTATGTCGCGTGAGCCAGAGGTTTCCACGGTGACGGTTAAATTCCAAGGGGATTTAGCTAAGGCGGCGATGGTATCGGGATCACGAAAAAACTCTTCTTTTTCTGAACCGATAACCCCTTTAATTTCATACAGGGCTTGTGATGTTATCTTGCTGCCCTGATCGGTAACGGAAACATAAATGGCTGCACCTACCCCTGCCAGTAACATCAAGGTCAGTAAAGGTGCAAGTAAGCGTTTTAGCATAAGATTATCCTCGGTAGTCGCGGCTGATTTTTTTACAGATTAGCCTTAAACTCAGGTTAATCTGTGCGCGGGCATTCTAGCATCATTCGTTTTTTAATCGTGTGACAGCTTGTGTATCACCTGAAAAGCGACTGCGCCAAACGACAACACTGTGACCTGTCAGGTTTTAAAAACCTGACAGGTCTTGCGATACGGTAAGTACATGACCCGCGTGGTTTTTACGCTATAATTGCCCGCTTCGTGCCTTTTTCCAATGACTTATGACTACTCAACGCAACTTCTGGCTATTTCTTCTGGCAATGACTTTGCCGATGCAAACCAGCGCGGCTCAGTCGCTGGTGGTTGCGGCGCGTGAACAAGTCGGAAAAACCGTGCGTTATGATCCGACCTATTACACCTTGGCTTATCCGAACGGTGATGTGCCTGTGGAAGGCGGTGTGTGTACCGATGTGGTGATACGCGCGTTGCGTTCCAGTCACGCTATGGATTTACAAAAGCTGGTGCATGACGATATGCAGCACGCTTTTTCTCACTATCCTAAACACTGGGGTTTGAAAGGCACGGATAAGAATATCGACCATCGCCGCGTGTTGAATCTGCAAACCTATTTTAAACGCAAAGGCTATGAGTTACCGATTTCCACCACACCGACAGATTATCAAGCGGGCGATTTAGTGACTGTGCTTTTGCCAGCCAACCTGCCGCATATTATGATAGTCAGTGACAAAACTGCGGCGATGACCAATACTCCGCTCATTATTCATAATATTGGCAACGGGACTCAAGAAGAAGACCGTTTATTTGAATTTAAAATCACGGGGCATTACCGAATCAAATAGTAAATAGGAATCCTCTCGTTCCCGCGCGCTGCGTGGGAATGCAGTAGAGACGCGCCGCGTCTCGCACCGCAGCGCGGTGCAAAGGCATTCCCACGCAGCGCATGGGAACGAGAAAACTTAAAGACAGGATTTTCAGGCACACAAACTCAGGTTTGAACTCCTTGCTCTGTCACTCAACTGCTAACTACCTATAAAAATTATGATTAATAACGATGTATTACGCCGCGTCCGTTACGCGCTGAATTTAAATGATGCCACCATGATTGAGATATTCGCCCTAAGCGATTATGAAATCACTCGTGATGAATTACTCACCTACCTTAAAAAAGACAATGAAGAGCATTTTGTTGCGCTTGATAATAAACTCATGGGTTTGTTTTTAGACGGTTTAATTACTTACAAACGCGGCAAACAAGACAACCCGCCAGCCAAAAAAGCCGAGTCTGAATTGGATAATAATGCCATACTGAAAAAACTCAGAATCGCATTGGAATTTAAAGAAGAAGATATGCTGCACACGCTGAAACTCGCTGATTTTGAATTATCCAAAGGCGAACTCAGTGCGTTTTTCAGACAAGAAGGGCATAAACATCACCGCAAATGCGGCGACCAGATTCTCAGAAATTTTTTACAAGGTTTGACCATTCATTTTAGACACTCAGACGAAGAATGATTTTGTTATAATTTTATCATTTGCCTAACGACTATGACTCCAGAACAATTTATCACTTTTGCCAAACAAGGCTACAACCGTATTCCCATTAGCCGCGAAATTCTCGCCGATGTTCACACACCATTAAGCGCGTATTTAAAACTCGCCAGTGGTGCGTACTCCTATTTGTTTGAATCCGTTCACGGCGGCGAAAAATGGGGACGTTATTCCATTATTGGTTTGCCGTGTAAAACGATTGTGAAAGTTTTTGGCAAGCAAATCACGGTAACATTTGAAAACGAAGTTATCGAAAACGTGACACATGAAAATCCGTTGCAATGGATTGAAGAATTTAAAGCCCGTTATCGTGTGCCAGATATTGAGGGCTTGCCGCGTTTTAACGGTGGCTTAGTCGGTTATTTTGGTTATGAAACAGTTGCCTACATTGAGCCGCGTGTTTGCAAAGTTAAGAAACCAGACGAAATCGGCGCACCCGATATTCTGTTAATGGTGTCGGAAGAATTACTGGTTTTTGATAATTTGTCGGGCAAAATGTTATTGCTTACACACGCAAATCCTGAAGAGCTAAATGCTTACGAATGTGCAGAAAAACGTTTGCAGGAATTGGCGACAACATTACGCGAATCGCAAGCAAAACCTGCGCGTCATGCAAATCCTAAACTTGTTCACGAAAGCGATTTTATTTCGGGTTTCACGCAAGAAGGTCATGCAAAAGCCGTCCTTAAAGCCAAAGAATATATTACCAACGGCGACATGATGCAGGTGGCTTTATCACAACGAATGTCGATTCCTTTCACTGCCGCACCGTTAAATTTATACCGTGCATTGCGCTGTTTAAATCCGTCGCCGTATATGTTTTTTTTGGATTTGGACGATTTTCATATCGTTGGTTCATCGCCTGAAATTTTGGTACGCTTAGAAGATGAAACCGTGACTATTCGTCCGATTGCGGGAACACGTCGGCGCGGTGTTACACCAGAACAAGATTTAGAACTCGAAAAAGAATTACTCGCTGATCCTAAAGAAATCGCTGAACATTTGATGTTGATTGATTTAGGACGTAATGATACGGGTCGTATCGCTGAAATAGGCACAGTGCAGTTGACTGATAAAATGATTGTCGAACGTTATTCACACGTTATGCACATTGTTTCTAACGTGACAGGAAAGTTGAAACAAGGCAAAAATGCGTTTGATGTCCTAGCGGCAACTTTTCCCGCAGGTACAGTCAGCGGTGCGCCTAAAATTCGGGCAATGGAAATTATTGATGAACTCGAACCCGTGAAACGTGGCGTGTATTCAGGCGCGGTGGGCTACATTGGTTGGTCAGGAAACTTAGATACTGCAATTGCTATTAGAACTGCAGTTATTAAAGACGGGAAATTACATATTCAAGTAGGTGGTGGAATTGTTTACGATTCCATTCCGCAAAACGAATGGGACGAAACCATGAACAAAGCGCGCGCCGTATTCCGTGCGGTGACAATGGCAGAAGCAGGCTTGGAAGGAGAGCAATTATGAGCGCGGTAAAAGTCGTCATGGTCGATAACTATGACTCGTTCACTTACAATTTGGTGCAGTATTTTGGTGAATTAGGCGCGGATGTCACCGTGGTGCGTAACGACCAAGTGACCGTTGCCGATATTGAAGCCCTCGCGCCCGATAAAATTGTGATTTCTCCCGGCCCTTGTACGCCGAAAGAAGCGGGCATTTCCGTGGAAACCATCCGCGCCTTTGCAGGACGCATTCCGTTATTAGGCGTGTGTTTAGGACATCAAAGCATCGGCTATGCGTTCGGCGGCAATATTATTCATGCCAAACAGATTATGCACGGCAAAACCTCGCTGGTTTATCATCACGATACAGGCGTATTTAAAGGCTTGAACAACCCGTTCACCGCCACCCGTTATCATTCCTTGGTTATCGAGCAAGCCAGCTTGCCCGACTGTCTGGAAGTCACCGCGTGGACACAGGATGAAGCGGGCAATCTGGATGAAATCATGGGCGTACGCCACAAAAGCCTCGCGATTGAAGGCGTACAGTTTCACCCTGAATCCATCCTGACCGAACATGGTCACGATATGCTGCGCAATTTTTTGAATCAGTAATTAAGTTATCCACAAAAACTAAAATTACAATAAGTCTGCACACTAATATAAACCCGCTGTACAGCGGGTTTATATAAATTCCCCAGTAGATTATGCGGAACAGCCAACGCGCAATCGTCTCACACAGCACTCAATTCGCCGATTTATGTATCAATATAGGGTAATAAAACGCCCTGCCACGAAATAAGCCGCTTTGTTAATCTATTTACCGAGTATTTGTCAAACTATTGTACAAGTGTTGTGATATAGTAAAGCAATTGTTTTTTGACAAAGAAGTACGCGAATGGATGACTATCATAAAAACTCAGCACAATATTTGATTGGTACGGTGTCTAAACGATCTGGCGTTAAGTCCGATTTGGTCAGGGCGTGGGAACGACGTTATCAGGCGGTGACCCCCACTCGCACTGAAGGCGGACATCGCGTTTATACCGACCAAGACATCGCTCGCCTTAAATTACTCAATCAAGCGACCAGTCACGGACACAGTATCAGTCAGATTGCCCGATTTTCACTGGATGAATTGAAGCGGCTGTTACAGCAGGAGGAGACGCAAAACTACACGCCTATCAGCTTGACGGGTGACAAACAATTTTTGACAGAGGATTATATCGAGAAATGTTATGCCGCTGTGTTGGCGTTTGATGCCAGAGCCTTAGAATCGCATTTTGAAAATGCGATTGTTGAGTTGCAATCGCAAGCCTTTATTGAAGATTTGCTCACGCCGTTATTAGCACGCATTGGTGAGCGGTGGAAAACAGGCGAACTTCGACCGATTCATGAACACATGACCTCATCGGTTATTCGGTCACTCACTTATATTTTGCGCAATAACAGCCCCTGTCCCGATCATGCACCACGCATGGTCGTCAGTACGCCGATAGGTCAAATGCATGAATTGGGCGCGCTGCTTGCTGCTATTATGGCAGAGCTTAATGGTTGGCGGGTGACGTATTTAGGGGCTAATCTACCCGCTGAAGAAATTGCCGCCGCTGTGAAATTTACCCGCTCCAAGGCGGTAACTATCAGTATTAGTTTTAGTTCTGACGATCATATTATCCCTAAAGAAATAAGACGCTTGAGAAAGCTGATCGGCATGGATGTCGCGCTCATTGTCGGCGGCAGGTCTGCCGGTTATTATGAAGCGGTATTGGATGAGGTGGGGGTGTTAAAAATTGAAAGTTATGCGCATTTCAGAATTATTCTTAACAAACTGGCAGGCAAGACTTAGTTAACATAACGGAGTTGGCGCAATGATGTTGCGCCAACTCAACGTATTTACTTTAGTTGGCAGACATATTTACCATCTTCTGTAATGCTTTCTTTTTTTAGTTTTTACAGGTGTGGATGTTGCCACCGGCGTGGATGTTGCCACCGGCGTGGACGTTTCCACCGGCGTGGATGTTGCCACAGGTGTAGGTGTTACCACAGGCGTGGATGTTGCCACAGGTGTAGGTGTTACCACCGGCGTGGATGTTGCCACCGGCGTGGACGTTTCCACCGGCGTGGATGTTGCCACCGGCGTGGACGTTTCCACCGGCGTGGATGTTGCCACAGGTGTGGATGTTGCCACAGGTGTAGGTGTTACCACCGGCGTGGATGTTGCCACCGGTGTGGGTGTTGCCACCGGTGTGGGTGTTTCCATAGGTGTAGGTGTTGCCACAGGTGTGGACGTTGCCACCGGTGTGGATGTTGCCACAGGTGCAGGTGCAGGCGTTACAGTCGTTGTAAATTCATACGCGCCTATATCGGGTGTTGCTTTTCTGGCAGTCTTAAAAAAATCAGTTGTCACTGCTGCTACAGGGATGCCTGCACCTATCATAGGTGAACCTGCCAATAGTTTGAAATAATCAGGGGTCAACGCACCCGCTGTTGTCGCGCCTGTTTTCGCTATTCTTGGATCACCTGCAATATTGGTTGATGCCAGAACAGGCGGCAATACTGCCCAATTATTATTGGAAAAAGTGATGCCGTTTTTACTGGGTACACCACTGTCTGCGCCTAAAATAATGTTGTTTCTAATTTGAGAATTAACATTGGTTATACTGCTACTGCTGTCACCGGTAAACAAACCCGCACCGACAATCGTATTATTGGCTATCAATACATTATTCAAACCAGAGTTATTAACCTGTGTCCAGCTAAACGCATCAACATCCCCGTTATAGGTTAAGTTATTGATAATAGTATTGTTGGCAGAACGCGGTTTGTTTGCTAATTCATCGGCTAGGGTAATCGTACTTGGCGCAGTATTTCTTCGCGTCGGTATGGCAGGACTTGACGATACATAAACCAGATTACGCTGAATCAAACTATTGGTGGTATCTGAAATGTAGAGGTTGATAGTCCAGTTGTCGTAAACAATATTATCTTCCATTGTGCAGTGGTCGGCTTCAAAGCAGGATAAGCCTTCACCCCAGTTGTTATAAACCTTATTGCGTCTAAATGTGGCATAAGAGGCAATACCCGGTTTTAACGCATTTGCACTGACGTTTCTTGCCGCACTCATGCCCGTTCCCCATCCAGATGTTCCGGGGCTTGCTGAGTTTTGCCGTGCATTTTGCCATACTGAAGAATCTTCAACGATATTGTAATCGCCGTTAATAATAACGCCCTGTTCCCATGAGTGGTGGACGTTCATTTTACTGATTGTATTATGATTTCCTGTTACATTAATACCGTAACCGCCCAGATATGCGCCGCTGCTGTTACTATTTTTTACTTCAAATCCTGACACGGTATTATTATTACCATCGACAGATAAAAGCACACCCCAATCGCCTCTGGGTAATGAGCCGCCGCCATCAATAACAGGTGTATTATTCTGATATGCAGCCAAGGTAATACCGCTTTGCCCAATGGAAACGGTTTCGACATAAGTCCCCGTCATAACATAAACAATATCGCCGGTCGCTTTAGCTTTAGCTAAGCCGTTGCTTATTGTTTTGACCGGTGCTGTCAGTGAGGTGCCTGCATTGCTATCAGAACCCGCAGGTGAAACATAATAAGTTGCCGCATAAAGGGGCTGCAATCCGAGCAGCCCCTGAATACAAACCGTCAATAATAATCTGTTGTTTTTTTTCTTGGTGATATTCATTTTAACGATTCCTAAATGTGATACATCAATTGATTTTACTTGAAAAATATTGGCAAAATATTAGCCTTCATTCGTTAAGCCAATATTAATTGTCAGAATGCGACGAGGAAAATTTAAATTTACAATTTTCGACTATCAAATGCTTGGCATTCGGCTTGACCGCCTGCTTACTCAAGCTGTTCGCGGTGCGAACGCGCCAACTCCATAAATCCATGTGTGCCGCGTTTTGACTTGACAGCCAACCAGTCTTTTAATTGCTGTAATTCGGGGGTTTCTGCTAAGTTATCCAGCGGTTGTTTCTGTCTTAACAAACGAAACGCACTTTCCAGCACTTTGTAACGGTCACCTGTAATACCTGCGCGTCGTAAACCGATGGTGTTCAAACGGTAGTGCCGCGCGGGTCGTCCGCCTATCAGCGTGAACGGAATAACATCCATATTCAGTCCTGTCGTGCCTTGCACGATAGCGAATGAACCGACGCGGCAAAATTGATGCACAACCACCGCCCCGCCCATAAAAACGTTATTACCGACTTCAACATGACCGCCTATGGCGACATTATTGGCAAAAATAGTGTTGTTGCCGACGTTGCAATCATGCGCAACATGGCTGTTATTCATAAAATAACAACCAGAGCCAATACGGGTTTCGCCGTGTTCTTTAGAGGCACGGTGGGCGGTAAAACCTTCTCTAAAGGTATTGTTATCGCCTATCAGCAACCAAGATACGGTTTCAGCGTTGAAGCCGGTATCTTGCGGTAAGCCACCTAATACTGCATGAGGATGCAACACATTACCGCTACCCATTTTCACATAACGCTGCACCACGGCGTGTGCGCCGATATGACAGTTATCGCCTAATTCAACGCCTGATTCGATAACAGCAAAAGGATCTACGGTAATGTTATCGCCCAGCACAGCGTCTGGGGCGATATAAGCAGTAGGGTGTATGTGTCGGGTCATGTTTAGCCTCGTGGATGATATTTTGTGTGTAAGTCTTTTAAACGTTGACTGGCAACGTGAATATAAATTTGCGTGGTCGATAAATCGGAATGCCCGAGTAATAATTGCACGACGCGCAAGTCCGCGCCGTGATTTAACAAATGGGTCGCAAAGGCGTGTCGTAAAGTGTGCGGGGATAATTCTTTGTTAATACCTGCCGTTTTAGCGTGACGTTTAATGATATGCCAAAAGGCTTGCCGCGTCATGCCACCTGCGCGATTGGTGACAAATAAATACTCACATTGCCGCTCTCCCAACAGGCTGCCGCGCGCACTGGTCATGTAAGATTCCATCCAGCTCATCGCTTCTTCACCGATGGGTACCAAGCGTTCTTTATTGCCTTTGCCGATAATTCTGACCACACCCTGACGAAAGCTGATCTGCTCAAACTGTAAACCGACCAATTCTGAGACACGCAAGCCTGTGGCATACAGCATTTCCAGCATGGTTTTATCTCTCAAGCCGTGTGGATTACTGATTTCAGGGGCATTAAGCAGTAATTCTACGTCATGTTCCGATAACGACATAGGTAACGGCTGACCGATATGCGGCGACTGGATTAAGCTGGTAGGATCAACGCCGATAAGGGTTTCACGAACAGCATAGCCATAAAAACGCCGTAAACTGGATAAAATACGCGCAGCCGAGCGGCTGCTGATGCCGTCTTTATAACGACTGGCAAGAAATTGTGATAAATCGCTACTGGTTACCTCTAACAGTGGCTTGCCTTTCAGCCACAGTGCGAAAATGCGTAAATCACTGCGATAGGCGGACAGCGTATTGTCGCTTAAGCCTTCTTCTGCCCACACGGCATCTAAAAATTGGTCAATTAACTCAGTGGCTTTCATTTTTATAGGCTTATCAGAAACGAAAAAAATCAAGGTGATATTATGTCACCTTGGTCTTCATGCCAGTATTACATTTTAGAATGATGCGCCATCATGACTGTAGATGTGCTTTCATTCAATCGCGTTGTTGTTTTTTCAGCTGTTCTTTTTTGGCAGGGTCTTTTTCTGCGAGAATTTGATCGGATAAATCGTGCATCATCAATGATTGCCCTTGCATGGCGTTCAGATGCTGATTCTGTTGTTCTTCTGTCATACTGAGCGGCAATCACAATAAGGCAATAGCCGTTAATTGGTGAGACCGTTTCATATTAATAACTTCATTGATGGATGAAAAAACAGAACGTCCGCGAGTGTTAAGTTACTCTTAATAGTTCACTCGCATTATAGGCTTACTTATTATAGATGCGATAAGAAACAGGCTATGGCATTCTAGTCGTTATCCAAGTATATTGCCGTATTTTTATACATTTTGTTACAAACTACTCACTCTTTCCATCATCATGAAATCAACTTTACTTGTAAGTGCTGTTCAACAGCCCTGCCATGCCGACAGACAAACCAATCTTGACTTTTCCATTGCCAAAATTCATGAAGCCGCCGCCGCAGGTGCTGATTTGGTGGTCTTACCCGAACTGCATTTAGGTCCCTATTTTTGCCAGAATGAAGACCACCATCATTTTGACTTGGCACAACCAATCCCCGGCCCTACGACAGATATTTTGTCAGCCGTAGCAAAAAAGCTGCAAATTGTCATCGTCTCGACCATTTTTGAAAAACGTGCCGCAGGGTTATTCCACAATACCGCTGTCGTATTTGATAAAGATGGTAGTATTGCAGGTAAATACCGCAAAATGCACATCCCCGATGATCCTGGATTTTATGAAAAGTATTATTTCACCCCCGGTGATTTAGGCTTTACACCCATTGAAACCTCAATCGGTAAATTAGGCGTACTGATCTGCTGGGATCAATGGTTTCCAGAAGCTGCGCGCTTAATGGCATTGGCAGGTGCAGAAATACTGATTTATCCCACCGCTATCGGCTGGGACAAAGAAGACACGCAAGAAGAACAGCAACGCCAGTTAAATGCGTGGATTACTATTCAGCGCGCTCATGCCGTTGCCAATGGTATCCCCGTCATTTCCTGTAACCGCATCGGTTTTGAACAAGCCCCTGATTCAGACAAAGGCATTCAATTCTGGGGCAATAGCTTTATAGCAGGCCCTCAAGGTGAGATTATCACCCAAGCCGATGACAGTGAAGTCAAATTATTAAGCTGCACACTGGATAGCGCGAGAAGTGAGTATGTCAGACGAATATGGCCTTATTTGCGTGATCGCCGTATTGATGACTACGGCAACTTAACCAAGCGGTTTATTGATTAACCTGCTTGATAAAAGAAAGCCTGCAATTGTAGCTATAATACATTCATAATGAACAATCATTGTTGCGAGTAATTAATGGCTATTGAATCATTGTGGCCTTTCGGTCGAAAAAAAAAGAAAACCCTAAAGAAAGCAGAAGACACTGCTGACTATGCCTCAGTGGCAAAAATACTTGTCCCTGTCAACCAGCTGACAATAGGTATGTATGTCACTGAACTGGACAGACCCTGGGTGGAAACTTCTTTTTTGTTTCAGGGCTTTGAAATTAAAACCGAGAAAGAACTCCGAGCCATCAAAGATGTATGCAATCACGTTTACGTTGACACCACAAAAAGAAAAAAAAGCGTGCAAACTCCAGTAATTTTTAAACGCATAGTTACAAGCGAAAAACCCCTTGACATATCCAATTACGGTACACCGCCTAAGAAATTAGGTAAATTTGAGAAAGAGTTTGTTCGGGCGGAAAAAACCTATGAAAACGCAGAAATTGTTGTTTCAAATTTTATGCGCAGCGTCGAAAATGGCGGGGGTATTGATAGCATTATGGCTAAAAACGCCGTTGCAGAATGCGTCGAGAGTGTCCTGCACTCTCCCGATGCCATGTTATGGCTATCTCAGTTAAGAAATAAGGATGAATATACTGCCCAACACAGTCTGAATGTCAGTATTTTATCTATCGTTTTAGGACGGCACATTAATCTTTCAGTCGGAGATCTCAATAAAGTCGGGCTATGCGGCATGATGCACGATGTCGGAAAACTACTGATACCGCCTGAAATTCTTCATAAATCTACGCCCTTGGATGAAGAAGAAACCCGCACCATGAAAACGCATACCCGACTGGGCTACAACCTGCTGAAATCCAGCGATCACATGAGCGCGAGCGCGGCGACTGTTGCCTTAACCCATCATGAGCAGCTGGACGGCAGAGGTTATCCGCGTCGAATGCAGGAATCCGGTATTTCGCATTTTACAAAAATCGTGTCGATTGCCAATACTTATGACGGTTTGACCAGTGATAAGGGCTATAAAAAAGGCAAAACCCATCTCGAAGCAACCCATATTTTAACCAACTTGGCAGGCACGCATTTTGACCCTGTCCTAGTGATTAAATTTATCGAAAGTATCGGAGTCTATCCACCGGGATCGCTGGTCGAAATGACTAATGGATGCGTGGCAATGGTCATTGAAGTTCATGAAAACGTTAAATTACGACCCAAAATTATTATTATCTTAGACGAAGAAAAAAAACCGGTTTCTGAGCGCATTATTGATTTGGCAAGTATGGCTAAAGATAAAAACGGCAAAATCTACACCATTAAAAACATCATCAAAGCCAGAGATTGGAATCTTGATGTCAGCCAATATTATCGGGAAGGTCTGTTGCAAAAAAGTTTTACCCTGTCCAAGTAACCGCTTTTTAGCCTGTATGGATATGGCACCGTTTTTTTCAGATACGTCATCGCTAACCAGACTGTGCAGGTATGGGTGAAGCAGAAAATTTTAAGCTGTTGGAAGCACAGCGCATAGGGTTGATTGCAGAATTCCACCCTGTTCAGACAAAAACCAGTTCCTCAAGGCATACCCGAAAGAACTGGCTTTTCAAAAAACTTATTTTAATGAAATCGTTTCAACACGACCTTTAGCTTCAATAATCAACTTGTCTTCTTTAGCTAACCAGCCGATGGCACGTTGCACATCATTTTTATTAATTTCTGTTTCATTGGTGATTTTAGTCACACTGGACGGACCATTTTTATCCAAATAAGTCCAAATTTTACCCGCTGCATCACCGATTATATTGCTCATATTTGTTTACCTTTATTGTGATTAATTAAAAATTAGATTTTTCTAGCGTGATTTTTCAGGTAACACGATATTAACCTCCAGTGTTTCCTGATGTTCATCTTGTTCAAAATTAACAGAAATAGCATCCTGCCCAACATTAACGTATTTTTGTATCACTTGTAGCAATTCTTTTTGTAATTGCGGAAGATACGATGGTTGGTTTTTGAAAGATCGCTCATGGGCAACCAGAATCTGCAATCTTTCCTTGGCAATGGTTGCAGTAGAATTAGCTTTGGTTATCTTGAAGTAATCCAATAAACTCATTACTTACTCCCGAAAAATTTCCCGAAAAGTCCCTTTTTTTCCTCAATAAAGCGGTGAGGTTTATCTTCTCCTAAATAACGCGCCACAATATCTGCATAAGCCTGACCCGCATCACTTTTCTCATCGAGAATAACAGGCATACCCGAATTAGACGCAGTTAAAACAGATTTTGATTCTGGAATAACACCGAGCAAATGCAGTGACAAAATATCCTGTACATCCTCTACACTGAGCATTTCGCCTATTTTGACCCGTTCCGGCGAGTAGCGGGTTAATAATAAATACTCTTTAATAGGCTCCAAACCTTGTTCGGCACGACGTGATTTACTCGACAAAATACCCAGCATCCGATCCGAATCTCTGACCGAGGCAACTTCTGGATTAGTGACGACAAACGCATCATCGGCAAAATACATTGCCAAATGCGCGCCTTTTTCAATACCCGCAGGCGAATCACAGACAACGTATTCAAAATCTTTAGCCGCCAACTCTTCTAAAATTTGCCCGACACCTTCCTGACTGAGCGCGTCTTTATCGCGGGTTTGCGAAGCGGGCAGAATATACAGTTGCTCACAGTGTTTATCACGAATCAATGCCTGATTAAGCGTCGCTTCACCAAAAATAACATTAACAATATCGTAAACAACACGGCGTTCACAGCCCATAATCAAATCCAGATTACGCAAGCCGACATCAAAATCAATAACCGCTGTTTTATGACCTTTTTGTGCGAACCCCATAGCGATAGCAGCACTGGTTGTGGTTTTACCAACGCCGCCTTTACCTGATGTTACAACGATAATTCTTGTCACTTGTTTCCTCCACTGTAGCGATATTAGACAATATCTTTAATAATTAAAGTGTGATCTTGTAAATAAACCTGAACGGGTTTTTTACTCACAACGTCACGCATATCGTCGCTGATTTTATAGTTTCCAGCAATTGAAATAAGCTCTGCCTGTAAATCAGAACAAAAAATGCGCGCCTCGGCATTACCCTGAACACCCGCTAAGGCTCGCCCTCTTAACGTTCCATAAACATGAATATTCCCTTCCGCCATAATTTCAGCCCCTGCACTGACTGGAGCCAATACCACTAAATCACCTGATGAGTAGAGTCGTTGACCCGAACGAACAGGACGGGTAATCAGCGTTGTCGTACTTATAGACTCTATTATGGGTTCAGATGTAAGGTTTTTTTGTTTATGTGTATCGCTAGGTACATTGCTGCTGTGTGCAGAATAAACAGGAATAAGCAGTTTCAGTGCTTCTTTATTCTGCTTTGCATTACCACCACGCATCCCTGTTGGCAATAAACCGAATTGCCGAATAATATCCACCAGCGCAGGAAGATCAATAGAATAATCTGCTTTATTCAGCTCCTGCACATCAACGATTAATGGTGAGTTTTTAAAAAATTCGGAAGCCGCATCAACTTTTTCCTTAAGTTGCTGCCTAATAACTTTTAAATCATTCGTAAAAAGAATTAAAACGGGTACGGAAAAACTATCGCTCTTAAATTCTAGTGTTGGAAAGTTATTGGACATTTTTTGAGAGTTTGTCAGTATTTATTGAAGCTGAAGCATTATAAACTGTGTGGAGTTTAACATTGCTACTGAAAAAAATCACATCAAGTGCTGATAGTTTTGTTCTGACACACAAAAATAACCAGCCATTACTTGATATTATTTTGCTCAACCCATAAAAAAAGGCTACTTTCCTTAAGAAGAGTAGCCCTATTTCTGGTTTTTTTAAAACGATTAACGTTTTGAGTACTGAGGACGTTTTCTCGCCTTGTGCAAACCGACTTTTTTACGTTCTACGATACGAGAATCGCGGGTAACAAAACCTGCTTTTCTTAATGATGGACGTAAGGTCTCATCGTATACCATTAAAGCGCGGGTCAAACCGTGACGAATAGCACCAGCCTGACCAGACGGTCCGCCACCTTTAACAATCACGTTGACATCAAATTTGCCAACCATATCAACACATTCCAACGGTTGACGAGAGACCATCTGATCGGTTTTACGACCAAAATAATCTTCGATAGATTTTGTGTTGATGATAATTTTTCCAGTGCCTGCTGTTGCGTAAACCCGTGCTACTGCACATTTACGACGACCTGTTCCATAATACTGAGCTGCTGCCATGGTCTACTCGCTTAAATGTCTAAAACTTTTGGCTGTTGAGCCTGATGATCGTGCGCAGGACCTGCATAAACTTTCAATTTCTTGAACATTGCACGACCCAATGGATTGTTCGGTAACATACCTTTGACTGCGTTAGTCAGAATACGATCAGGGAACGTTTGTCTTAACTTGCCTAGGCTCACAGTTTTCAGGTTACCAATGTATCCTGTGTGATGTTGATATAGCTTGTCTTTTTCTTTATTGCCAGTAACGCCAATTTTTTCTGCATTTACAACAATAATGTAATCACCCGTATCAACGTGCGGAGTGTATTCTGGTTTGTGTTTTCCGCGAAGACGCAGTGCAATTTCAGAAGCGAGACGACCTAACGTCTTCCCTTCTGCATCGACCACATACCAATCGCGCGTAACTTCTTCTGGTTTTGCACTAAATGTTTTCATGTATTGTTACTTGTCTTGCGGTTAAAGGCTTGATAAAAGACTGAGAATCATACTAAGTATTCAGATATTTTTCAACACTTATTTACAATTAAGTCAAAGTGTTTTTAAATTTATAGTTTGATATTCAAAGAATGCAGCTTCCGATACAGATGTGTACGCTCCATACCGACAGCGGCGGACAAGCGGGCGACACTGCCGCCTGTACGTTCAAAATGGTATTCTAAATAGGCTTTTTCAAAATGATCGCGGGCTTCTTTGAGCGGCAGATTGAAAAAATCAGGCACGGAGGCTGAACTGGCAATATCACCGACCACTGAACCCAGCGCGGACTTCACTTCTTCCAGCTCTATTTCTTCACCCACACCCAATATCATCAAGCGTTGCACCAGATTTTTTAATTCGCGCACATTGCCGCGCCAGCTGTAATTGCGTAAAAAATTCTGTGCCGCCATTGAAAATTTGCGAAACGCCAATTTATCTTGATTAACAAAATAATCGACATAAAAACTCAGTAGGGCGGGTACGTCTTCGCTGTGATTTCTCAGCGGTGGAATATCCACGGTGATTTCATTGAGCAGATAATATAAATCCTGCCGAAAGCGTCCCGATTTGACTTCTTCATCCAGAGCGACACGGGTTGACGCAACCACGCGCACATCAACACTCACTGCTTCACTGCCACCGACACGCAAAAAAGAGCTGGATTCCAAGGCACTGAGCAGACGCAATTGGGTTTCTTTATCCATGCCTGCAATTTCGCTTAAAAACAACGTACCTTTGTGCGCTCGTTCCAGTAACCCTGAGTACACTTTACCGTCGCTTTCCTTGCCGAAAAATTCCACAGCGGCGTTTTCGGGTGAAATACTGCCGACCGCAACATCGACAAACGGCCCTTCACGGTGTGCGCTGTTGTTGTGCAGATAGCGGGCATACAGTTCTTTACCAACGCCTGCTTCGCCGACAAATAACACCCTCGCCTCATGTTGCGCAAGACGTTTAAGCTGGTCTTTGGTGCGGGCAACGGTAGCACTTTTACCGATGGGTTCAATATCCACGGCGGCGTGCGGTTTAAGCCCTGCACTTTCCAGTTGCAGACTGCCTGCTTCCAAGGCTCTTTCCACTATCAACAATAGTTTTGCCAGTGACAGCGGTTTTTCCAAGAAGTCGAACGCGCCCAAACGGGTGGCTTCAACGGCGGCTTCAACTGAACCATGCCCTGACATCATCACCACAGGACACAGTAACGTCTCTTCGGCGACCCATTCTTTCAGCAGTGTAATACCGTCGGTGTCGGGCATCCATATATCCAGCAGAATAAGATTCGGTTGCGTGGAGGTTTTCAGTTGCCGCGCTTCACCGGCGTTTTCTGCCTGAGCAACGATATAGCCTTCATCTTCAAGAATTTCGCTGACCAAGCGGCGAATATCAGGTTCGTCATCAACAACTAAAATTCTGGGTAATTGTGTATTCATTTATCTTTGTTCCGTTAAAGGGGCAACGTAATCGTTTATGCTACCAAATAGTTTTTCATCGTTCCAACGCTCCAGCGTTGGAACGATGAAACCGCTAAATATGCGCAGTTAGTTTCAGTATCAAGGCGGCAATAATGGCAGTTTGCAAAATCGCAGTGCCTAAAACAACCGTGACCATCCAACGCTGTAACTCCGATTTGGTCTGTTCAATTTTTAACTGTAGCGACGAGTCCATTTCTTTTAAATCGCGTTTGGTTGCCAGCTCTTCCAGCTTTGCCAGTTCGATTTTAGTTACCGCCTTGGTCAGTGCGTCGGCTGTTTTTTCAGCCAGTCCGCTTTCTACCAACTCAACGTAGAAAGCGTGTGTATCAAACGGTAATGCACTCATTGTTTAACCTCTTTTGTTTTTTGGGTGCTGGCGTTTTCTTAATCGCTTGCTCTTCATACAGCTTCAACCGCCCTATCTGCTTGGCGACCTTCTCATCCAGCGTCTTCATGATTCTACCACCCTAGGTCAGCGGATTATAAGCAGGCAATTGAATAATAAACCCCGCGCCCACTTTACGACTGGTATCCACCCAGATTGCCCCACCATGCTCTTCAATAATTTTTTTCACTATCGCCAGTCCCAAGCCTGTGCCTTTGGCTTTGGTGGTCACATAGGGTTCAAAAATGGTTTCTATCTGTTCTTCCTTGATACCTGCACCGTCATCATAAAGCGCGATTTCGATAAAATCACTGTCGTTTTTTTGTACGCGGTGCAGGTTGATTTCAATCAAACCCTGCGCTTCTATGGCTTCCAACGCATTTTTGATGAGATTGTGTAAGACCTGCCGAATGCTGACGGGATCGCCCATAATCAGCAGTGAAGCGGCTTCATAATCGGCTTTAAACTTAACACCAGACTTTAACACATAAAGTGCCATCACTTCCTGCACTAACACAGGTAAATCAATGATGACGGTCTGTTTTTTGGAGGGTTTGGCGTATTCGGAAAAATCATCCACCATTTCTTTCATTGCCATGACTTGCTGAACGATGGTGCGCGTCGAGCGTTCCAGCATATCGGCATCGGCGGTTTCCAGTTTGTCGGCGAGCTTGTGTTGCAGGCGTTCTGCGGAGAGCTGTATCGGCGTGAGCGGGTTTTTGATTTCATGCGCCAAGCGGCGGGCAACTTCGCCCCATGCGGCATTTTTTTGCGCCTGAATTAAGTCGGTGACATCATCAAACACCACCACCGCGCCGACACGCTGACCTTCTTGAGAAAACAGCGGCGTACCGCGACACAGTAATTCCTGCCGCCCGTTCGCGCCTAAAAAGGCGATACGTTGCTGCCAAATATCATCACCTTGTTCTAACAAGCGTTGAATGGATTTTAACGGCTCTGCCAATTCGGAGTAATTCAAGGCGAGTTCTAATAAGGTCTGTCCGACAAAATGCTGCACCTGAATGCGAAAAATGCGATACGCCGCCTGATTGACGGTGCGAATGGTGTAATCGGCATCAAAACTGATGACACCCGCAGTCAAGTTAGCGAGGATGGTTTCCAGATAGGCGCGTTGATTTTCGACTTCCACACCGGTCAGGCGGATTTCATCACGCGCGACCGCAATGCGTTTGGTCATGTCGTTAAAGGATTCCACCAAAAAGCCTAAATCGTCCTGCGCCATGACGGGCAGCTGCTGGTCGTAATTCCCTAAGGCAACTGCGCGCGTCCCTTTTACCAGTTCTTTGACGGGGGAAATAATGTTTCTGATGCTGATAAACGCCACCCAAATCGCCGCCAGTAAGCTCATTAATAATACCAGCGACAATACCAGCGAAAAACTCCAGCGCAGGGAATTGCGTAAATAATTCATTTCCTTATAACGTTTAAACGCAAACTCTATCGAATCGGCTAAATCGGCAATCCGAATCGGCACGGGATATAACGCCTGTAAATACTGCGGCTCCTGAGCTTTCAGCGTGACAATGACTCGAATCATCAATACGTTATTCTGCATGGGAGCTAAGGCGACATATTGCGCATTTTGCCGCAAGCGCAACCAGATATTTTCATCGGGCAGATTGGGCAGAATATCGCTGGGATTGACACTGCTGGAAGCAATAATTCTGCCTTGGCGGGAAAATACCGTCATTTCTGCCGCTTCGACCTGTTGGCGTAAACTGTCCAGTTCCAGAGTCGCCAGATTTTCGCTGGAGGTTTCCAGCTTTTCAATCAGTTGCTGGGTTTGCTTCAAATGCCAGCGCATCCGCTGATCCAGTGACGCTTGACTCAGTTCCAGCGCGTCTTCCATTGCCCTGTCTATCTCGACATTAAACCAGCTGTCTATGCCCTGATGCAAAAACTGCATGGAAAAATAAAACACAATCGCGGCGGGTGCTAATGCCAGCACCACAAACAGCGACACCATGCGCGTGGTCAGGCTTGAACCTGCCTCACGTTTTTTAAGTTGTTTGATGAGCGCGAAAATATTTGCACCGACCAAGCCCAGCAACACGATAGAACCTAAAACATTGGCAAGCAACAGCCACGAATACATGGCACTGAGTTCGGACGATTCCTGCGTCGCCGAACTCATCAACTGCAAGGACAGCAGAATTAAGCCGAATACCGATAAACTGATAGGGAGTTTTATTTTTTTAAAAGCCATAGTAAATGTGTTTATGCCTATTGAATCGTGAATCGTTCCAACGCTCCAGCGTTGGAATGCAGCCGTGGACGCTCCAGCGTCTTCTTGCACGCCACGCTGGAGCATGGGAACTATAGAAACAGCTAAAGCTGTTTTACTCCTGCGTCACTTGTAAGCTGTAGAAACAATCAGTTAAGTTGCTCCAGCAATAACAACAATTCTGCCGCGCTGATAAAATCCAGTTCGGTATCATCGGCTAAACCCGCATCGCGCTCACCTTGCAAAATAGCAATCAGTTTGGCAATGGCAGGTGTAAAGTCACCCTGATCTGGAAGCGAGCCTAGTTCTTGTGCTGCGACGGCGGCGTTATTGTCCTGAATAGCGCGTAACGTGCCTAGGCAATAGTGCGGCACGGGCGAACCGATCAGATTCTGCCCGCCGTCACGGCGATACGCTAAATAGCTGTGTATCGCCTGTTGTTTAGCGGCGTGTGCGGCGGCGGGATTATCTATCGCCTGTTCCAGTTCATGCAGGATATTCCACGTTTTCCACGGCTCGGCAACGTGTCCTAGGTCGGTTTTACACACAATTGCCCGTTGTACTTCACGCCGCGCTTCATCATAACGTTGCAGGGTAATTAAGCTATTGGCGATATTACTGCGCGTCACGCCTTCGTATAATTTATCGTCCACTTGTGCATAACTGTCTGCCGCTTGACGATAACAATCCACCGCTTGTTCCAGCTTGCCCCAATCATCATAAATATTACCCAACTGGTTTAAGGTACTGGCAATATCGGCTTGATTGCCCTGTGCATTTTTAAGGCTTAAGGACTCGCGGCACGCCTGTTCTGCCTGTGTATAATCCTGCATTCGGGTGTATACCATGCCGATTTGATGCCACGCCACAGCGATACTGTGTGCTTCGTTCAGGCGGCTGAATAAATTTTTGGCGTGTTGGTACGCGCTCAATGCGGCTGGGTAATTTTGTTGAAAAAAACACACGTTGCCGAGCATAAACGCCGCCGTAGCAATATCATAAGCCGCCCCTTGATAAGCGGACTCGCCTGCTTGCAGTGCTTGATTTACCAAGGCTTCCGCCTGTTGCCCCGCCGATGGCAGATCACCTTGTTGCAGTAAATATTCGATATTGAACAGCTGAGTTTCAAAGTGTTCGTGTGTCCAGACACTGGATTGCGGTGTTTCCTGACGGGTAAACATTATGGATTGCCTTGTGTGTTGAGAACTGGAAGTAACGGCCATGTTGTCCAGTCACTGGATAAATACCATTGCGTGTTGGTGTAGGCGATGGGGCGTAGCGGCAACGGCAGGGCATCACGTTCAAACTGGGCTTTTATGCGGACGAAATACTGTTTGTCTGGCTGAATCGCAGAGATGTCAAGCAATGGCAGATTGTGCAAGTTTGCCATTGCGTCCAATGCGCCTGATAGTGTAGAAAAATTATGTGTGTCACCGTTTTGTTCAGTGCTATCCGCTTGAACAATGACCACCCGATACATATTCAACAGCGCGTGATATTGCAGACGATAGCGAATCGAAGTCTCCATCAGGGTTTTAGCCCACAGAATATCACGTTGTTGCAGCAGCTTAATACGCACCGTCCAGAACAACGGCACACCGCTTTGCAAGGCTTCTTTGGCGGTGTCGCTCAACTGATAATCAATGTCGGCGGATAATACATACTGTGTGCCGCGTATGCTGATTTCTGCTTGCTGGACTTCGGTGGCACATATCGTGTTAGCCCATAAGCAAAAAATGACCAAGAAAAATTGTCCACGAAAACCTGATATGACTCGTTGCCACACGGCGCGGCGCACCGCCACTGCATTCCCACGCGGCGCGTGGGAACGAGAAAGGGTCGCAAAGCGTACCCTACTGCTTAACCAACCGCGCATAATAAAATCCGTCCATAGACTCCATGCCTGTTAAAACTTGCCGTCCATGCGTGGTTGCTATGCCCCAAGCGGCGTGAATAGGTAATTCAGCGGCATCGGGATGGGTGGCTAAAAAGTCGTGCATCTGTTGTTCATTTTCCTGTTTCAATACCGAACAAGTGGCGTACAACAATAGCCCGCCTGCGGCTAACATCGACCACGCGGCGTTGAGTATCTCGCGCTGTAAGCCCTGCAACACGGCAATATCTTCGGGGCGGCGTAACAGTTTTATGTCGGGATGACGGCGGATAACACCCAACGCAGAACAGGGCGCGTCTACTAAAATGCGTTCAAATAATTCACCATTCCACCATGATACAGGTTGTGCGGCATCACCGACGATAAGCGTCGGCGAGAGCTTAAGACGCTGACAATTATCAGTCACGCGCTGCATTCGGCTGGCTTCTATGTCCACCGCGACCAGTTCTTTTAACTGCGGTTGGGCTTCAAAAATATGCGCGGTTTTACCTCCGGGGGCAGCGCATAAATCTAACACCCGCTGCCCTGCCTGCACGTCCAATAAACCAGCCGCCAGTTGCGCGGCGGTGTCTTGCACCGACACCCAGCCATCGGCAAAATCAGGTAATAACTCCACCGCGACGGGTTTTTCCAGCACAATCGCAGACGGACAGAACGCCACCGCCGTGCCTGTGATACCTAGGTCGGCTAACCGTTGCAGATAGGCATCACGCTCAGTCCGCGCCAGATTGACGCGCAACACCATCGGCGGCTGTTGATTGTTTTCGTGCAGAATGTGCGCGGCGTGGTCTGCCCAATCGTGTGCTATGCGTTGCATCAGCCAGTCGGGATGACTGACAGCGGCGCAAGCGTCTTGATTTGCCTGTGCTTCCAGCGTGTCCTGTTCGCGCAGATAGCGTCTTAACAAGGCGTTCAACAAGCCTTTCGCCCACGATTTTTTCTTAGGCAGCGCGGATACGGTTTCCGAGACAGCGGCGTGGGCTTTGACCCGCATAAAACTCAGTTGATACACACCGACCAACGCCAAGGCTTTGACTTCACTGTCTTTTAACGGCTTATCCAGCAATTGGCTGAGCATAAAATCCAAGCGGTGGTATTGCCGACATACGCCGAAACAAATCGCTTGGACAAAGGCTTTATCTTTCGGGGAATCGAAAATGAATGCAGGAGACTCCAAGGCAGTGGTTAAGGACTGCCCGTCTTGTAAAACACGCGCCAACACGCGGGCGGCTATTAATCGTGTATTCAACCGAGTTGGACTCCATCGACAGGATGCGCGGCTAAAAATGCCTGTGCGCTGATACGTTTGCCGTTGGGTAACTGCACTTCCAGCAAACGTAAAAAACCCTGCCCTGTAGCAACATCAATGTGTTTATCCACACAGCGCACCACACCCGCAGAACACGACTGCCAGTCCTCTGAAGGACTGGCAGTCGTTTCGGGGACGACTTCGGCTTGCCAGATGCGCAACACCTGCCCTTGATACAGGGTTTGTGCCACTGGCCATGCGTTTAAACCTCTGACTTTACGCGCGATAATCTCCGCCGATTCCGTCCAGTCAATCACCGCTTCCGCTTTAGTGAGTTTTTCCGCGTAAGTGACGAGGGCTTCATCTTGCGGTTCGGCGTGTAACGTACCGTTTTCAATTTGCAGCATCACTTTCGCCAAACCGATTGCGCCCAATTGCGCTAATTTATCGTGTAAATCGCTGGAGGTATCATGACTGCCGATGACCAGTTCTTCTTTATGCAGCATATCGCCCGCGTCCAGTTTGCGGACAATTTTCATGATGGTTACGCCTGTTTTTTCATCACCCGCCATTAAGGCGCGTTGAATGGGGGCAGCTCCGCGCCAGCGTGGTAATAATGAACCATGCACATTGATACAACCCAACGGCGGCACGTCCAGCACGGCTTGGGTTAATATCATGCCATAAGCGACCACGACCATTAAATCCGCCTGTAACGCGACCAGTTGCTGAAAATCTTCGTCGGTTTTCAGCGACAACGGCTGAAAGACGGGCAGTCCTGCGGCGAGTGCGACGGCTTTAACAGGTGTCGGGTGCAGGTGTCGCCCTCTGCCTGACGGGCGGTCGGGCTGGGTATACACCGCACAAATGTCATGCCCTGCGTCAATCAGCATTCGTAAGCTGGGTACGGCAAATTCGGGTGTGCCTGCAAAAATAATTTTCATGCGTTACGATTCCATTTTATGCAGCTTTTCCAGCTTCTTTTTAATGCGCTGACGTTTTAATGAGGAAATATAATCGACAAACAGTTTGCCGTTTAAATGATCCATTTCGTGCTGTACGCACACCGATAATAAATCCGTGGCTTCAAATTCAAACGATTCACCGTGTCTATCGAGGGCTTTGACACGCACCCGTTCGCACCGCTTCACTTTTTCAAAAAAATTAGGCACGGAAAGACAACCTTCTTCGTTTTCTTTCTCGCCGTATTTTTCGATAATCTCAGGATTAATCAGACACAACGGCTCATCTTTATTTTCACTGACATCAATGACAATAATACGCTGATGCACATTGACCTGCGTTGCCGCCAAACCGACACCGCGCTCGTGATACATTGTCTCCAGCATATCATCGACCAATTTTTGGATGTTATCATCGACCGTTTTGACGACAGCGGCGACTTTGCGCAGTCTGTCATCAGGAAATTCGAGAATAGTTAAAATACTCAACAATCTCTCCACTATTAATAATTGAACAGGTGGTGGATTCTATCTGAATTTGACCTGACTTTGAATGTAAAACACACTAAAAAGCTATAGATAAGAACTAAATAGCTTTGTGCTGTCTAACGCGATAGACTTACAAACAGGATTTTTTATCCTACCGTCCGTATTTTTTTATCATAGTGAGGTATGTGTTATGGCTATAAAAGAAGACTTCGACAACTTAATCGACAAATTGAAAACCGAACGGGACGAGATTGCGTTAAAACTGCATCTTGCCTCAATGGAAGCCAAAGAAGAATTTGAAGGTGCGGAAGAACAATGGCATTTGGTAAAAACCAAAGCCGCCGAAATAGCGGATGATTCGGTAGAAACCTCGGAAGAATTTATTGCCAAAGCAAAAATAGTCGGCGACGAACTAAAAGAAACTTACCAGCGCATTGCCAAACGCATTTCTGAATAAACACCTGACCCGCAGAGGTTTTAAAACTTCTGCGGGTTTTTTATCGTATCGAAAATCCCCGCGCTATCTCTATCGAATACTGGAATTCTGGCTAAATTGATTTACACTCTAAGCAACACATGACTCACTAAAGACTCGTTAGGAATCAACATGGCTTTTCAATTACGTTTCGGATTTATTATTCCGCTCTTTTTCAGCATGACGGTGTGGGCTGAGGATATTCAAATAAAACCCAATCATCCTGAACAATATACGGTAGTCAAACACGATACTTTATGGGATATATCGGGTAAATTTTTACAGCACCCTTGGCAATGGCCGCAATTGTGGAGTCAAAACACGCAAATTAAAAACCCGAATCTTATTTATCCGGGCGATACCATTTATTTTTCGATGGTCAACGGTAAACCGCAATTGAGCTTGAGCCGTAATTCCCAGCAAGCGCAATTCGACGCACCCTGTATTCTTAAAGAAGAAGACTTTAAAAATGGGCGTAAAGATTTTGCTCTGACCAAAGACGGGAAACTAAAACCCTGTATTCGAGAGTCTGAGATTGAACAACCCATCAGACTGATTCCCTATCATCAAATCGCAAAATACCTAAGCTCACCCAAAGTGGTCGGTGAAAATGACCTGAATAATTCGCCTTATGTGGTTGATGTTGCCAATGACCACGTTATTGCAGGCGCGGGCGATAAAGTGTATGTGCGTGCCGTATACCACGCACCCAACACAAAATTTATGGTGTATCGGGCAGGCGCAACCTTTATTGATGCCGACACACAGGAAATATTAGGCTATGAGGCAAAATATATTGCCGAAACAACACTGTTGCAAGCAGGCGACCCTGCTACCTTGGGGGTTATTCAATCAGACAGCGAAATTCGTATGGGTGATCGGGTCATGCCGCAAATAGACGATGAAGTCAGCCTGAATTATTTTGCCAGACCTCCTGAGCAACCCATAAAAGGCAGTATCATCAGTGTCATGAATGGCGTAACACAAATCGGTGTTAATAACGTAGTGGTGATTGATAAAGGCGCTCAGGACGGTCTGTTACCCGGTCATGAACTGGATATTTATCAAAACGGCGGCGTAGCCCGCGACCCTTACAGTGCAATTAAAAATGATACGGTTCGCCTTCCCGATGAACTGGCAGGGATGTTGATGGTATTTCGTACCTTTGACCGTGTCAGTTATGCCTTGGTCATGGAAGCACAAAAACCATTGCACACTTTAGATAGAGTTCAAACCCCCTGAATACCACCGCATCAACCCAAAACAACGACCTGAAATACTGGCTTGCGCTATTGCGTACGCCAGCTATCGGTTGTCGGACTTTTCTCAAACTCTTAAAAACCCACACGCCCGAACAGTTATTTTCTGAATCAGCCAATAACTGGACGCGTCTGGGGTTAAAGAGCGAAACCATCGCCGCGCTTAAAAATCCCGATTGGGCAGTGATTGATACCGATTTAGCATGGATAGACCAAGCCAACAACTGGGCAATCACCATTGAAGACGCACTGTATCCGCCGTTATTAAAAGAACTCAGCGATCCGCCGCCCGTGTTATTTGTACGCGGCAATATCGCCTTATTGACCCTGCCGCAAATCGCCATTGTCGGCAGTCGCAACCCGTCTACTATCGGTAAACAAACCGCCTTTGAATTTGCCAAAAGTCTCAGTCATTGCGGTTTTGTCATTACCAGCGGCTTGGCATTAGGCATTGATGCCGCCAGTCACCAAGGCGCGTTAAACGTCGGTGGCTTTACCATTGCCGTTGCAGGTACAGGCTTGGATCGCGTCTATCCCGCACGGCACAAAGACCTCGCCACCGAAATCGTCAACAAAGGCGCGATGGTGTCTGAATTCCCGCCGGGTACAACCGCCAAAGCCAATCATTTTCCCAGACGCAACCGTATTATCAGCGGCTTAAGCCAAGGATTATTGGTGGTAGAAGCCGCCAAACAAAGCGGCTCATTGATTACCGCGCGGATGGCATTGGAACAAAATCGTGAAGTCTTCGCCATTCCGGGCAGCATTCACAACCCATTGGCACGCGGCTGTAATGCACTGATTCGTGAAGGGGCAAAGCTGGTGGAAACCACCCAAGATATTCTCGAAGAACTTAATCAATATAATCAACAAGATACAGATTTACCTATTGCGCCGATGCAATCAATACTTGACCTAGGGCAACAAACATTATTGAATCGTGTCCAATTCAGCCCGACTTCCATTGATGATTTAGTTGCCGACAGCGGTGAACCTGTGGAAACACTTTCCTCAATGTTATTGATTTTGGAACTGCAAGGCTACCTAGAAGCAACCGCTGGCGGTTGCTATATCCGTATAAAATGACCAGACACTGCCCATGAAAGAAAATATTTTTGATGTTCTAATGTACTTATTTGAAAACTATATGGAAGAAGAAATTGAAATTTTTCCAGATACCGATGTCATTAGAACCGAATTGCTGGAAGCGGGATTTCAACAACTCCAAGTCAATAAAGCCTTCGACTGGCTGGAATCGCTCAGTCTGCAAGGCTTGATACAAGCCAGTATCGCGCCCACATTCCGTATCTTTTGCCGTCAGGAAATTGAAAAACTGGATATAGAATGCCGCAGTTTAATCCTGTTTCTGGAAAAAAACGGCATTTTAAACTCCGCCAACCGCGAGATAGTCATTGATAGAGCAATGGCACTGGAAGACGAAGAAATTTCGCTGGAAAAACTCAAATGGATTACCCTGATGGTGTTACTCAGTCAACCCGATGAAGAAATCGCCTTCTCGCGCATGGAAGACTTTGTATACGATCTTGTGCCGACCTATTTGCATTGAGTTATTCATAGTTCCCACGCACCAGCGTTGGGAATTCATCCAGCAACGCCCGTCCTGAGTTTTTCTAAGGATACAGGCGTTGCACGACGCAATAGCGTCAACAGCGGCATTCTCGCACAACGCGCGAATGCCGCACTTGTTCCTAACATACCCTCTTACTGATTAAATGACTAAGCATCTTGTTATTGTAGAATCACCTGCAAAAGCCAAAACCATCGAGAAATACCTCGGCAAAGACTTTCAAGTATTGGCATCCTACGGACACGTCCGCGACCTGATACCGAAAGAAGGCGCAGTTGACCCCAGCCATGACTTCGCCATGAAATACGAAGTCATCGACCGTAATCAAAAGCACGTTCAAGCCATCAGTGCCGCGCTGAAAAACGCCGATGTGTTATATCTCGCGACCGACCCTGATAGAGAAGGCGAAGCCATTTCGTGGCATTTATACGAACTGCTCAAAGCCAAAAAACTCATTAAAGACAAACCTGTGCATCGCGTGGTGTTTCATGAAATCACCAAAAAAGCCGTCACCGAAGCGATTGCCAACCCAGCCGCATTAGACACCAACTTAATCAATGCCCAGCAAGCCCGCCGCGCTCTGGATTATCTGGTCGGTTTTAACTTATCGCCATTATTGTGGAAAAAAATTCGCCGTGGCTTATCCGCAGGTCGGGTACAAAGCCCCGCATTGCGCATGATAGTCGAGCGCGAACTGGAAATTGAAGCCTTCAAAAGCCGTGAATACTGGACGATTGACGCGCTGTTAAACGCCGATGACCAAACCTTTAAAGCCAAATTAACCTATTTACAAGGCGAAAAACTCACCCAGTTCCGCATCAACACAGCCGAACTTGCCGAGCAAAGCAAACAAACGCTATTAGCCGCCGCCAACGGGCAATTAATCGTCAGCAAACAGGAAAAGAAACAGCAAAAACGCCATCCTGCACCGCCGTTCATCACCTCAACGCTGCAACAGGAAGCCTCGCGTAAATTGGGATTTACCACCAAACGCACCATGTCCGTTGCCCAGCAATTGTATGAAGGCATAGATCTAGGCGGCGAAACCGCAGGTCTTATCACCTATATGCGTACCGATTCGGTCAATCTCGCAGTAGAAGCCGTTGCCGAATTACGCGAGCTGATTGTGGAAAACTACGGCGCGGCAAACCTGCCCAAAGAAGCGCGGGTTTTTAAAACCAAATCCAAAAACGCCCAAGAAGCGCATGAAGCCATACGCCCGACCAATCCGCGTTACACACCCAGTCAAATCAAAGCGTATTTGAGCGCGGAACAATTCAAACTCTATGAACTCATCTGGAAGCGCACCATTGCCTGCCAAATGATTCACGCCACGCTGAACAGCGTCTCCGTCGATTTAAGCTGTGCAGATGGACTGCATATTTTCAGAGCCACAGGTTCAAGCATTGCCAATGCGGGTTTCATGACCGTTTACTTAGAAGGCAAAGACGACAGCAAAGAAAGCGACGATAAAGAAAGTTTCCTGCCCGACTTAACCGAAGGGCGCGTTGTTCCCTTGCAAGACATCCTCACAGGGCAACATTTTACCGAGCCACCCCCGCGTTACGGCGAAGCCAGCTTGGTTAAATCGCTGGAAGAACACGGCATCGGCAGACCGTCTACTTATTCGGCAATTATTTCCACGCTGCAAAACCGCGAATATGTCACGCTGGACAGCAAGCGGTTTTACCCCACCGACGTGGGTCGTATCGTGAATAAATTCTTAACTGAACATTTCACCAAATACGTTGATTACAGTTTCACTGCCAATCTGGAAGACGATTTGGATGCGGTATCACGCGGTGAAAAAGACTGGATTCCGTTAATGCACGCCTTCTGGCAACCCTTTACCACGCTGATTCAGGAAAAAGAAACCAGCGTGCAACGTAAAGATGTCACTCAGGAAGCCATAGATGAAAAATGCCCCGATTGCGGCAGCCCGTTATCTATCCGCCTAGGTCGCAATGGTCGCTTTATCGGTTGCACCAACTACCCAGACTGCTCCTACACACGCAATTTAACAGGCGACGGCGAATCCAGTGAACCTGAAATCGTCGAAGGTCGCACCTGCCCGTCATGTGATTCACCGTTAATTTTCAAAACAGGCAAATACGGTAAATTCATCGGCTGTAGCGCGTACCCCAAATGCCGCCACATTGAACCGCTGGAAAAACCCACCGATACAGGCGTGGAATGCCCGCAATGTAAAAAAGGCAGCATCCTGAAACGTAAATCGGGCAAAGGAAAAATATTCTATTCCTGCTCCAATTACCCAAAATGCGATTACGCGCTCTGGAATCAGCCCGTCAAAGAAAGCTGCCCCGAATGCCAATGGCCGATATTAACCATCAAAGAAACCAAACGCCGTGGCGTGGAAAAAGTCTGTCCGCAAAAAGAATGTAAATACGCCACGCCGTATGAGGGTGAGCTGGGTGATGGGCAGGGTGAGTCATAATACTATCAAGATTATCGGGTTACGCTACGCTGACCCGACCTTGTATACCTGCCCTGCGAACTCAGAATAATATGTTAATGAACAATTACAATCTATCTTTTATCAGTAACACCGATTTATTCAATCACGTCCGAAAAACGGTTGAAAAATATCGCTTCACTATTGATTTAGCTGAATTTAATAAAAACATCATCGACCCGATCAAGCTGACGTTTGATGCAAAGGTTTATAATAAAAGCATTCAAGAAGTTGTCGAATCTGAGATTTTAAGGCAGTTGGATAAATCCAATACCAATCATATCGGTTATTTTCACCAAAATATTTTCAAATACGTCGGTAATGATTGGCGTGTTCCCGATAGCGGCTTTGATGTGGTCAATGACGCTAAGAAAATTTACGTCGAAATGAAAAACAAACACAACACCATGAATTCATCTTCATCGCAAAAAACCTATATGAGAATGCAATCAGTGCTAATTAATGACCCCGCAGCAACGTGTATGCTGGTTGAAGTGATTGCCACCAAAAGCCAAAATGTAAAATGGCTAATTAGTTTAGATGGACAACGTGAGTCTCATGAAAATATCCGCCGTGTTTCCATCGACCAATTCTACGCACTGGTTACAGGAGAGCCGACCGCCTTTAAGCAGTTATGCGAAAAATTGCCGTCTGTCATTGAAGATGTTATCCGCTCAATGTCGCAAAGAAGCAACGTAAACACGGTGTTTGCCGAACTTGAAAAAATAGCTCCGAATTTATCAAAAAGCCTGTATCTACTGGCATTTAAAAAATACCAAGGTTTTGAGGATTTTGAGCTATGACATTTAGCTCGATTGAATTATTTGCAGGCGCGGGCGGTTTAGCCTTGGGCTTGGAAAAAGCAGGTTTTAACGCGGTATTGCTCAATGAAATTGATAAACAGGCGTGTGCGACTTTGCGCCATAATCGCCCGCAGTGGAATGTCATTGAGAGCAGCATTGAACACATCGACTTTACACCGTATCGCTACAAAGTAGATTTTGTTTCGGGCGGTTTTCCCTGTCAATCATTTTCGTATGCAGGTAAACAGGGTGGTTTTAATGATGTGCGCGGCACTTTATTTTTTGAATTTGCCAGAGCGATTGGTGAAATTCAGCCTAGCGTGTTTCTAGCCGAAAATGTACGCGGTTTATTAAATCATGATGGCGGGCGCACCTTGGCGACGATTAAAAATGTAATCGCCGATTTAGGTTATACCCTAGTGGGTTCGTCGGTTTTAAAAGCCGTCCACTACCGCGTACCCCAAAAACGTGAACGTTTATTTTTAGTCGGTGTGCGCAATGACTTGGCGAATAAAGCCGATTTTAATTTTCCTGAACACCATGACCGAGTGATGACTTTGCGTGATGGCTTAAAAGCAGGGGAGTTATATGATTGCGATGTTCCTGAATCTGCTGGACAAATTTATCCGCTGAAAAAGAAAGCGGTATTGGATTTAGTACCCGCAGGTGGTTGCTGGCGACATTTACCCGATGCGATACAACGCGAATACATGAAGAAAAGTTATTTTTTAGGCGGCGGTAAAACAGGCATGGCACGGCGTTTATCGTGGGATGAAGCGAGTTTAACACTGACCTGCGCACCTGCGCAAAATCAAACCGAACGCTGTCACCCCGATGAAACTCGACCGTTAACCGTGCGTGAATATGCCCGCATACAAACTTTTCCAGATAATTGGCAGTTTATGGGTTCAATGTCAGCACAATATAAGCAAATCGGTAATGCTGTCCCAGTCAATTTAGCCTACGCAGTAGGCAACAATTTAATTAAATTTCTCAATGAATTACATCGAACCGACACAACCAAACAATGCAATAAACAAGTGGTTGCTTAAGTTTCTCCCGCTTCCATATTGCGTATAATATCTTAGAAAATACCCCCTGTTCTTCATCCAGAGTTTTATCATGCCCAAAAATTATTCCTCCGACATCAACACCGCCGTTCAACAACTGAAAGCGGGCAAGGTTATTGCTTATCCGACTGAAGCCGTGTATGGCTTGGGCTGTGATCCGCTGAATGAAGCGGCGGTGATGCACTTGCTGCATATCAAACAACGCCCAGTAGAAAAAGGGCTGATTTTAATTGCCGCGTCATTGCAACAGCTTGAACCGTATTTGCTGTTGACTGAGGAGATAGTGGCGCGGATCACGCCGACGTGGCCGGGTGCGGTGACGTGGGTGATTCCTGCGCGTGCTGATGTACCGAAATGGCTGACGGGCGCACATGACAGCCTTGCAGTCAGAGTCACCGCACACCCCGTCTCCCAGCAATTAGCGCGTGATTATGGCAGTCCGTTAGTGTCCACCAGTGCCAACGAAACCACGCAACCTTCAATGAGAACCGCCGAGCAGGTGTTAAGCGTGTTTGGTGATAGTGATATTTTTATTCTGGATGGCAAGGTGGGTGAACTGGCACAGGAAACGGCGATTTATGATGCGGTGAGCGGAGCGCGGTTGCGGTAGGACACTGGCGTTAAACATACGTTATTCACATAATAAAACCTGCGAGGTTTTTAAAACCTCGCAGGTTTACGTCTAACAAATATCCCTCGTTCCCACGCGCCTGCGTGGGAATGCAGTAGAGACGCGCTGCGTCTCGCACCGCAGCGCGGTGCAAAGGCATTCCCACGCGGCGCATGGGAACGAGAAAATGTGACTGCCAGTCATACTTATTACTGAGCTTGTTTTCTAAATCCCAAACCCAACAGCACCAGCAAGCTGCCCCACAATAAACTGGGTACTAACCAAAACCAGCGTTGGTAAAAGGTGCTGGGCGGATTGGTCAGATACGGCACTTCGTACAAACCTGACCATTGCTGATGAATCGGCGAGCGTTCCAGAATTTCCCCCGATGCCAACGACACCGCTGAAATCCCCGTATTGGTCACCCGCAACACAGGGCGGCGAAATTCCACGCCCCGCGCCAGTGTCATGTAAAAATGCTGATAGGGTTCTTGCCAACTGCCGTACCACGAATCATTGGTGACGTTGACGATAAATTGCGCCCCTAAGTTGGCTAAATCGCGGGAAAATTTCGGGAACAAACTTTCATAGCAGATTTGCGCACCCATTTTGTAACCGTTCCACGCTAATAATTCCGTCGGCCCTGCGCCGCGTGCAAAATGCCCTGTAGCGGGTAGAAAGTTACGAATAATGGGGAAATATTGTTCCAAGGGGATGTATTCACCGAATGCCAATAAAATGGTTTTGCTGTAATGCGGCGGTACAATGTCACCGTCTTTATTCAGCACAAACAAGGAGTTGGTGATTAAGCGCAGTTGTTCATCGACACTGTACGCGCCTGTAATCAACGGCATGGCGCGGGTTTTCAGAAACGCGCTCAATTCCAGCGAGGGCGGATCATTTTTGAATTGTTCGCCTAATAACGCAGGGAATGCGGTTTCAGGCCACAGGACAAAATCAATTTTGCGGTCTTTGTAGCGATTAAGCGCGGCATCGGTTTGCGTCAGGTAACGGCGCAGGATTTCTTTGCTAAAGCCCTTGCCTAATTCTGCCGCCAGTTTTTCGGAGTTTTCGGTACTGACTTGTATCATCAGGGTGTTAAACGACGCATCGGGTTTGGCTAAGCGGGCTTGCAGGCATAAACCGCCCATATTGAGCAACATAAAGCCCGTCAACACTAAACCTGCCAGTATTTTGCCCGATGCCTGTTTGCGCTGTTGCCACGCCAGTAATAACGGTAAGTTGGTCAGCAACGTCAAGGCACTCAAGCCGCTAAAGCCGATAACTTCTGCCCAGTGATACACGGGAACATTAGAGCCGTACCACGAATAGCCGAAATTCCAATCGAACAGCGTGAACGAATAGGCTTCACACAAAATGGTAATCATCGTCATCAATGCCAACGATAACCGCGCCGACCATTGAAATTTGCGTTGTCCCAAAAACCACAGCAAACCTGCCAATGGCACAAACAAATGCGCGATTAAGCCATACACCAGCATTCCCAAGCCTGCGACTAGCCACGGCAAATGCGCGAACTCATGCAGTAAGTAGGTCATCCAGTTAAAGCCGATCAGGGTGAAGACAAACGAGGTAATGAAACCGCCGATTAATACGGTTTTTAAGCTGGTTTGTTGCGACCAGAACAACCACAGCGGCACAAAACAAAATAACGAAGCCCACGGTGGAAAGGGAATATAACTGGTGCCGATGAAGATACCTGACAGGACGGGCAACAGCCACGGTTTGAGTTTATTAATCATAGTGACGATGGATAGAAGGAAGGGAAGCGGCGCGTTAAATGCTGTCGCCGTGATAATTGACTGATTTTAACACCCGCAGATTGATGTGTTGGGCGTTGAGGTCTAATTTCTTGAACGCCTCTGTCAGTTCCAGCAATTTTATCGCCTCGACTGAACCGAAGCGAAAACTGAACAGTTTATTGCGCTTGCCTTGCGGCAGGCTGTTCATGATGTCGTTAATACGCGCATCAATCAGCTGTTGGGCGTGGTGCAGGGCAAGTTCAAACTCGGATTTTAAGCCTGTGGATAACTCGGCTTTGACAGCGGGTGATGATTGCGATACATCAGCGGGAAATTTGTTGGCGATAGCTGCCAGTTTTTTGCTTTGACTGCGCGGAACTAACTGCCGATGTTCAGTAATGCTGACTTTGGGGCGATTGGGTTTTTCGGGATTCATAACAGTAGTGCAACCATGAGTGATGTACGCATATTCAGCTTATTGGTAAGCTGTAGGGATGTAGCATTTTAGCACTCCCGCGCAGTTTGATTGCATCTACTGTGTAATGTCGCGCCTGCTATGCCGCTTGCGGGTACTTGGTTTCGCGTTCCAGCTGTTCATCCAACAGCTGCTGGCTTTCTTCCAGCCAATGAATAAGCGAAATCTGCCCTGCGTCATTTTCCGCCAATGCGGTGCAGCTTTCCACCCAATCACCTGAATTACAATAAGTTTTACCGCATTCCATATCGGCAATGTCGGCATGATGAATATGCCCGCAAATAATGCCATCAACATTTTTTTTGTGCGCTTCCAAACTAAGAATATGCTGATAATTATCCATCACCTGAATAATGTTCTTCACTTTGTGTTTTAAAAATGCCGATAGCGACCAGTGGCTGCGGTAGCCCATAAAACGACGCAGATGATTAAACCAGCGGTTCATGTCTAATAACACTTCGTACACTTCGCCGCCGATGTAGGCTAAATTTTTATTGTTGCAGACGATGCTGTCAAAGCCGTCACCGTGTACCACTAAAAATCTGCGTCCGTCTTTGGTTTCGTGAATGGCTTCCAGCTGAATTTCTACGCCGTTAAAGTGCATACCGACGTGTTTGCGTAATTGCTCATCATGATTGCCGGGAATGTAGATGACGCGTGTGCCTTTTTTGGCTTTGCTGAAAATGCGCTGCACAATATCATTGTGCAGTGTCGGCCAGTACAGACCTGATTTGAATTTCCACAAGTCAATAATGTCGCCCACCAAGTACAAGGTGTCGCACTCGACGTTATCAAGAAAATCTCTGAGTTGCTCGGCTTTACAGCCTTTAGTGCCTAAGTGCGTGTCTGATATCCAAATTGAACGATAGTGTAATGCCATGACAGCGTACTCCAGTGAAGGTTACGAAGCGGTCAGGATAACAAGCAATTGTGACAGTCTATTAAACGTTGGGTGACGGTTTTGTGACGTGACCATCATTGCTGAAATATCAATTAGTTAGCGGCTATGATTGCTATAAAACCCTGCCACCTCTAAAATGCCCTGTCCTACCGCAACAACTCACAAGGTGATACATGAATAACCCGCAATACACAGAAGATCAGGCAAAATTACTTTATGACGTGTTGATACATCATAGCGCGGCGACCCTCGCGCCCAATTTTGACAGCGAGGCGGCGAAACAGTTAAATGATGCACTGGCAACCTTGCGCATGGATTTATCCATGTTCATCGCGGAAGGTTATCGCGGTGACGCGGAACACAATGACAGCTACGAAGACGATTTGCATTCACAAGAATGGCTGGATAATCACTAAGCGTGTTATTTGCTGAACTGAAAACCAAAGCCGCGCATTTATTACGCGGCGAAAATGCCGAACAACAGGCGCATGATTTTCTGCTGAAACAAGGGCTGAAATCGGTGGCGCGTAATTTTCGCTGCAAGCAGGGCGAACTCGATTTAATCATGCTGGATAACAACACGCTGGTGATTATTGAAGTGCGCTTTCGGAAAACCGATAAATACGGCAGTGCCGCAGAAAGCGTCACGCACAGTAAGCAAGCGCGTATCATCGCGGCAACGCAGATGTATTTAGCCGCCCAAAAAATCAATAAACCCATTCGTTTTGATGTTGTCGCCTTGTCGGGTAATGGTAAAGTAGACTGGATTCAAAATGCTTTTTAACCCCCGCACAGCATCGCGCTATGAGCCAACAAGACCGCATCATTAATCACTTCACCGATCACCTGCAAATTCATCAATATGCAATGACCAATCTGTGCGAATTTATTGAATACGCCGCTCAGGGACTGGTAACCGCATTATTAAATGATAAAAAAATCCTGTGTTGTGGGAATGGGCGTTCGGCAACCTGTGTGCAGTTATTTTCATCGGCAATGCTCAATCAATTTGACCGTGTGCGCCCTGCATTGCCCGTGATTTCCCTGACTACCGACATGGCAACCATTACCGCCATTGCCACGGACACTACGTTTGATGATGTATACGCCAAACAACTGCGCGCCTTGGGTGCGAACGGTGATGTATTGCTGATGTATACCGCCAGCGGCGCGAGTGCCAGTCTTGCCAAAGTCATCAGCGCGGCGCATGATAAAAACATGACGGTCATTGCCTTGTCAGGCAATCATGATGAGCGTATCAGCCCGCTGCTGAAAGAAACCGATATAGAAATTCGCGTACCCTCGCATTCAGCGATGCGCGTACAGGAAGTTCATGTTTTGATTACCCATTGTTTATGCGATTTGATTGACCAACAATTATTTGGAGGATAACCCATGCGTCACACATTATGGCTGGTATTGCTGGTCAATAGCGTTTTATTGGTTGCCTGTAAAACCGCACCCGTAGATGACTCGACTATCAGTCAATCAGCTGCCAAACCCGACCGCCGCACCCCTGACATTATCGCCAGCGATAGAGCCATCGAACACGCGGCACGCGAAGAACTGGCGGACAATCAGGAATTGCTCGGTCGCAGTCATATCAATATCCACGCCTATAACGGCTTGGCATTAATGACAGGCGAAGTACCGAATGAAACCGTTAAAACCAATGTTCTCGACATTGTGCGCGTCATTCCGCACGTCAAAATGGTACGCGACAGTTTAGTGGTTGCAGAACCCATCAACAGCACCACCCGCGCCAACGATGCCCAACTGACTGCGCAAGTAAACGCCGCTCTGCAACAAATTCACACCCTGCCCAATTTTGATCCCGCAATGGTGAACGTGGTCACGGAAAACGGCATCGTGTATTTGATGGGGCAGGTCTCCAGAGAAGAAGGCAACGTGGTGATTAACGTCACCCGCTTGCAACCCGATGTGAAACAAATCATCACGGTGTTTGAATACCTTGACTGAATTTGTATAAAGTAGCGCGCTTCAATCCAGATTTGTGCGCCAATCACTCACATACTGACCCCCTCCTCTTATTTTTATGCGTACCGAAACAACACAGACTCCACTGCAACATATCCAACAGCTCATTCATCTGAATCGTGAAGACATCAGTACGCTGATTGCCTACAGTGTCGGTATCGGTTTATTGTCACTGGCAACACCTGTCACAGTACAGGCACTGGTGAATACCATTGCCTTCGGCGCACTGTTTCAGCCGTTGCTGGTACTGACGCTCGTGTTACTGGCACTGCTTAGTTTTAGCAATACGTTAGTTGCCTTGCAATTTTATGTGGTGGAAATGTTACAACGCCGCTTATTTGTACACCTGTTTGGCGATATAGCGTTGCGTCTGCAACAAGCCCAGATGACCATTCATGACGATCACTATCTCCCTGAGTTGACGAACCGTTTTTTTGATGTCATCAGCTTACAGAAAACCGCCTCCGTGCTGTTATTGGAAACCTTGGGGTATGTGCTGCAAACCCTAATAGGAATGCTGTTGCTGGGGTTTTATCATCCTATGCTATTGGCTTTTGACTTGTTTTTAATCACCGCGCTGGCAATCATTTTGTTTGTCATGAGTAAAAACGGCGTAAAAACTGCTGTTGAAGAATCAAAAGCCAAATACGCGGCGGCGGCATGGCTGGAAAATATTGCAATCAATCCTTTATTAGGCAAATCAGCCGGTGACAGTGCTTTTCTAAAGGCACAAACTGAGCGTATCGCGCGGGATTACCTAGACAGCTGCGCTCGGCATTTTCGCATATTGAACCGACAAAATATTGCCGCCTTAGTGCTGCATACGCTTGCCAGCACTTTGTTGCTCGTCATCGGCGGCTGGCTGGTGATTGAACACCAACTCAGTTTAGGGCAATTAATTGCCGCTGAATTAGTGGTGAGTGCCATGATTTATGGTCTGACGCGCTTAGGCAAAACAGTGGATACTTATTACACCCTGCTGGTCAACGCTGATAAAATCGGGCATTTACTGGATTTACCTCAAGAAGTCAATCAAGGTATGGCACTCCATGTCACAGATAAACCCTATCAGATTGATATTTACAACATTTCTTTACCTAATACACCCTATTTAGATGTCCTGCGCGGTTTTGAACTGCATCTTGCGAGCGGTGACTCACTGGTCATCAGTCAGGGGTGCAGCCGAGGTAGTTTGCTGGATGTCTTATTTGGACTGCGCACTCCTGGCACGGGTTATGTGTGCCTTGATAATCATGATCTGCGCGACCTTAATTTGGGGCTATTGCGCGATAATATCAGTTTAGTGCGTGATGCCGAGCTGATCGAAGCGAGCATACTGGATAATCTGCATTTCGGCACTGAATTTGAGTTAAACACGCTACAGCAAGTCATGATGCAGGTCGGTCTGCAAAAAGTCATCAGCGCGTTACCCGATGGTTTAAACAGCCATTTATGTGTCAATGGCGCACCGCTGACATCTGAACAGAGCTTACGCCTGACATTGGCGCGGGCAATGCTCAAGCGACCACGGCTGTTATTACTCGATGGGGTACTGGATCGTATTGATCCCGAGATTTTACCGACACTACTGGATAGCTTGTTGACCAACAATGCCCCGTGGACATTAATTATCACCAGCCACCAGCCACAAGTAATCAACCGCTGCCAACGCCACATTCGTATCGAACACGGTGTATTGCTTGAAATGACAACTGACATTAACGGTAAAAACGCATGAAAAACCAAGACCATTTAGCTCCCTCAGAACTCGATGCCTTAGCGTATGCAAACACGAACCCATTGGCAGGGCGACTTGCCCGATCGTTAGTGATGTTATTTTTGTTGTTGATAATCATCCTGCTGCTTACACCTTGGCAACAAAACGTGCGCGGTATCGGGCGGGTAGTCGCCTACGCGCCCGCAGAACGGCAGCAAATGATCAGCGCACCCGTGGAAGGGCGGATAAAGCAATTCTTTGTCAAAGAAGGTTCAACGGTTAAACAAGGTGACATACTGGCAGAATTGCTGGATAACGACCCCTTATTATTACAGCGTTTAGCAGGCGAACAGCAAGCACTGTTAGCCAAACAGAGTGCGACCGACCGTCGTGTCGAAACCTTTCGTGAACAATTGCGCATGACTGAACAGGCACGCCCCCAAGCCTTAACTGCCGCGTCAGCGCGTATCAACATGGCGAATGAACGCTATAAAGCCGCTGTGCAGTCAGTCGATGCCGCTACAGCCGCTAAAAAAACGGCGAATTTGAATTTATCCAGACAACAGCAATTACAAGTGAAAGGCTTGGCATCGCAACGTACCTTGGAATTATCCACACTGGAAATGGCACAGCGTCATGCCGAAGTTGAGCGTGCGCAAGCAAGCTTGCAGGCGGCAAAAAGCGAAGTTGATGCCCTGAGTGCCGATCGGCAAAAACTGACCGCCGATACCGCTGGCGGGGTTGAAAAAGCCAAAGCCGAACTCAATAAAGCCTTGGAAGATCAGAGCGTTATTCGCGCCGATGTATTAAAAATGGAAACCAAACTGGCGCGGCAGCAAACGCAAGTCATCACCGCGCCGCGTGACGGCACAATTTTACGTTTACTCGCCAATCCAAACGCGGAATTAGTAAAATCAGGACAAGCCTTGGCAATTTTGATTCCCGACACCGACCAACGCGCGGTTGAATTATGGGTCGATGGCAATGACCTGCCGCTGATTATCAATGACAGTCATGTGCGCCTTCAATTTGAAGGCTACCCTGCCATACAGTTTGGCGGTTGGCCGGAATTTTCCATTGGCTCATTTGCCGGCAAAGTCGCCCTGATTGATGCTACCGACGATGGCAAAGGGCATTTTCGCATTCTTGTTACCGCTGTTGTTGATGATGGCATTGACTGGCCCAGCCCTCGTTTTTTACGCCAAGGCGTGCGCGTCAATGGCTGGGTACTATTAGGGCGAGTCACCTTAGGCTACGAATTATGGCGAATTTTTAACGGCTTTCCACCGCTGGTATTACCTGAACCCAATCCCATTGAAAGCGGCAAGGGCAATAGTAAAAGCGACAAAAGCGACGACAAAGGTAAATCGCAAGACAGCAACGAGAAAAAAGACAAATGAACAGAATCGCGACCTTGATTATTATCTTGCTGCTACCCTGCGTGTCCGTCGCTGGACAAGCCCGTGGCACATTAACATTGCATGAAGTATTGACTTCCGCACAACGCGCCTTTCCCAGTTTATTGATTGCCCAGCAGCGACAACGTGCCTCTGAAGGTGAATATAAAGCAGCAGAAGGCGGTTTTGATACCTTGTTAAAAGTGCAAAACCGTTACTCGGTAATCGGTTTATACGAAAATCAAAATAATGACATCAGCATTGAACAACCGACCGCCTTAGGCGGCACTACATTTTTTGGTGGCTGGCGGCGGGGTGCGGGTGATTATCCTGTCTACGATGGCAAAAGTCTCACCGCCCAAGACGGAGAAATGCGTATGGGTGTCAACATTCCACTGTGGCGTAACCGCGACATAGACCGCCGTCGAGCCAGCTTAAAACAGGCAGATCTGGGTCTGGACATCGCGGATTACGATGTTGAGCAAGCCTTGGTGGAAATCAATCGCTTAGCAACGCATCGTTATTGGGATTGGGTACTGGCAGGGCAACGCTTGCAAATCACAGAACATTTGCTGAACATTGCCGAACAACGTAATGATGGCATACGTCAGCGAGTCGCGGCGGGTGATATTCCTGAATTTGAAGCACTGGATAATCAACGCGCCATTATTGAACGCCAAGAACGTAAAGTCGCGGCACAACGCTTGTTAGAACAAACTGCCATTCAACTGTCATTGTACTGGCGGGATGCCAATGGAGAGCCTCAGCTACCCGATAGTCAGCAATTGCCTGCCACCTTTCCGCCTCATGAGCAAAGCAACACACTGGATTACAACAAAGCCTTAGACATAGCTCGCGCACAAAGACCCGACTTACAGCGTCTGGATTTACAAATTCAACAAAGCCAGACAGAACTGGAACTGCAAGAAAATCAACGCGCTCCAGCGGTGGATTTATCCGTGACGGGAAGCCAAGATATGGGTGCGGGTGTGGGTAAAGAAAAACTCAATCGCCATGAGCTCTACCTAGGATTGAATGTAGATATTCCATTACAACGCCGTGTGGCTACAGGGCGTAGTGAAGTCGCTGCGGCTAATCTGCAACGCTTAAAATTAGAGCAGAATTTATTGGACAATCGCATTGCGGCTGATATTAAAGACGTTCTGTCCGCACTGTCCGCAGCACAAAAACGCTTGGATCTGACCCGCTCACAACAAAAAGCCACCGAACAACTCGAAGAAGGTGAGCGCACCCGTTTTGAATTAGGCGAAACCACATTACTGTTTGTCAATCTGCGCGAAATTGCCAACGGAGACGCAGCCTTATTGAATGCAGAAGCAACCAGCAACCTGCTCAAAGGGCTTGCCGATTATCAAGCCGCACTAGGAAAATCCACACATTGACCATTCCAATGTTAAACAAATCATCACCGTGTTCGACTAACTTACCCGCTGATTTTTTAGCATTGCTCAAGCAGGCATTCAGCCAGCAGGAACTGCTCAGCACACCCGAAGACTGCTGGGCGTACGGCTATGACAACAGCCGCTTGCATCGCTTGCCGCAAGCCGTGGTTTTCCCGACTACCCACGAGCAAGTAGTAAGTGCGGTGCAAGCCTGTTATCAATTCGGCATTGCCTTAACCGTCAGAGGACGCGGCACAGGCACCACGGGCGCGACTGTACCGTTACACCACGGCGTAGTGATGTCGCTGGAACGCATGACCAAAGTGCTGGCATTTTCGCCTGATAATCGCTACATCACTGTGCAGATGGGTTTGACCAATCAACAAGTGCAAGACCTCGTGAAAACCCAAGGTTTTTTCTGGCCGCCTGATCCCACCAGTGCCGCATTTTGCAGTATCGGCGGTAATTTAGCCTACAACTCCGCAGGCCCCAAAGCCGTTAAATACGGCACACCGCGTGAAAATACGCTGGGCTTACGCGCCGTCACAGGGGCGGGTAAAGAAATAAAAGTCGGCGTAGTGACCAGCAAAGGCGTAGTCGGCTATGACCTGACGCGCTTGCTTATCGGCTCAGAAGGCACACTGGCGATTATCACCGAAGCCACACTCAAACTCACCCCGTTACCCGAAGCGAAAAAAACCCTGCGCGCGATTTATCACACCGTTGCCGATGCCGCCAAAGCCGTGTCCGCGATTATGGCGCAACCCGTGATTCCCTGCGCATTAGAATTTATCGACGGCAATGCCATTAACATGATTCGTGACTACACCGAAACCGATTTGCCTGACAATGCAGGCGCGATGTTGATGATAGAAGTGGATGGACAACGCGACGGCTTAGACCTCGCCGCTGAAAAAGTCGCCGCCGCCGCACACAATGACGGCTTGCTGGATATACGTTTAGCAAAAACCGAAGCCGAAGTTGCCGCGTTGTGGAAAACCAGAAAAGCCCTGTCCCCTGCATTACGCAAAGTCGCCCCGAAAAAAATCAATGAAGATGTGGTCGTGCCTGTCACCGAAATGTCCGCACTCATCACGGGCTTAGATGAGTTATCCACAAAATACCAACTGCCTATCGTCAATTTTGGTCATGCGGGTAACGGCAACATCCACGTTAATTTATTGCTGGATCCCGATGACCCAGAACAAAGCCACAAAGCCCACGCCTGTTTAGATGAAATTTTTTCCTTGGTGCTGTCGCTGAACGGCACACTGTCAGGTGAACACGGTGTCGGCATCGAAAAACGCGATTTTGTTGACCGTGAATTGGATGCCAATTCCATAGAGCTGATGCGGGCGATTAAACGCCAATTTGACCCGAAAGGCATATTGAATCCAGATAAGATGTTGCCGTTGCTTGTGCAGGTCGGAATAAGCCCCCAAGCGTAGCAAAGGGCGGGCGTTTCCGACAAAGCACACAGTTTGTCGGAAACGCCTGTGACACCAAACCACCGTTGTTTGCAGGTATTGATGTGGGTGCTGAAGAACTGGTTTTGGTGATTCGTAAAAACACTAAGCCATTGAATAAAAAAATTTTTATAACACCCCCAGTGACCGCGCTCGCTTAGTCAAAAAACTAAGCAAACTGCCCAACCTAATCGTTTGCTTGGAAGCCACTGTGATTTATCACTTTGACTTAAGCCTTGCTTTGCATGATGCAGGCGTGTCGTTGATGGTGTTGAATCCCAAAGCCTCGCATAATTTTGCTAAAGTATTAATGAAAACGATGCCAATACTTTGGCGGTGGTGTTTGGTGTCGCTATTGCCAACTGGCTGCCTGAGTATGTGATTGCCGCAACAGTGGCGGTGTTGTTTACCGTGTTCGGCATTCATGCGTTGCGGGTTGAAGAACCAGACGACGATGAGGAAGTGCAGGAAAAAAGCGGGCATGGCATATTTTTCGCCACATTTTTATTGATTACCGTGGCTGAATTCGGTGATAAAACCCAATTGGCAGTAGTCGCGTTGAGCAGTACCGCCGTGCCGCTGGCGGTGTGGTTAGGTTCAACAGCGGCATTGGTGTCAACGTCAGCGGTGGGTGTGTTGGCAGGTCGGACAATTCTGCAAAAAATACCGCTGACCTTGTTGCATAGAATCAGCGGCAGTATTTTTCTGATATTGGCGGCGATTGCCGCTTATCGGGCATACCTCAGTTATTTACCTGCTTAGGAAAACTTTCGTCCCAAGCGTCTCCAGCCGATGATGATGCCCGACGCGCTGATCATCAATCCACCCGCGCTGAATACAATCATCAGGCTATCCCACAGCGGTCGGCTATTCAGTAACGGTAGCCAATCCCAACTGTGCAGAAAGGCGAATAACCAGCGGCTGATTCTTTTATAGGCATCCAGTTTAGTGACATTGCCTGTGTAGGGGTCTATGTGTAGCCATGTCGAATACGCATCATCAAATTCCAGCCGTAATATCGGCAGTCTTTTTTCAATATGCCCCGTCATGGTGTGCGCGGCGCGTTGATAATAATAAATATCGTAGTCGGTTAGAATGCTGGCTGCACTGGGTTGAGATGTCCCTATTAAACGGGTTGCCGCGTTTTCCAGTTGTTGCCATGAAAATTGTTTGAACGGTGTCGCATTGGTTTCGGCAGCTAGAATGCGGCTTTGCCCGTTGTTATCAAAGCCTATGTAATAGCCTTTGCCGTCCAGCAGTTGCCATTCCAGTTCACGCGGATAAAACCCCGTGGCTTGAAAAGCGGCGAGTGCCTGTTGAATGGACAAGGGGAAATGCAGCGCGTCCAGTTCACCTGACTGGTAGGCTTTAATGTTTAACTTGGGCGCACCTGAGTCAAAAATTTTCCACGGGTTCATCGACATGAGTCCGCTGAATATCCATGTGAAAGTAATAATGCCAAACACCAAGCCGAACAGGTGATGCCAGCGCATCATGCCTGTTCGATAAGGCGTTTTGCCGCCATGCTTGTATTGTCCAGAAAATCGCCAGCGCAACACGCCCACAACCATGCCTGTGATGACAACAAAACACCCGATGAGTGAGCTGTAGATGATGATGTTTGCCGACATTTCATGACTCATTGAGTCACCGCGAAACGGATACAACCAGTGTATCCACGCGCCCAGCCAATTCCAGCCCCGTTCCGTACTTGTCGCATCACGCACCACTTCGCCGCTGGTACTCGATACATACAATAAGGTCTCGTCGGCATCGTGCATCAGTACGCGGTGTAATGGTCTTTGCGCGTCTAAAGCGCGTGAATGTGTCCACGCATCTTCATTCACGCTGCCCGAATACAGCCCCGTTGTGTGCATAAAGGCTTGTGCGCTTGCTAGGGCTTCAGCTTCTGAGACTGTCGTAACGCGCTGTCCTGTGATGCCATCAACGGCAAACTGATTATGTTTGCCGTAGCTGAGTATAAATCTCGGTGTATTGTTGACACTGGTGAGGCGTATAGTTTCGGGGCTGGTTTTTTGACCAGCCGCCGATAATACCGCCGTCAGCTCTGCACAACATTGCCCGCTGTCTAATGCGGGCAATGCGCTCAGGCGTTCCGCCATGCTCAGTTTGGGATAACCGACATACATCATCACCACGCCTGAAATAAACCACATTGCCATAAACAAGCACAAAGTAATACCCAGCCAGCGGTGCGTGAAATAGAGATAGCGTTTCACATTCACTCCTAGAAATCCAGCTTGAGTTCCATTTGGAAAGTACGCGGTTCGCGCAACAGGAATAACGGCGCACTGCCGCCACTGCCCCATTCTGAATACACTTTGTCGGTCAGGTTTTTCACTCGTGCGGTCAACATGGTATGTTTAATGGGTTTCCACGACATCTGCATATCATAGACAGAAAATTCAGGCAGAATAACGGTATTGGCGTTGTCCACAAAACGATTGCCGACATAACGCACACCACTGCCCCATTGCCAGTCTGGATGGAAATTCCATGTCAGCCACGCATTGGCTGTCCATTTAGGCACGTTGGTGGGTTGATTGCCTGCTCTGGACACAGTTCTACCTCCAACCACTTCATCAAAGTCATCGTATTGCGCATCGGTGTATGCCATATTGCCTTGAATAGCCCATTCAGAGGTGATTTGTAAGCCTAGATTCGCTTCTACGCCGACCGAGGACTGTGCGCCGACTGGCAGAACAGATTGTGGATTTTGCGGATCGGGTGTGGTCATGTTTTTGCGTTCTATCCAATAGGCGGCAATGCTGCCTGAACCTTTTTTGTTCCAAAAATCAAACTTACTGCCGATTTCGGCTTGTCGTCCTGTCGATAAATCAAAGTTTCTTAAATTCGCCAAGGTCGCTGTGGTCAAAATACCCGCAGGCGGACTGGCGGCGGTGCTGTATTGAGTGTAGACATTAAACGAGGGCGTAATGTCATACATTAAACCCGCCCGCCATGTCACCGCGTCCCAATGACGATGAAATCTTGCAGGCGCACCAAATGGATTAGCCGCAGTCGGTGGGGTCGGTGTACGGTAATTTCTATTTTCCAAATCAATATCATCGACACGCAAGCCCGTGACTAAATTCAAATCGGGCAATAAAGTCAAACGGTTTTCCATAAAGCCCGACACGGTTAATAACTCATTGCGTGCGTTGCGTATTGCGCCCGATGCTGCGCGATTATCCCAATAACTGCCGACGGTAAAATTATAAGGATTCACTGTACTGACTACGGTTGCTGAATTTTCCGTACTCGGTGCGCGTACTTGACGGTTATAGGCGACATCAATACCCACCAAGGTTTTTAATGGCATATCGAACACTTTATTATCGTGAGTTAATTCCATGCGGTTACCCACTAGGGTTTGATTATGATTCACCGCAAACGACATACTACGCGCGACTAAAGTATTGGTATTATTCCAGTCGTAACCTTCGACGTTTTCATATTCTCTATCGCCTTTATAAGCGTACAAGGTGTTTTTAAATTGTGTGTTTTTGCTGAATTGATATTCCAGAATATCACGCCCCCATGTCACGTTCTGGTCAAACACAGGGTCTTTGGAATTGTAATTTTTAAAGCGTGTGGCAGGATCAATTTGTCCGTTAAATTGTGCCGATCCTAAACGACTGTCGCCCCAAGGAATGATCCGACCATTGACGGTAGGATTTAACACAGGTGTACCCCAATAGGCATCACGGTGTTCTATTTGATACTCAAACGCCATCGTATGGGTTAATTTATCGGTTATATCGCTTAACAACGATAAAGACACGACCCCCGAATTAGCAGGCGTATTTTCCATAAAGCCGTCTGTGCCTGTATAGCTGACCACGCCTCTAAACCAGTTTTTACTGTCACCAATCTGCCCGTTATAATCATAAGAAGCCCTGCGATTTAAGTATTCACCCATCATCAGCATACCCTGATGATGCTCTTTTTCACGGTTTGCCACTTTTGACACATAGTTAATCGAACCGCCAACCGCGCCTTGACCGAATAAAAATGATGAAGGCCCGCCCAACACTTCGACGCGCTCCATTAACCAGCTGTCAATCGGACGCGCCGCAACTACATCGTACTGCACGGTGATACCGTTAAATAATTGCGTAATTTGTGCGCCTGTAAAACCGCGCATCGACACCGAGCCTGCTGAACCGGGTTGTGAAGACACGGTGACACCGGGAGCGCGTTCCAGAGCTTCTTGTGTGGTTTGTGCGCCGCGTTGTTCAATGGTGGCTTTATCAATCACGGTGATGGAGGCGGGAGTTTCGCGGGCGGTTAATCCTAAGCGGCTACCTGTTTGCGTTTGCACATCCAATTGCGGCTTACTGTTCGGCGGATTGAGATCGGTCGTTTCCGTCACCGTCATCGGAGCTAAAGTGATGGGTGCTGATTTTTCGGTTTTTTTATTGTTATTTACGGGTTCAGCGGCATGGGCATTGACAGTGGCAAGTAAAAATAATGCGGTGTAGCAACCCCGTCGGGAATGAGTGTGTAATTTGATGAATGAATCATGGCGCATTCTGCGTTCCTCTATTATTGTTATATTTTAAAAGGGGGTATAACACTCTGATTTACCGCTTAACACAGCGGTGATTTATGAGAGGTGCGGCAGTTTACTGGATAAATCAGGCGTGAAAATGCGGCATATCGCCGCGCGACAATATGCCGCTAAAAATGGCATAGTCTGTGCTGTTTACTGTTAGTTTGCACTGTGGAAACGTGACAACCGCAGGGGATGGGGGCTTTAGAAATGCCTAATAAAACCACTGCGGCATTTGACAGAGTCATTAGGGTATTTGACTTATTTTATGAGCATTTTGCCTATATCATTTAGGTAGTGTTCAATCTGTTAATCATACAAGGTTGGGGTGAGGTACGAACCCCAACATTTACACATAGTTAATTGTTTTTGTTGGGGTTCGCAAACTCACCCATAACCTACGCACACAATTTAACCAAACGTACGCAGTGATTGCCAGTATTAACCACACATCAATCTGTCGCGATTGATGGGCTTCGTACCTCAGCCCATCCTATCGTGCTTGGCATTTCAATTTGAAAAGACCAACTATTTCCAGATCTGTGAATTTGAAGCCAGAGAGATGTTTTTAACAAACAGTCGGGGACATGAAAGATGAGCTTAACTACGCCTTGATGATTTGAAACTTGAAAGGAATTGGCTAGAATGCAACTTGAATCGTTAGCATCATAGCTGCTAGACAATTTTGCCTCAACTTTTACCCCTTCCCAAGGATCCCCAAGTGGTCTCTCAAATTTAGCGGATACAAATATTTTATTTCCATGAATTTCGAAATCAGTTAAAGGTGACGGAATCCAATTGTCTCTTAATCCTTCACGGAATTCTTTTCGAACTTGTTCCAATGATGGTTCGTACTGGCAACTCGCTTCGATTTCACCAATACATCCCCAGCAATCGCCACCACAATCAATAGAAAGAATATCTCCCTCAACATTGAGTTCTCTCTTACATATTTTGCAATATTTTCGTTTCATTATCCGTCTAACTCGTAAGATGGGTGGATCTTGCGAAACTGGTTATTTATGCCACACACAGTCACCACTGGATTTTTCAATGGCGGCTAATTGTTGTTGATGTTGTTGTAATTCTTCTTCATTGCAGGGGATTATTTTCAGTGCGGGGCGGTTGCTCAGCGTTCGTTTCACTTCTTGTTGCGTGGCGGCGTTTTCTACTTCGGGCGGATTATCCAGCAGGGAGAATTGTCCGCCTGTCATTAATAAAAATACATCGGCAAGAATTTGCGCATCCAGTAACGCGCCGTGTAAGTCTCGATGGCTGTTATCAATGCCGTAACGTTTACATAATGCGTCTAAGCTGTTGCGTTGCCCTGCGTGTTTTTTGCGGGCGTAGGCGAGTGTGTCAAATACTTTGCTGTACTCTTTGACTGTTCCTAAGGAAAGTTTGGCGAATTCGTGGTTGATAAAGCCGACATCAAACGGTGCATTGTGGATAACTAATTCTGCGCCGTGTATAAAGTCGATAAATTCATCGGCAATGTCGGCGAAATACGGTTTGTCTTGTAAAAATTCGTTGGTGATACCATGCACGGCAATCGCGCCGTCATCAATAGTGCGGTTGGGATTGATGTACACATGATAATGCCTGCCTGTCAGTCGCCGTTTAATCAATTCCACACAGCCGATTTCAATAATGCGATGTCCATCTTGCGGGCTTAAACCTGTGGTTTCGGTATCGAGGACGATGAGGCGTTTGTTGCTGGTTGCGGTCGTCATGTTGTTCATCCTGTGTTTAAAATTCTGTGTTACGCTAATCCATCAAAATGGTCATAAAAAGGGTACTCTAATGGACGCATTGAATCAAATATCAACCACACTGGCATTGACAATGGGCTTGGCGTGGGCGAGTGGCATTAATCTTTACGCTACCTTATTGACACTGGGCATTCTGGCTAATACGGGCAATATTGTGTTGCCGCCTGATTTACAAATTGTTGCCAATCCGCTGGTGATAATGGCGGCAGGTTTAATGTATTGTGTGGAATTTTTTGCCGATAAAGTGCCGGGAGTCGATACGGGCTGGGACACTATTCACACCTTTATTCGTATTCCCGCAGGAGCAATGTTGGCGGCTGGTGCAGTGGGTACGCTGGATCCTTCGGTAGAATTGGCGGCGGCAATTCTGGGCGGCGGACTGGCGGCAGGCACTCATGTCACGAAAGCAGGCACACGGGTGTTGATTAATACCTCGCCTGAGCCGTTCAGCAATTGGTTTGCTTCCATCACTGAGGATGTGATGGTCATCACGGGTGTTTGGGGGTGTATCAATCATCCTGTCGGCTTTTTAGTCGCGCTGGCAGTGTTTATTGTGCTGATGATTGTGATGCTGCCCAAAATATGGGCAGGCATACAAAAGGTTTTCGGCTTTATTATCAATTTATTCCGACCTGCGCCACCGTCTGCAAGTGGCAATCCTCCGTAATAAATTGTGACTGGCTATTGACTAGCATCTGATTATCGAGTCTAATGTCCGTCTTTTGTAGCTTTACGCCCAGGTAGCTCAGTCGGTAGAGCAGAGGACTGAAAATCCTCGTGTCGACGGTTCGATTCCGCCCCTGGGCACCACTACAAAAAATCAGCAACCACAGAAGTTGCACCGCATTTTGCCCAGGTAGCTCAGTCGGTAGAGCAGAGGACTGAAAATCCTCGTGTCGACGGTTCGATTCCGCCCCTGGGCACCAAATTCTAAAAGCTCCATTTTTTAATGGGGCTTTTTTTATGCCTGTCGTTTTTGAATATAACCCATGTTACGCACAAGAAAATATTGTCCACGAAAGACACGAATTCTTGATGAAATGACAGCTAATAAAGTCTGCATTATCGCCTCTATTTTTCCTGTCTTGCGTGGGCTATGGCTTTTTCATGCGCATTAAGTTCAGGTTCACAAAACGGCTTTATCATGACAGCAAATGCGCTTGCTAGTTAGAATGACGGCTAGTTTGGTTGTATCTCGTCGTCTGCGTGTCTGCTTAAACGATAGATAAATGTGAACTTGCTGAATCCATAATGCCAGTTTAGGTATAATGATTGCAGTAACGCTTGAATGTAAAGCAGTGTGAGGCTATGGCAGACAACAAAAAAAAGCTCAGTTCCCGATACAATAAAACTAAAAAAATAATAAAAAAGAAAAAACCTACGCATTGGTTTAGAAATATTTTTCTGCTGTTGCTGGTGGGCTGCGGGTTTGTTTTATTGAGCTATCTGAAATATCTGGATTATAACCTGCGTGAGCAATTTGAAGGCAAGCGGTGGGCAATTCCTGCCCGCGTGTATGCCACGCCGATGGAGCTTTACGCAGGACATAATCTCAGTGCGGACAAGTTTGAAGAATTGCTGGGAATGCTGCATTACCGTAAGGATACGCGGCTGGTTGCCGATGGTACTTATGCCAGAGCAGGTGCGAATTTTAAGGTAAAAACCAGAAAATTTACTTTTCCAGATCAACAGCAACCCAGTCTGTTGATGCAGGTGTCTTTTGGTGATACAGGTATTACTGCCATTACCGATGTTGAGGAAAATAAAAGCATTCCTATTATTCGCATGGATCCCGTGCAGATTGGCAGTTTTTATCCCAAAATTAAAGAAGATCGCATCCTGATTAAGCTGGATGAAGCCCCCGATTATTTGATTAAGGGTTTGCTTGCTTCCGAAGACCGTGATTTTTATCATCACTTTGGTGTGTCGCCGCGCGGTATTCTTCGCGCATTATTGGCGAATTATCGCGCAGGTGTCATGGTGCAGGGTGCGAGTACCATTACCCAGCAACTGATTAAAAACTTTTATTTAAGTTCCGAACGCAGTTTAGAGCGCAAAGTGAAAGAAGCCCTGATGGCGTTGGTTTTAGAATATCGCTACAGTAAAAACGAAATTCTGGAAGCCTATTTGAATGAAATTTATTTAGGTCAGGACGGCGGCAGTGCTGTGCATGGTTTTGGTTTGGCGAGTGAGTTTTATTTCGGCAGTGAGCTGAAAGACCTGTCATTGGATCAGGTGGCGTTATTGGTCGCCGTGGTGCGCGGCCCTTCTACTTATGATCCCAGACATTACCCTGACCGTGCGTTACAACGGCGCAATCTTGTCTTGGATGAGATGGAAAAGGAAAATTACATCACCCATCCGCAAGCCTTGGCAGCGATTGCCAAACCATTGGGCGTGATTCCTAACGCGCATCGTTCCAACAATATTTACCCCGGTTTTCTTGAATTAGTCAGACGGCAACTGGCAAAAGAATATCATGAGGATGATTTAACCTCGGAAGGGCTGAAAATTTTCACCACGCTGGATACGCAAATTCAGGAGACATTGGAAAGATCCGTCGCGCTAAAATTACGGCAGCTGGAAAAAACCACGGCGGCTAAAAATCTTGAATCGGCAGTGGTGGTCACCCACCGTGACAGCGGTGAAATTGCCGCTATGACCAGCGGTCGGCAGAATTTACCCGCAGGTTTTAACCGCGCGCTCGATGCGGTGCGTCCTATCGGTTCGTTAATCAAACCCGTGGTGTATCTGACCGCGTTGGAATACCCTGAAAAATACTCCATTACTACGCCAATCAGCGACAGAGCCATTGTGGTGGAAAGTAAAGACGGCGGCCCTGATTGGAGTCCGAAAAACTACGATCACAAAGAACACGGCACAGTTCCGCTGCATAAAGCCTTGGCAAAATCGTACAACTTGGCTGCGGTGCGCGTGGGTATGGATATTGGTGTTGCCAGAACCGTGAAAACGCTGCGTGACATCGGTATTACCCGTGAGATTGAAATGTTCCCGTCATTATTGCTGGGGGCGGTCTCTTTAACGCCGATGGAGGTGACTCAGATTTATCAAACCTTGGCAAGTGACGGTATTCCACCGCCTATCAGAGCAATCAGAGCGGTTATTTCCGCAGAGGGTCAGCAATTACAAAGCTATCCTTTTGTGGTCAAACAAGTGGTAGACCCTGCCGCCACGTTCATCACCAACACCATTTTGCAGGAAGTGATGCTCGAAGGTACGGGGCATTCTGCTTATAAAACCTTTCCTAAAGATTATGGTTTAGTAGGTAAAACAGGCACCACCAATGATGCCAAAGACAGCTGGTTTGCAGGTTACACAGGCGATTATTTATCGGTTGTTTGGGTGGGTCGAGATGATAACAAACCTATCGGCTTGACGGGCGGCGAAGGCGCGCTGCAAGTGTGGATTTCGTTGATGAAACAAATTTCCACCCAGCCTGTGGTATTACTGCCGCCTGATAATATCAAAATGGTGCGTGTTGATCCGTACAGCGGTTTATTAGCCAATAATGCCTGTGGCGGCGGCAAGCAATACCCTTATGTTGAAGGGTCTGAACCTAAGGTGCATTCATCGTGCGGACAACCTGCCGAGGAAGAATCAGACCAACCCGAAGAGGAAACGTTCGCGATTCCTGTTCCCAATTTTATTCCAGAATAACCTTAATATTGAGTATCTTATGAAGAACATCAAATTGTTTGTCGTTGTGTTATTAACGTTATCGTTACACAACATCGCTTATGCAGAAGAACCGATTGCTCAATTGAAAAATTTTTTAGCGGCATCCAAATCATTTTCCGCTGATTTTGAGCAAAAAGTTATTAATGAACAAGGCAATCCCGTGCAAACCAGTTATGGGCAGTTTTATCTGCAACGGCCGGGCAAATTCCGCTGGAATTATGCCAAACCGTTTCAACAGGAAATTGTTGCCACCAATGGCAAAGTGTCATTTTATGATGTGGATTTAGAACAGGTCACGGTGAAAAAACTCGATGAATCGGTCGGTTCAACGCCCGCCTTATTATTGAGCGGTCAAGTGTCACTGGAAGACAACTTCAACATGGAGCAGCAAGGCACGGAAGGTGATATGCAGTGGATAAAATTACTGCCTAAAAATCAAGAAACCAGCTTTAAATACGTCACCATCGGGCTGGAAAAAGGCAAACTGGCAGGCATGGAATTAATGGATAATTTCGGGCAATTAACGCGCATTTATTTTTCTAAAATCCTGATTAATCCACCGTTAAAACCCACGCTGTTTGACTTCACACCGCCTAAAGGTGTCGATGTATTTTCTGAAGGCAAATAAAGCCGTGATATGAATGACTGCCAGTCCTTTAAGGACTGGCAGTCATGCCTGACAGTAAAAATACCCGATTTCGCCCGTCTTCCTGCCTTTTTCGTGTTGTTAGTGTTTTTCGTGGACTTTGCTTTATGCGTAACAGTAATACATTAACCAAACCCTTAGCCGATAGAATGCGCCCCCGTATATTGGATGACTACGTTGGACAGGCGCATATCTTAAAACGCGGCAAACCGCTGTATGAAGCCATCAGCTCAGGGCGGTTGCACTCGATGATTTTCTGGGGGCCGTCGGGGACAGGAAAAACCACCTTGGCGCGGTTGATTGCTCAACACGCCGACGCGCAGTTTTTACCGCTATCCGCCGTATTATCAGGCGTAAAAGACATCCGCGCCGCTGTTGAGCAGGCAAAAAAACTGCAACAATCGGAGGACAAAGCGACCGTATTATTTGTCGATGAAGTCCACCGTTTTAATAAAGCCCAACAGGATGCGTTTTTGCCGCACGTCGAAGACGGCACGGTATATTTTGTCGGTGCAACCACTGAAAATCCATCGTTCGCACTCAATAACGCCCTATTGTCACGCGCCCGTGTGTATGTCTTAACCGCGTTAACCAGCGAGGATTTATTGCAGGTGCTGAACAATGCCTTAACCGATTCAACACACGGCTTGGGCGGTTTGGGCATAGTTATGGCGGATGACATCAAACAGCAATTTGCCGAAGCGGCAGACGGCGATGCCAGACGGCTGCTTAATTTACTGGAATTATCGGTAGAACTGGCGGCGGCGCATAACAGCGTGGTCATTGATGAGACCATTAGCCGCGAAGTCTTATCGGGTGGTGTCAGGCGATTTGATAATCACGGCGAAGAATTTCATAACCAGATTTCCGCGCTGCATAAATCGGTGCGCGGCAGCTCACCCGATGCGTCCCTGTATTGGTTGTGCCGCATGATAGACGGCGGCTGTGATTTATCGTATCTCGCCCGCCGCATCGTCAGAATGGCTTCGGAAGACATCGGTAATGCCGATCCCAGAGCCTTGCAACTGGCTATTAATGCGTGGCAAACTCAAGAACGGCTGGGCAGTCCAGAAGGTGAATTGGCGTTAGCGCAAGCCGTGGTTTATCTGTCCTGTGCGCCGAAAAGCAACGCCGTTTATAAAGCCTACAATGCCGCCATGAGTCACGTTAAACAAACAGGCAGTCTCGCAGTCCCCGTGCATTTACGCAATGCGCCGACCGCGTTGATGAAATCACTGGGTTATGGTAAAACCTACCGTTATCCTCATGATGAACCCGAAGCCTACGCCGCTGGGGAAAATTATTTTCCCGATGAACTCATCGGCACGCAATACTACCAACCCGTAGAACGCGGTCTGGAAATCAAAATCAAAGAAAAATTAAAGCATTTAAAATCGTTAGGTTAGGCATTCATTAGGTCATTTGATTGTTGAACACTTTTGAGCGATTGCTTAGGTGAGCTTATTCGCTCATTGTATAATCCACCCACTGTTTTTTATTCATAGATAAGGACTGATAAACGTATGACTATTGAAAAACGAAGTATTCGCCAGCGTGGTATTTATTTACTGCCGAATTTATTCACCACAGGTGCTTTATTTGCAGGATTTTATGCCATTACCTCCGCTATCGGTGGACGCTATGAAACCGCCGTAATTTCAATTTTTGTGGCAATGATTCTTGATGGCTTAGATGGTCGCGTTGCCCGCCTGACCAATACTCAAAGTGAATTCGGCGCACAATACGACAGCTTATCCGATATGCTGTCATTCGGTGTTGCACCTGCCTTGGTGATGTATTTATTTGCCTTTTCCAGCTTGGGTAAAGTCGGGCTGTTTGCCGCATTTGTCCATACCGCAGGCGGCGCGTTACGATTGGCGCGTTTTAATACTCAAATTGCCACCGCCGATAAACGCTATTTTCAAGGCTTGCCCAGTCCTGCCGCCGCCGCTATTCCAGCGGGTTTCATCTGGATATGTATCGAGTACGGCTATGATATGTCAGTGTTCAAATACGTCGCCCTGCTACTGATTACCAGCACAGGCTTATTGATGGTCAGTAACTTCCGCTACTCCAGTTTTAAAGAAATCGACTTAAAAGGCAAAGTCCCGTTTTTTGTCGCCATTGCCGTGATGCTGGGCATTGCATTCGTCATGGCACAACCGCAAGTCATGCTGTTCTTGTTATTTTTGGGTTACGCAATCTCAGGGCCTGTGGTGACTTTAGTGATGCGCAGACGGAAATGGCAGGGGCGGAAAGCATAAATTAAGTGATAATAAACTCCTTTAAAAATTGAAGGTATCATTATGAAACCACATCCTTTTACGACAAAAGTTATTCGTTATATGGACGAAGCCCCGCCGCTGATTAAACAAATGGCAGAAAACAAGCGTTTGGTTCAGGCGTATTTGCGCGGCGAAGTGACAAAAGAAGAGTTGGAAAAAAGAGGTATTGAGCTTGCTCACCCCTTATAGCTGGTCATTTGATAGCACTTTAAATGCTTATACATTTCGTATAAAAGACGGCACTAAGTATCACATTGTTTTTTATGAAACAGGAGATGCTTATTTTGCTGCGTATCCCACTATAAAGAAATTACTCTATGAAATTTCTTTTTCGCCAGATGCGCGTTATCGAGGTCAAGATAATAGAATCAGTATAACAATTGTTGATATTGTCCAAGCTATTTTGCGTAGTGGAAAAATCATTATGTTTGTTTGCGATAGTGCTGATAGAAAAGAGAAAGGCAGGCATAAACTTTTTGGCACTTGGTTTGAAAAATACGGTGATGGTTTTGAAAAATATGATAACGAAATACTGACGGATGAATGTAACTATTACTGCTCATTAATAATTGATACAAATCATCCTAATAGATCTGTCATTTTGAAAGCATTTGAACAAGCTAATGACGAATACAGTGGTTATAAAAATACTTGATTAAGGTCTTACGTAATCATTGGTATTTTGGATAAGTACCCCCGACTATCGGGATGGATGAACCTCGTGCCTCGGTAAATTCTATTGTGCATTTTGATGATTGATGTTGGACATCGCAAAGAGTTTTATAGATAATCATCACCATTATGCGAATTTATTCAGATTCAACTCACCATCACTCATTCTCAGCCGCGTTCATTGTTCGGATGATGGCGCGTGTCCTGCTGTTATTGCTGCCCTAAGGGGCATAATATCGTTATATTTTCTGTTTAAGCTATTGCCTATTTACACGATCGCCAGCGCGGTCTAACTGCATTCCTGCGCCGTGCGCGGGAACGAGAAATAAACGGAGTTTTTATGAAAGACCAATTAATTATATTTGACACCACCTTGCGCGACGGCGAACAAAGCCCGGGCGCGTCCATGACGCGTGATGAAAAAATCAGAATCGCCAGAGCCTTGGAACGATTGAAAGTCAACATCATCGAAGCGGGTTTTCCTGCTGCCAGTATTGGTGATTTTGAAGCCGTGCAGGCAGTGGCGAATATCATCAAAGACAGCACCGTGTGCGGCTTGGCGCGTGCGTTGGACAAAGACATCGACCGCGCAGGTGAAGCCTTGAAAGGCGCGGCACAATCGCGCATTCACACCTTTATCGCCACGTCGCCGATACACATGAAGATGAAGCTCAATATGACACCTGAGCAAGTCATCGAACACGCGGTCAGAGCGGTTAAACGCGCTCGCCAATACACCGATGATGTGGAATTTTCCCCCGAAGATGCAGGGCGTTCCGAAGAAGATTTCTTGTGCCGTATTCTGGAAGCGGTGATTGACGCAGGCGCGACCACGTTGAACATTCCTGATACTGTGGGCTACAGCATTCCGCAACAATTCGGCGCGACCATTGCCAATTTGATTCAGCGCATTCCCAACTCCGACAAAGCCATTTTTTCCGTGCATTGTCACAATGATTTGGGCTTGGCGGTCGCCAACTCCTTGTCAGCGGTGATGAACGGTGCGCGACAAGTCGAATGTACCATTAACGGTTTGGGTGAACGCGCAGGTAATGCCTCGCTGGAAGAAGTGGTCATGGCGGTTAAAACCCGTCAAGACGTGTTCGACTGCCAAACCCGCATTGATACCCGCGAAATTTTAACCTGTTCCAAATTGGTGTCGTCGATTACTGGCTTTCCTGTGCAACCCAATAAAGCCATCGTCGGTGCGAATGCGTTTGCCCATGAATCAGGCATCCATCAGGACGGCATTTTGAAAAACCGCGAAACTTACGAAATTATGCGGGCAGAAGATGTCGGCTGGTCGGCGAATCGCATGGTGTTGGGCAAACATTCAGGCAGAAATGCCTTTAAAAGCCGCATTGTCGAATTAGGGTTTGAATTCGGTTCAGAAGCGGAATTAAACGAGGCGTTCGCACGGTTTAAACAACTCGCCGATAAAAAACACGAGATTTTCGACGAAGATTTACAAATGTTGATTTCAGAAGCCAGTTTTGAAGCCGAAGACGAACACATCAAACTCATCGCCTTAAAAGCCTGCTCAGAAACAGGCGAAACGCCGTGTTCAACCGTTACCTTGCGGGTGGATAACGCCGAAGTGACAGGTAATGCAGAAGGCGGCGGTGTGGTGGATGCCACCTTTAAAGCGATAGAATCGGTGATTCAGTCGAATGCGTCGTTGGAATTGTATTCCGTGAACAACGTCACTACAGGCACAGATTCGCAAGGTGAAGTCACCGTGCGTCTGGAAAAAGCAGGGCGTATCGTCAACGGCTTAGGCGCAGATACCGATATAGTCACCGCCTCAGCCAAAGCCTACATTAACGCATTGAATAAATTACACAGCCCAGAACAACGCAGACATCCGCAAAAAAGCGACGTTTGAGTAGGGGTGGGGTGGGCGGTTTTTTTTGCCCACCTTTTTATCTAAATTCGTAAGACAACAGATTTAATCCGACTGCTACTTTCGAGGTGCAGTCGTTTGTCGAAGATTGGGTACTGCGGCGAGTGTTGCATAATCTCTCATATCCACCGCTTGCGTCGCGCCACTGTAAAAAAATCGGTAGGGAATACGAGTGGTTTTCCCGACCACGGTTAAGACGCTTACGCCTGTGTATTGAAACCAGACAACTGGAGTAGGTTCTGGTGTTTTAGGTGCTGAGGGTGTTTTACTAATCGCCGCTCTCTTGTTTCCGCAACAACTCATGATTGTATTCCTCCATATAAGAGTGTGGTTGAATTTCCCACGGACGTTCGGCGAGTCGGTCAAACAAAATCGCACCCGCAGAGAAAGACAGCCACAATAAAAATCGTTCTGTCCACGTTTCGCCCAGCAGTCCCGCAAAGGGCAGGGCAACCCAGACACTTAAGCAATAAAAACAATCCATTAAACTGCCGAAAAAACCATTGCCAACTGCTGCACGCAATCGAACCAAGAGGTCGGCAGGGCCGTCTTCGGCGCGTAATAAATGCGTGATTCGCCAAGTGGATAAAATACCCAAGACTAAGCCATAAAAACCCATAAATCCTCCTTTAGAGGGGTTGATTATCAGTTAAAAAATGCGGAACCTTCCTTGGCTCCGCTGTTTTATGGATTAAAAATTTACAAGTGTAAATTTAGAAAACCATTACAGGACCGACTTTACAGAATCCAGCAATGCCGATTGGTTTATGCGCACACGCATCACGAGCAACTACCGTGATGACAATATAGAACACATCCCCGGCAGCATCACCACCTGATAATACGCCGAATTCGCTACCTTTAATTCTGAAATCCCAGCAATCTGGTTTTGGATTACAGTTATCCATCGGAATAATTTGGGTTTTTTTGAATTCTTTGGCAGGACCGATACCTTCTATTGCAACCGAAAGAACCCACTCACCACATAACAGTTTTTTGATGTCCGCACCCAGCTCAACACATACCCGAACTATATAGTCCTGATTAACAGTGATGATATTGGTTGGTGCATATGAGGGTTCTTCCAGCAGAGCCACTGTTAATGTTGCGTTTAGTTGATCGCAAAAACGTGGGGGTACTTCAATGACACATTGTGTTTCGCTCATGATCGTTCTCCAATAGTGATTAATTAGTTGATCGCCAGCTTTGAGTAGCTAGTGGTCTGACTGACGCTTCCATAATCGTGTTATGGATGGCGCAGATACAGAGTAAGCACCACTGCTTAATTAAAACTAGGCTGTGAATTAAAGTTTACTTAGTGGTGCAATTAATTTTGAGTATTCAATAAAAGTCGGGGCAATTGACTTAGGATAATGGAGGCTTGAATGTCGATAAGAGGATAAAACAGCGTACAAATGGCTTATTATGACAGGCATAAAAAACCCCAGCGGTATTAAAATACCGTTGGGGTTGGCATATATTAGGGGATAGATCCCAGTTAAAGAATTTGCAATAACGGAATGTCGATGATGCTCAATACAGGGGTTTGATTCGTTAAGGTAGCTACTGCCCTTATACGATATAAACCTACGGGAAGTTGCAGGGTAGTTATGGTTGCTGTAAAAGAGGTTTGTCCAGATTCTGGTAGTTGCCACAAAATTTTTTGCGGTAGTAAGGCTGGTTTATTCCCCGGCATTTCATAAATGTATAAACTGAGTTGACAGTCATATAGCTCGCTCTCTTTGGTATTTTGGCTGTTTGATGCTACATATTCCAGATTAAAGTCGAATGTTAATGGTTGTTGACGATGTACCGCGCCTTTAAATACTTCACCAGCGGAGGCGTTGGCGAGACCTCCGACTGAATCGTGTACTCGTATGCTGACAATACGGATTTCGCTGGGTTTATTCGACTGTGCAGTTGATACTGCCGCCTCACCGGGCGCGGCTTCCAAGTAATCATTATTCATAATGGTGTTGACGTGACTCATAATCCAGTGACATAAATCATCGCCTTCAATGCCATCCCATTGCTGGTTCTCGTTGGCCTCTATGTGATCGGCATAAGTCCGATAAACAACCTGTGTTCGTAAGGGTGGATGATTGGACTGGTGTTTGTGTTGATAAGAGATGTAGAAGGAGGCGAATTCATCCCAGCCGTCTTCGGTAATCGGAATACGGTTTTGCGATTGAATAGGAATAACATTGCTGGCAGAATCAGACTGTACAGACTCAACAATCAGGGTGCTGGCTTCTTCAATCCAACCACGAATTACTTCCAGCGGCACTGACGGCTTACCATCATTTTTTAATTGTTCGCAAATCCAATCAGAATCCGCTTCTGCCAATTGCGTATAAGTTGCGATACCATGATCGTTTAGCCATTTTTCGCGTGCTAAACCAATGTCTTTTATATGGGTAAGGTTGTCTGACATATTCATTTCCTCTTGAAGGTTAATAACGCGGAAAAAGTCTTGTGAACTCTGCATTGGTTTTTTATCGTGAGTAAATAAATGCGTTCTTAATCAACACTTAATACAACGTTAAATCAATCTTAAGCCTGTTTTAAATGCAGACTGCGATACCGCTCTTCCTCGTCTTGTTCACAGCTATCTTGCGCCTTGATGGTTTTATACAGTGCGACTGTTTCCTGTGAGGGTTTCAAGTCGAATTCTTTGGCAAGTGCTTCTGTGCATAACTGGTATTGCCGTAACGCTAAATGCCGTTGATTTAAGCGGGCAAAACAGTCCATTAAGCGTCGATGGGCGTGTTCATCGCCTATTTCGACGGCGGTTATTTTGCGATTGACGGCGATGCAGTCTTGCAGTGCCTGCTGTTGATAATAAAAGTCGCTGAGTTTGCCGAGCAGTTTCACATACAACGATTTGTAATACTCGCGGAGTTCCAGACTCCAGTCGTCATACAGGTCTTCGGCGAGAAATTCCCCCTGATAGAGGGTTTCGGCACGTTTATATTCTTCGATGGCTTCGGCGGTTTTATGTTGCGCTTCCAGACGCTCTGCGGCTTTAACGTGCCGCTCGAAAACCTCGGTATCCACTTGAATGTCCAGATTATAATTGACGCAATAACAGCCATCCTGAAACAACACATGAACGAGATTGGAATGTTCATTTTTAAGGGCTTGCCGTAAACAATACACGGCGACATTGAGGTTATTACGCGCACTGTTCTGGTCGTGGTCAGGCCAGAAGCGATCCATCAGCACTTCCTTGGGAATGGCTTTGGTGCGGTTCAGAATCAGGTATTTCAACAGTTGTTTGGCGCGACTTTTGGACAGGCAGTCAATCAACTCGCCATCGCGGTAGACACGGAATGTGCCGAGGAAATACACGTCTAATTTGGCGGTGTCGTCATTATTATTGCGAGTTGTTGAGGTTTGGGGTGCTTCGTCAATGCTGTTTTGCAAAGAACGCGGCGGTGTCATGGGATGATGTGATGCTTCCGATGCAGTGATATTTACCCATTGCTCGATACTCTGCCGAGCGGTGTGCGGCGTAGTGCGCTCGTTTGGATTGTGTGTATTCTGGTTGGCATCAGTGGCTGATGAATTGGCAAAATCCAGTAATTTAAGCACCAGAGACAGTTGGTCATTCAGTCCTTTATTCTGTAGTTGTGCCTGTTCATATAAGTGCCTGTGCCAGTCAATTTCCAGTAGATTGTTCAGGAATGATTGAAAAATTTGAATCGCATGATCCAGAACCACTTTACGCGGCGAGGGCGATAACAACTGTGCCTGACGTTTTAAGTCATCTAAAAGATTGACAAGCTCCTCTCGCCCGATGTCGTCGAAGCGGGTGGCGGTTGAGCATAAGGTCTCTGTAGCACAATTGTCAGAGATATTCTTCGTTGGCAAGATATTCATCACATTTTCCTCTTGTAATCAATCGTCGGTATAGCTCTACATTTCAGTTTCTATTGATGCACTTAATGGAAAATTAATCTGACAGACTGAAAATTTAAAACTTTTTAAGCTCCTATGAATGCAGAACTGATTTAATTACTTATTTGTTGTATGCGCGTTATTTTTAAAATTATTTAACTGTTTTTCATAGCCTGTAACGCACTAAGAAAAATAGGAAAACGGGTTAGTTGGATAACGGGATGGTACTGAAAAAAAGTAATAGTTACCTGCACGATGTAGCGAGGTCAGATGAATTAGCTCAAAAACACCGCCTTTTTTATTCTCACCGACGATAGTAGAAATGGGCAATGACTTAAAATAGAGTATTAATAGGTAGAAAATGGATAGTAAAAATACCCTATGTTTTAGTTTTAACCATACGCAAGTACCACCAGATATGGGTTATAGCTTTTGAATAGGGCTGCCAGTCTTAAATAATGGGTAGTGGTAAGCAGTGAGTGATTGGAGTACAAACTTAGATTTGTACTCCGCCATATCAAGCTAAGTTGGTTGCCAAAATTCGGGATGTACAAATCGCTCAAACCTGCGAGGTTTTTAAAACCTCGCAGGTTTATTTATTTGCATTTAGGACTACTCAATAATTATGTGAGCGTAGCGATCTCTATTTCCAGTTACGCTACATTAAGCCTATTCACTGATGTTGATTAACCAGCCGTCATTGCCTTTGCAATTGCTGGGGCTTTCGGCGGTGATATTGATTCGGGCGGTGGTGGCTTTTAAATCAGCGGGTAAGGTGCCGTTGACTTGATAGCCTTTACCTTTGGGCGTTACCGTGACCGCTACGGGTTGTTTTTTGATGTCTACGACGATGCTTTTGGGATTGGTGTCTGCCGATGCGATAAAAGAAAACGCTGATTTTGGTGCGGCGGTTGCTTTATCGGCGGGGGTAAAGTCGCTGAAATGCGGTTTGGTGCAGGATTTTGAACTGCTACTGCTGCCATAGGCGAAGACTTGTGTCGACAGTAGCGTTAAGCCGAGTATGCAAAACAATTGGATGGTTTTCATGGTTGATCTCCTTAGTATTATTATGAGGGTGGTGATGACGGCACGTTTTTTAACAGTCCGTAAAGCGGGTTATACAGTCTTTTTTGCGCGCCCACCATTGTGAGATCAACGAAACAACCAAAACCGACATCTAAATGGTCAAAACGGCGACCTGCCCTTTTTTGCTCTTTCAAAATACGCCAGACGTAGAGAGCGGGTTATTTATCGCTTGATAGGTTGGAGTGCAAGCCTAATAATCAGTGCATTTTATTATGACTGTGTGATAAAGACCTGCGAGGTTTTTAAAATCTCGCAGGTCTAGCAACTGCTGTCATAACTTAGCTTGGAGTACAAACCTGTTGGTATTCCCATTACTGACTCTTCACCACTAGCTTGTTTGCACTGCCAATAGAGTACAATTGACCGTAGGCAATGACTGAGGACACTGTGCGTTAAACAACACGCACGGAAGACGTTGATCGTATTTTCCGATGATGCCGCAGTCAATGACCCAGACATAAATAACGCTAGTTTGACCTGTTATCTATTTTAATGAACAATGCCACCCTTTTTAGCCGTCATCTTATGAACAACACTAACATTTATTCGCTTGCGGTCGCGGGCGTGCAACAGCTTATTCCTTATAAAGCGGGTAAGCCCATCGAAGAGCTGGAACGTGAGCTGGGGCTGACGCAGATTATCAAACTGGCTTCCAATGAAAATCCCTTCGGTGCTGGACAAAAAGCATTGGCGGCGATTCAAGCCGCGTTGCCTGAATTGGGTTTGTATCCTGACGGTAGCGGCTATCATTTGAAAACGGCATTGGCGGCGAAATACGCGCTGGATGCTGAACAGATTACTTTGGGCAATGGTTCAAATGAAATTTTAGAACTGATTGCCCGCGCGTTTGTTACGCCTGAGCTGGAAGTGATTTTTTCACAACACGCGTTTGCGGTCTATCCCATCGTCACCCAAGCAGTCGGCGCGACGGGTGTGGTTGTCCCTGCGCTGAATTATGGGCATGACTTGGATGCCATGCTGAACGCGGTGACGGCGAAAACGCGGGTGATATTTGTTGCTAATCCCAATAATCCGACTGGCACATTATTAAGCCAAGCCAGTTTGGAAGCCTTTATCGGCGCGTTGCCTGACACGGTAATCTGTGTATTGGATGAGGCGTATTTTGAGTTTGTCAGTCAGGTTGAGCCTGTTAATTCAATCGAGTGGCTGAAAAAATTCCCTAATTTAATTATCACGCGCACTTTTTCCAAGGCTTATGGTTTAGCTGGGTTGCGGGTCGGTTATGGCTTATCCAGTCCTGAAATCGCTGATATTTTAAATCGGGTGCGTCAGCCGTTTAATAATAATTCCTTGGCTTTGGTTGCTGCGACTGCCGCGCTGGGTGATGCTGAACATTTACAGAAGACCGTCGATAACAACACGCGGGGTATGGCGCAACTGACTGACGGCTTTAAAACCTTGGGTTTGGAGTGGATACCGTCGGCTGGTAATTTTGTCTCGGTGGATTTAAAGCAATCTGGGCAAGCGTTGTATGACAAATTGTTACGCAAAGGCGTGATTGTGCGTCCTGTCGGTGTGTATGAAATGCCGAATCACTTACGCATCAGCATCGGTACACCTGCTGAGAATGCGGTATTTTTACAAGCCTTGTCTGACGTATTGAAGAATGTTTAATAAGCTGTGTATTATCGGCGTGGGTTTAATCGGCGGTTCGGTTGCCAAAGCCGCTCGCGCTAACGGTTTGGTACACAACATCGTGGGTTATGGACGCGAGCAGGATGTGGTTAATTTACAGACTGCAAAACAACTCGGTGTGATTGATGACTTTTATATTGATGACATCAAACACGCGGTACACAATGCCGATTGTGTGCTGATTGCCACGCCCGTCGCCAGTATCGAAGCGATTTTTCAGCAACTCAAACCCGTTTGGTCAGAAGAGACTATTTATACCGATGTCGGCAGTACCAAAGTCAGCGTACTTGCCGCTGCTGAACGGGTATTTGGAGATATTCCTGATAATATCGTTCCCGCGCATCCGATTGCAGGCGCGGAACAAAGCGGCGTGGAAGCGGCATTAGTGGATTTATTTATCCACAAACGGCTGATTATTACGCCCGCAAGCCACACCAACGCCGAAGCAGTACAAAAAATCAAGCAATTCTGGCAAGGCTTTGGCGCGTTAGTGTCCGTCATGGATGCGCAACATCATGACAGTATCCTTGCTGCCACCAGCCATTTACCGCACATTCTGGCGTTTGCTTTGGTTGATATGCTGGGGCATAAAGACGAGCAAACCGAGATATTCAAATACGCAGCGGGCGGTTTTCGCGATTTTACCCGCATTGCTTCCAGCGATCCGACCATGTGGAAAGATATTTGCGCGGCAAATAAGCAGGAAATTCTGCCATTAATCGAGCAGTTACGCGCGGAATTGGCTAAAATACACGGTTTGTTGGCGAATGATGATTACCAGCAACTTTTTTCCACGTTCGCCTACGCCAATGCGGCACGGCAACGTTTTCTTAATCAGTTTGAAGTGCCTACTATGACCAAATCAATTACATTCCATATTCAAAACGGCGGCAAGTTACAAGGTGAAGCGCGTGTGCCGGGTGATAAATCTATGTCGCACCGCTCTATTATGCTGGGTTCACTCGCTGAGGGCGTGACTCACGTTAAAGGCTTTTTAGAGGCCGAAGATGCCTTGGCAACCTTGCAGGCGTTTCGTGATATGGGCGTGAGAATTGAACGCCCTGCTAAGGCGGAGGTGATTATTTATGGAGTCGGTAAGCACGGTTTAAAAGCCCCTAAAAATGATTTGTATCTGGGCAATTCAGGTACGTCCATGCGTTTATTGAGCGGCTTATTAGCAGGTCAGCCGTTTAATTCAGTATTGACAGGTGACAAATCGTTATCAGGCAGACCGATGAAGCGCGTCACAGAGCCATTAGCGTTAATGGGCGCGGATATTAAAACCACTGAAAAAGGCACAGCACCGTTATATATCACAGGCAAAGCAGGGCAATTAACAGGCATTGATTACGTTATGCCGATGGCAAGCGCACAGGTTAAATCCTGTTTGATTCTGGCAGGTATGTATGCACAAGGTGCAACCAGCGTCACTGAGCCTGCACCGACCCGTGACCACACTGAACGGATGTTGGCAGGTTTTTCTTACCCTGTGAAACAAGAAGGCAGTAAAGTGACTGTCACCGCTGACGGCAAATTAACCGCAACTGATATTGATGTGCCTAGCGACATTTCCTCAGCGGCATTTTTCTTGGTCGGCGCGTCGATTGCCGAAGGGTCAGATTTGTTATTAAAACACGTTGGTATTAACCCAACGCGCACAGGCGTGATTGATATTTTGCGCTTGATGGGTGCGAATATTGAAGTATTGAACGAGCGTGAAGTTGGCGGTGAACCTGTCGCGGATTTGCGGGTGCGTTCCAGCCAATTAAAAGGCATCGACATTCCAGAACATTTAGTGCCGTTAGCCATTGATGAATTCCCCGTGTTATTTGTTGCCGCCGCCTGTGCCGAAGGGCAAACTCGTTTAAGCGGCGCAGAAGAATTGCGCGTCAAAGAATCCGACCGTATTCAAGTAATGGCAGATGGCTTGCAGATTTTAGGTGTCGATGCAGTACCGACCGAAGACGGCATGATTATTCAAGGCGGCGGCAATATCGGCGGTGGTACTGTCACATCACACGGCGATCACCGTATTGCAATGGCATTTTCTATTGCAGGCTTACGCGCTAGCGCACCGATTACCGTATTGGATTGCGCCAACGTCAATACCTCATTCCCTGAATTTAAAGACTTGGTGAAAAATTTAGGATTAGATTTAGTGTGCGAGGAATCGTAATGACTGTTCCTGTATTGACGATTGATGGGCCTAGCGGTGCAGGTAAAGGCACGATTAGCCGTCTGATTGCCAAAAAATTGGGTTGGAATTATTTGGATAGTGGCTCAATTTATCGTGCTTTAGCTATTGCCGTTTTACAGTATCACATTGATTTAAAAGATGAAATGGCGATTGTTAAGGTTGCCGAAAAGATGCACTTGGTATTTCAATGTGGCGATGAATTGCTGGTTAATCTTGATGGTGTAGATATAACCTCGCAATTAGGTCTGGAAAGTACGGGCAATACGGCTTCTATTATTGCCGTGCTACCTCAAGTTAGAGCAGCTTTGTTGGCAAAACAGCAAAGTTTTCGCCAAGGAGAGGGATTGGTTGCCGATGGTCGTGACATGGGAACAGTTGTTTTTCCTGACGCGCCCTATAAAATATTTTTAACGGCAACTGCCGAAGAAAGAGCGCGAAGACGATATAAACAGTTGAAAGAAAAAGGAATTGATGCTAATCTTTCTCGCTTAACACTCGATATTGAAGAGCGTGATCGCCGTGATAGCGAGCGGGCTACCGCACCGTTAGTCATGGCTGAAAACGCACTTTATATTGATTCTTCAAACATGAGCATCGCTGCCGTGATTGAAGAAGTATTAAATTTAATCCGTTAGGGATTTTTTATTGCCGCGTACCTATGCGGTTTTTTTTAACTTTGATAAATAAAGGCTTATGCGATTTTTCATAAGTCTGGGAAAAGAAAATGAGCGAAAGCTTTGCTGCATTACTTGAAGAAAGTTTAACCAAGACCAAAATGAGTCCTGGTGCCATGTTAATGGGTACTGTCATTGATATTGAAAATGACATGGTCATCGTCAGTACACACTCTAAATCAGAAGGTGTCATTCCAAAATGGCAGTTTCTTAATAACAATGGCGAATTAGAAGTTGCGATTGGCGACGAAATTGAAGTTGCCCTTGATTTATTTGAAGACGGTTTAGGTGCTACCCTTCTTTCCCGCGACAAAGCTAAGAAAAACAAAGCATGGTCTGAACTGGAAACTGCGTTTGAAAACGAAGCAACTATCATCGGTCAAATCAACGGTAAAGTACGCGGCGGTTTCACTGTTGCAGTCGGCGCATTGCGTGCCTTCTTACCGGGTTCACTGGTTGACGTGCGTCCGATTCGTGATACTACGTTCTTGGAAAACCGCGACTTAGAATTTAAAGTCATCAAAATCGACCAAAAACGTAACAACGTTGTCTTGTCACGTCGTGCTGTCGTTGAAAAAGAATACAGCGCAGAACGCGAAGAATTACTGAAAACCCTAGAAGAAGGCGCAACAGTAACAGGCGTAGTTAAAAACTTAACTGATTACGGCGCGTTTATCGACTTAGGCGGTATTGACGGTCTGTTACACATCACTGACATGGCGTGGAGACGTGTACGTCATCCGTCTGAGTGTGTAGAAATCGGTCAAGAAATTAAAGTCAAAGTCCTGAAATACGACAAAGACAAAAACCGCGTTTCTCTGGGCATGAAACAAATGGGTGAAGATCCTTGGCAAAACATCGCCCGTCGTTACCCAGCAGGCACTCGCGTATTCGGTAAAGTCAACAACTTAACTGATTACGGTTGTTTCGTAGAAATTGAAGAAGGCGTTGAAGGTTTAGTTCACGTTTCTGAAATGGACTGGACTAACAAAAATATCAACCCATCTAAATTGGTTCAATTAGGCGATGAAGTTGAAATCATGGTCTTGGAAATCGACGAAGATCGTCGTCGTATTTCATTAGGCATGAAACAATGTAAAGCCAACCCTTGGGATGAATTCGCTGCAACACACAACAAAGGCGACAAAATCTCAGGCAAAATCAAATCAATCACTGATTTCGGTATCTTCATCGGATTGGATGGCGGTATTGATGGTTTGGTACACATGTCTGATATTTCTTGGGCGGAAGATGGCGAAGCCGCAGTCCGTGAATTCAAGAAAGGCGATGAACTGGAAACTGTGATTTTAGCGGTTGATTCTGAGCGTGAGCGCATCTCTTTAGGTATCAAACAATTAGAGCAAGACCCTTTCCAAAACTTCCTTGCGAAACACGAAAAAGGCAGCTTGGTAAACGGTACTGTGAAAGAAGTCGATGCTAAAGGTGCGGTTATCACTTTAGCCGACCACGTTGAAGGTTATTTACGCGCTTCTGAAATCCAACGTGATCGCGTTGAAGACGCTCGCACTTTGCTGAAAGAAGGCGACACCGTTGAAGCTAAATTCATCGGCGTAGATAAGAAAAGTAAATCTATTTCTTTATCTATTAAAGCAAAAGATCACGACGAAGAAAGTCATACAATTAAAGATCATACACAGCAAACCACAGTTGGTTCACCAACTTTTGCTGACATCTTTAAACAAATGGAAAAATAAAGACCGTAAGAGAGGAGGGGCTGCGTTTTCGCGCCCCTCTTTTTTTTATTCTTTTTTATAGGGTTCAATGTGACAAAATCTGAATTAATTGAAGCACTTGCTAAACAACAGCCGCATCTGGCTTTAAAAGATGTAGAGTTGGCGGTGAAATGTATCATTGAAAAAATGAATCAAGCATTATCTTCTGGCGAAAGAATTGAAATTAGAGGTTTTGGCAGTTTCTCTTTGCACAAACGTCCACCGCGCGTCGGACGAAATCCAAAATCAGGCGAATCTGTCGCCTTATCAGAAAAATACGTTCCTCATTTTAAACCCGGTAAAGAACTTCGCGATCGCGTGAATAATTCTAGTGAGCTTTATCAAATAATTGATTAAGCAATTGGTTCCAGACGTTACATCTCAAAATTCTCAATCTATTTAAAACGCTTAACAACCACCAGCACTAGCTGGTGAGTTAGTGATTTAAAGATAAATATCTCAAAATAAGCAGTGCGTACATTAAATACGAGTTTCTGCTTACTATTCGAGCATAAATAACCAAGCTCATAAGCTAAAGCAACAGTTATACATAACATTCCGTCGTTGCCGAATAGATAACATGGCAAGGATTCGTCGCAATCCAGAATAGAAAATAATCAAATTCATTTATGTTTGCTAGATTCATTTCATAGTTTCCAATTACAGTAATGATAAAGAAGGATTACGTTAAGATTGATTATGAGTAATATAGTAAGTTTCGCGGTATTTTTCTTAACTTATTGTTTTTTTAAGGTTTATTAAAAATAAATTACCGAAAAATTAATGTTTATGTACTTAATAGTAAGCTGGAAATCACGGTGGATAGGAGGCGCATTTATCAAGCTGGCAAAAGAAACCATGAGTTTATAGAAATAAATGCTTGACTAAAAAAACCAGTTCGCTATAATAGCCAGCTCACTACGGCACTAACAGGAGTTTAGGTGGTGGGGTTGCTCAGGAGGAGCGGGTTTTTGGATTGGTCATTTGTTTTTATTATTAAGTGACTGAGTTGAAAGCGGACTGAAAAGGATGAAAAATAAATGTTGACAGGATGAAAACAGTCTGTATAATAGACGGACTAAGCTGAACGGAAGCAAAGAGAGTTACTTTAGACGCACTGCTGGTTAGTATAGCAGAATTGATAAAGCAGCTGTTTATTGTTGAAGCTCAAACGCTCTTTAAAAAACTGGATCAAAATAATTTGTGTGGGTGCTTGTGGTGATTATTTGATGTTAAATAAATAATCGACATAATTACTTATACTTTTAAGAAGTAAATTCTAAAAATGTTAGTTTTTAGTCGAGCCGAGATTCGTAACCATCCTTAAAGGTTACAAAATGATTTTAAACTGAAGAGTTTGATCATGGCTCAGATTGAACGCTGGCGGTATGCTTAACACATGCAAGTCGAACGGTAGCAGCTCTTCGGAGGCTGACGAGTGGCGGACGGGTGAGTAACGCGTAGGAATCTGCCTGTTAGTGGGGGACAACTTAGGGAAACTTAAGCTAATACCGCATACGCCCTACGGGGGAAAGGAGGGGATCTTCGGACCTTTCGCTAACAGATGAGCCTGCGTTAGATTAGCTAGTTGGTGGGGTAAAGGCCTACCAAGGCGACGATCTATAGCTGTTCTGAGAGGAAGATCAGCCACACTGGGACTGAGACACGGCCCAGACTCCTACGGGAGGCAGCAGTGGGGAATATTGGACAATGGGCGAAAGCCTGATCCAGCAATACCGCGTGTGTGAAGAAGGCCTTAGGGTTGTAAAGCACTTTCAATTGGGAGGAAAAAACAAGGGTCAATACCCCTTGTCTTGACATTACCTTTAGAAGAAGCACCGGCTAACTCCGTGCCAGCAGCCGCGGTAATACGGAGGGTGCAAGCGTTAATCGGAATTACTGGGCGTAAAGAGTGCGTAGGCGGCTCGTTAAGTCAGATGTGAAAGCCCTGGGCTCAACCTGGGAACTGCATTTGAAACTGGCGAGCTAGAGTTGAGTAGAGGTAAGTGGAATTTCAGGTGTAGCGGTGAAATGCGTAGATATCTGAAGGAACACCAGTGGCGAAGGCGACTTACTGGACTCAAACTGACGCTGAGGTACGAAAGCGTGGGTAGCAAACAGGATTAGATACCCTGGTAGTCCACGCCGTAAACGATGTCAACTAGCCGTTGGTTCTATATACAGAATTAGTGGCGCAGCTAACGCATTAAGTTGACCGCCTGGGGAGTACGGCCGCAAGGTTAAAACTCAAATGAATTGACGGGGGCCCGCACAAGCGGTGGAGCATGTGGTTTAATTCGATGCAACGCGAA
>Ga0208116_1000013_pt1 | contig 155733 bp, 168 predicted proteins | sample LakWasMeta9_HOW4_2_FD_183859 | JGI IMG/M metagenome (GOLD analysis project Ga0208116, IMG submission 183859) | Freshwater sediment methanotrophic microbial communities from Lake Washington under simulated oxygen tension - Sediment Metagenome... | ecosystem: Environmental > Aquatic > Freshwater... | reverse complement strand
CCGTTTTTTAAACTCGTCATCTTCAATCCACTCCCGACTTCGTTCTATCACCTGCTTTTTTTAGTCACTGTATAATCCAAAATGTATAGTATTTTAATTTACAAAACCCTTAACTTAATGGCAGTGACGCGCCGCGTGGGAATGCAGTTAAGGCGTGCCACGCCCCGAATCACACACTTCAAAAAAGCCCGTCTTTAGGTATTTGATAAGACCTAAGCCAGCTTTTCAATACTGCCGAATCTTTCGCGGCTTTATTATTCATTTGCAAGCCCTTGATACTACGTTGCAAGTCTTTCATCGCCTCGTCTAAATTTTTCATCAAATATTTAGGGCTTAAATGCACCTTAGCCGCCAGCTTCATTTGCCGTTTGAACGCCGATTCAATGTCCTCAACTTCTTCTGATAGTTCAGTAAACTGCTCTTGCAGGACTTTATTAAAATGTTTTAAGCGGTCTTCGGAAAGATTATTCAAATGCGCTTGATCGATTTGCTCAACCGCCAATTGCAGTTCCAACAACTGCAATAAATCTTTTTTACTGTATGCCACATTCACTTTCTGCATCAGCTTGGTTTTACGTTCGCGTTCCTGTTCATCGGGTTCACGGTCAGGATGCAGACTGGCGACCAGTTGGCGATAAACACTCTGTATCGACTTGCTGATTTTTTCTTGTTCCTGTTGTTGTTTCGCGGATTTTTTATCGGGCTGGGCGTGGTCTTTGGGTGGTTTTTTGGCGAACCTGACATCCGTCTCAGCATCCTGCATCACAGTTTCAATCAACAACACCTGCACACCCGCCGCATAGCGGTTATACAAGTCTGTCACCTCGACTTGTCCGTGACTCACCACCAGCTCATGGCTTAATTCACCTAACAAATGCCGCAACTTCTTTTTATCGGCGTTACTAAAATCATTATTATGGTAAGCGCGGTCTAATAAATGCAGCCATTCAATGCGTTGCTGATTAAACTTAGTCATCAATGGCGTGTAAGACTCGCTAAGGCGTTGATTGTATTGGGGTAAGGTAGTTTGCCACTCAAGCAACAGCTGTTTTTGTTCGGCAATTTTTTTGATTAACTGATTAAACTGTTTTTGCGCTTTTGATAATTTCTTTTTCTTAACTTCATCGGCAATATGCACAATACCGTGCTGTGAAACTGTCATTGCTGGAAGTCGCCAATAATTGTAAATGCCTTGGCTATCTCTTGCGCAGTATTATAAAAATGCGGTGAGAAGCGAATGCCACCACCACGCAAAGCACACACTACGCCATTATCCTGCAAGTGTTTATACAACACTTCATTGGCAATGGTGCGGTGTTTAAACACCACAATACCTGATTTCAGTGGCGACTTTGCCGATGTTATCAACATTAATTGCTCATTATCAGCAATATGCGTTTTAACACGTTCCGCATTGTGCAACACCAACGCTTCCACCGTTTCCATGCCAGTTTCCAGCAATAACGACACACTGGCAGACAGCGCGTAGATGCCCATGGTATTCATACTGCCGCATTCAAAACGCCGCGCGGTGGGGTGAATTTCCCACGGTTTATTTTCATAATTATGCGTGTCTTTCATATTATGCCAACCGTATTGGGTCAGCTTTAACTGCGCTCGTGCCGCAGGTGTAGTGTAAAAAACGCCCAACCCTTCTGCGCCAAACAGCCATTTATGCCCATCTGCCATCACAAAATCCGCATGACAGGCTTGGACATCAAACTGCACTGCGCCTAAGCTTTGAATCGCATCCACGCAAAATAAAATGCCGCGTTGTTGACAGAACGCGCCGATTTTTGCCAAATCCATACGCAGACCTGAGGCGAATTGTATCGAGCTGATGGTGATTAAGCGGGTGCGTTCATCCACCAACGCAAACAGCGCGTCTTCGGGCGTGTCGCCGCTGCTTAAATCCGCTTGGCGAAACTCCACGCCCTGATTGTCCAGCGATTGCCACGGCATCCGATTCGATGGGAATTCTTCATTGCTGGAGACGATATTATCACCCGCCTGCCACGTTAAGCCGTAAGCCACGAACGATAAGGCTTCGGAGGTATTTTTTACTAAAGCAATATCATCAACCGAAGGCGCGTTGAGCAGGGTTTGTAACTGCGTGCGCAACTCGACTTCTTTCGCCATCCAGTCCAGATAAAAATGTGAACCGTAGCGGGTATTTTGTTCGGCAAAAGCAATCACCGCCGCGCTGGTGCGTTTTGGCCACGGGGCGACGGCAGCGTGATTGAGATAAATCAATGCTTCACTGAGCGGGAATTCGGGATGCTGGCTCATCATTAGCCGCCCGTCATATTCATATAACGCAAAATAATCGGCTGTTCATGAATATTAAACTCGTGTTTTTCAGGTTTAATCTGCATGGCGTTGATGATGGTTTGTTTTAATACGCTGGTGTCGTTGGGATGTTCACGCAGTACGGCTTTTAAATCCACCGAATGCTCATTACCCAAACATAACAACAATCGCCCTTCAACAGTCAGGCGCACCCGATTACAAGTGCTGCAAAAGTTGTCACTGTGCGGGGAAATAAAACCCACGCGGGTTTGGGTATCGGCAACGGTGAAATAATTCGACGGGCCGCCGGTTTTTTCGATGCTGGCGATTAGCTCAAAACGTTGGGCTAAATCGGTTTTAATTGACTGGCTGGAATAATACGCCTCGGAGCGGTCATGTTTGCTTACCACGCCTAAAGGCATTTCTTCGATAAAGCTAATATCAATCGCGTTATCGACGGCAAACTGTACCAAATCGCACACTTCATCATGATTGCGGTCTTTGAGAATCACAGCGTTAATTTTTATTCGTTCAAAACCCACCGACTTGGCGGCGTGAATACCATCCAGCACTTTTTGTAAATCGCCAGTGCGGGTAATCGCCTTGAATTTAGCGGCATCCAGCGTATCCAAGCTGATATTAATGCGTTTCACACCTGCGATTTTTAACGCACTAGACATGGTGTCTAATTGTGAGCCGTTAGTGGTAATCACCAATTCCTTTAAGCCGTCCAACTGCCCGATACTGGCTAATAAACTGAGCGCGTCTTTACGCACCAGCGGCTCACCGCCCGTGATACGGATTTTTTTCACGCCTAATTCTGTGAACACTTGGGCGATTTGATAAATTTCTTCTAACGACAAAATCTGAGCGCGGGGCAAAAACGTCATGTCTTCCGCCATGCAGTACACACAGCGAAAATCACAGCGGTCAGTGATAGAAATTCGTAAATAATCAACGACTCTGCCGAAGCGGTCGATGAGTTGAGCGGGTGGTCGTGGTGTCATAGTGGGTAATAAAGTAAAGTGTAGGGTGGGCATTGCCCACCAAATAACGTTATTTATCGTTCCAACGTTGGAACGATAATTCTACATAGCGGGTACAGTTAAGCGTTTAATGGGCTGTCGTGGTTTTTGTCTGGCTTGCCATAAGTCATAATCAGCCTGCAAATGTAGCCAGCTTTCTGCACTACCACCCAACGCATCCGCAAAACGCAACGCCATATCAGGTGACACAGCCGCTTTGCCATTAAGCACACGCGATAAAGCGGCACGAGTAACGCCTATTTGTTTGGCAAAATCGGTCACGGTCAATGGGGAATCATCAAAAACACCGTCTTTTAAAACTTCGCCAGGATGGGGTGGGTTATGTTGCGTCATGGTTGGTCTCCTTAGTGATAATCCTGATAATCAACCAGCACGGCGTTGTGTTCTTCAAAGGTAAACGTTAATCGCCAGTTTTTATCTACCCATACCGCATAATGATTGAGCAAGTTACCTTTAAGCGGGTGTAATCGCCAGTTGGGTAAATCCATATCATTAGGACTTTGAGCAGCATTGAGCTTTGCCAGTTGCAAACGTAAGCGGGTGGCGTGTTGGGCTTGTATGCCTGCCTTACTACCCGTTTCAAAAAACGACTTTAAGCCTTTGTGCTGGAAAGTTTTAATCATGGCTTAAGTGTATAGCGTGGGGTTTCGGCTGTCAAAGGTTGCCAGTGTGTAGGCTGGGATGATGCAGAATCAACAACAAGCCAGTATTGCATTATCAACATCTTTCAAAAAACAACTGTCTTCTGTGCCTTCTAACTGAACTCGTAACTCTCGTAGTAGTGGACAATAGTCAGGGTCGCCCATTAATTCGGCAGCTTCCAGCACCCAGCTACCATGAAACTCATCTATTAATTCTTTCATAATCGCATCTTTGACACGCAAATCCTTTCGCTTTGCCAATCCTACCAAAGCTTCGCCCCGTATTTCGCCATCTTCTTCAGAAAGTCGTTCAAATAAGGCTGTTCTTAATTCCTCAGTATCTATGTTGCATAGGCTACCAAGTTCAAAAGTAGCCCAGTTTCGTACATCATAATCCGAGTCATGACTAAGCTGGATTAAAGCATTAACAGCGCGTTCATCATCAAAACCTTTTAATCCAAATACAACTCCATAACGAACTCTAGGATTGTTATGCCCTATTAGTTTTACCAGATGTGGAATACCACGCGAATCATTTCTATGTCCTAAAGAAAATGCCGCCGAAGCGATAACATCATCAGCTTTATCAGATAAAAGCGGAATTAAGATTACAATTGATTCTTCGTGGAAAGACTGTCTTGACCAATCAAGCTGACCGAGTATATCTGCGCCTATTTCTCTATTAATCGCATCGGTTGATTCCGTTAAAGCTTTGGCAATGTCGAATTCACAACTTGACCCTCTTTTATGCAGCTCTGCGATGATACGCCAATATTCACTATCGTCTTCATCGCTTTCATTATCCTCTTCTTTTTTATAGGCTTCATAGGCTTTAGCAATGAGTTCGGCGGTTGACTGCGATTTATCTAGTTCCATATTTCTTTAACCTAATTAACTATACCGATTATGCGTTTTCTTCTTAACCGCATACACCGCTACCAACAGCCACGCGATTAAAAAACATACGCCGCCAAACGGGGTAATAATGCCTAGTGCTTTTATATCAAGGATTGCCAGTGCGTATAAGCTGCCTGAAAATAACAGGATGCCGATGAACATTAAATGACTTGCCCAGCTTAATAATTTTGCGGTGGGGGATTGTTGCTGTAACAACGCCACGAGTATTAATCCCAGCGCGTGCCACATTTGATAGGTTACGCCTGTTTGATAAACGGTTAGCATTTCTGGGCTGAGTATGGCTTTTAAACCGTGTGCGCCGAATGCGCCGAACGCTACGCCTGCAAATGCGCATATCGCGCCTAACAATAAAGTCTGTTGCATTATTTCTCCAGTAAACGCGGCATGAGCTGCACTAAGTTACAGGGTTTGGTTCGGTGGTCGAGTTGGTCTTTTATCAGTAAATCCCACGCGGTACGACAGGCATTGCTGGAACCGGGCAGGCAAAAAATATAAGTGCCATTCGCCACGCCTGCAATGGCACGGGATTGGATGGTGGAGGTTTTGATGTCGTTATAAGAGAGCATCCGAAAGGTTTCGCCGAAGCCGTCCAGCACTTTGTCCAGCAACGGTAATACTGCTTCGGGCGTGCCGTCTCTGCCTGTGACACCTGTGCCGCCTGTGCTGATGATGACATTCACGGCATCGTTGATTATCCAGTTGGACACGGCGGCGCGGATGGCGTAAATGTTATCGGGGACGATTTTTTTTTCGCTGACGCGGTGTCCTGCGACCAGCACGCGCTCGGCGAGAATGCTGCCTGAAACATCATCGGCTTCGGTGCGGGTGTCGGATATGACCAGCAGGGCGATGTTGAGCGGGATGAAGGATTTTTGGGTGGTCATGGGTGTGTACCTGAGTTTGTGGGTATCGTGCCAAACGTTGGAATCATGGGAGTACAAATCCACAGATTCGTGGCTTAATGTCGGGTTACGGCAAGCCTAACCCGACCTAAAAACGCCAGTATTTTTAAAAGGCTACTGTAACACAACAAACAAGCCTTCATCACCGCGCTGGATATTTATCAACAGCGGGGCAGTCGGGTTGATAGCTTGTTTTAATTCATTCAGATTATGCACACGGTAACGGTTGGCGGAGATGATAACATCGCCAGTTTGCAAGCCCACACGCGCCGCGTAGGAATTGGGCTGGATATTGCTGAACACTACGCCTTCCAGCTCGTCTTGGTGTATGGCACTTAACTGCGTACCTTTTAGTCTGGGGTGCAGCTTGTCACCTGCCAGTCGTGCAAATTCAGGTTTGCTGATGGTGGCGGTGACGGTCTTTTTTTCGTTGCCGCGAAAATAATCTATCGCAACATTATCGCCGACTTGCAGTAAACCCACGAGGTTACGAATATCATGACTGTCTTTAATCGCTTGCCCGTTGGCAGCGACAATCACGTCGCCGATTTGCAATCCTGCTTTTTCGGCGGGCGAGTTGGTTTCAATACGACTGATTGCCGCGCCTTGTTTATTGGTTAAATTGAATGCGGTCATTAATTCAGGCGTTAGGTCTTGCGTAGTGACACCGAGTAAGCCGCGTCTGACTTCGCCGTGTTTGACTAACGAATCTTTAATGGTCATTGCCATGTTGGTGGGAATGGCGAACCCGATGCCGACATTGCCGCCGCTGGGCGCGAGAATGGCGGTGTTCATACCGACCAGTTCACCGCGTAAATTCACTAACGCGCCGCCTGAGTTTCCGGGGTTAATCGACGCATCGGTTTGAATAAAATCTTCATACCCTTCGATGCCCAGACCTGAACGCCCCAAAGCACTGACGATACCTGAGGTGACGGTTTGTCCTAAACCAAATGGATTACCAATAGCGACCACAAAATCACCGACGCGCAACCGACTGGAATCACCGACGGGTATTTGCGTTAAATTTTCCGCAGGAATTTTAATGACGGCAACATCGGCTTCTTTATCGGCACCGACCAACTGCGCGGCAAGTTGCCGACCGTCTTGCAGGGTGACTTTGATTTTATCGGCTTTGGCAATAACGTGGTTGTTGGTCAACACCAAGCCTTGTTGGCTGTCGATAATTACCCCAGAACCCAAGCTGTTGCGCTGTTGCTGGCGCGGCATATTGGGAATCTGAAAAAACTGCCGAAAAAACGGATCCTGCATAAGCGGATTTTCTGCCACCTGAATGTTGGTTGACGTGGAGATATTGACAATGGCAGGCATACTGCGTTCCAGCATCGGTGCTAATGAAGGCATGGGTTGCCCGTCAACCGCCGTGGGCAGTCCCGTCGCAAAGCTGGGCGTATGCAGACATAAGGACACGGGCAACAGCGTCATCAATAGCAGTTGTTTGACTGATTTACTATTCATTATGATTTTCCATTGGTTGTTTGGGTATCTCACTATATGAGGTCTAAAAATCAGGTGTCAAGTCTCAGCATAAGCATTAAATCAGCAATCAATGGCGATAATAAGCAGAAAAAGAAAATTTCTACTTATTATCAGGAAAATAACCCGATGATGATATTCATAATATTGTTGATAATAGCCATTTAATTATTAATTTACTTTATTTATGAATCGTACTGTCAATATTATTATAGGGCTATTATTTCCACTCTTATCATTTGCCCACGGCCCCACGCCGCAACAGGCGAATGAAACTATTATTATAAACGCACCTGTTGAAAACGTTTGGTCTGCTGTTAAACAATTTGATGAGATTTCAACGTGGCATCCTGATGTTAAAAACAGCACAGGGGATGGTAAAAATGAATCAGGGGGAATTCGTGTGGTTACCCTAGAAAATGCTGAACAATTTACAGAAGAACTGGATTATTACAGTGACCAAGAGCATAAATATAAATACCGTATTAAAACCGAAAATGTCAAAGCATTGCCTGTCAGTTCACATTCCAGTAGTTTGCAAGTAACCGCAGGGGACGAACCTAATACGAGTGTGGTGAGTATTAAAAGTCGGTTTTATCGTGGGGATACCAGTAATTCACCCGCAGAGCAATTAAATGATGAGGCGGCAGTTAAAGCGATGACGGCATTTTTTAAAAATGGTTTAATTGGATTACAGAAAAAATTAACGAAATAATATATTAATGAGTGAGGTATAAATTAAATTTTATGCCTTATTCTTCCACGGTTTTTATTAATCGTTCACGCAATGCTAATAAAGTCATTTCTGCGGTGGTCATGATGCCTAATTTTTCTTTAATTGCCGTACCGTGATTACACACGGTTTTATAGCCTAAGCACAGTTTTTCAGAGACTTGCCGCGTGGTATAGCCATTGGCTAATAAACAGAATATATCAAATTCACGCGGCGATAAAAGTTTTATTTTTTCGCTGTCATCTAAGCCAGAAGTCATACTGATAACCATTTGTTGGGCTAATTCGGTTTCAATATAAGTACCGCCTTGGGCAACACGCCGAACCGCTGTAATGAGCGTATCTGGCATACTGTTTTTAGTAATATAACCCTTAGCACCTGCTTTAATGGCGCGGGTGGCATAAATTAATTCATCATACATACTGAATATAATAACTTTACAGTGCGGATCACGATGAATAAGGCGTTTAATGGTTTCAAAGCCACCAATACCCGGCATTGATAAATCTAATAAGACAATATCAGGTGTGTATTGAATATATAACTGACAAGCTAATTCACCGCGATCCGCTTCATAAATTTCGCCAATATCTTCAGATAAGGATAAATAAGTTTTATAGCCTGTGCGTACTACGGCATGATCGTCTACTAATAGCACGTTAATTTTTTTCGACACGCCCGCCTCATAATTAATTTAAAACAATCATCATGCAGTAAGCCTTTATTTAACACAATAAGAAAAATTCCTGTTTTCGTGCCTTTAAAAATAACAGGGAATTTTTCACGATTTTTTAAGGAATAATTAACGCTATTATTAGGGTGTTATTCTGTAACCCTGTTTATTGTCTTGGCTTATCATTGACAGCGCGTATTGATAGTTATTTTATTTTCTGCCTGATCAAGTTGCTGCACTATCAGTACGCAAAAACGATTAATTGATGCAAATAAATAACATCGGTTCAAATTAAATAATCATAATCTGGAGGAGCTATGCAAATCTCAACGTTTGCTCGCCGTGCTGGTACGACAGCGTTAATTTCAAGTGCGTTATTTGCGTTGTCGCACCCTGCAAAAGCAAATAAAGAACTGGACACTTTATCAAAACAAAATACCAATTGGGTGATGCAAACTAAAGATTATAGCTCAACCCACTTTAGTGAAATGTATGACATTAATGTCACTAACGTAAAGAATTTAAAAGTGGCGTGGTCATTTTCTACTGGGGTTTTAAATGGGCATGAAGGCGGGCCTTTAGTGGTTGACGGCATTATGTATGTGCATACGCCTTACCCGAATAATGTCTTTGCGATTGATTTAAAAGAGCCGGGTAAAATTTTGTGGCAGTACAAGCCTAAACAAAATCCCGCCGCTCGCGCTGTCGCCTGTTGTGACGTAGTCAACCGTGGTTTGGCTTACGCACCCGGTGGTAAAGATTATCCTGCAACGATTTTTCAAAATCAGTTAGATGGTCATGTGGTTGCTATCAACGCTAAAACAGGTGAGCTGCTGTGGAAACTTGAGAACTCTGATATTGCGATGGGTTCAACACTGACGGTCGCACCGTTTGTGGCTAAAGATAAAGTTATTGTCGGTAGTTCAGGGGCAGAGCTGGGTGTGCGCGGTTATGCGACTGCCTATAACATCAAAGATGGTAAGCAAGCATGGCGGGTGTATGCCACAGGCCCTGATGAGGATATTAAATTAGCCAAAGATTTTAACAGCGCGAATCCGCATTACGGTCAGTTTGGTTTAGGTTTGAAAACATGGGAAGGCGATGCGTGGAAAATCGGTGGCGGTACGAATTGGGGTTGGTACGCCTTTGATCCTGATTTAGATATGTTGTATTACGGTTCAGGCAACCCTGCGCCGTGGAACGAAACCATGCGGCCGGGTGATAACAAATGGACGATGACGATTTGGGGTCGTGACATTAATACGGGTGAAGCCAAATTCGGTTATCAAAAAACGCCGCATGATGAGTGGGATTATGCGGGGGTGAACTACATGGGTTTATCTGAGCAGATGGTTGACGGCAAAATGACCAAACTGCTCACTCATCCAGACCGCAATGGTTTGGTTTATACGCTTAATCGTGAAAATGGCTCATTAGTCAATGCGTTCAAGATTGATGATACCGTCAACTGGGTTAAAAAAGTCGATTTAAAAACGGGTTTGCCAGAGCGTGATCCTGAATATTCAACGCACATGGATCATCAAGCCAAAGGTATTTGTCCTTCTGCGATGGGTTATCACAACCAAGGTATTGAATCTTACGATCCCAACCAAAAATTATTCTTCATGGGAACTAACCACATTTGTATGGATTGGGAACCGTTCATGTTGCCTTATCGCGCTGGACAATTTTTTGTCGGGGCAACGCTGAATATGTATCCCGGCCCTAAGGGTACATTGGGTCAAGTCAAAGCGATGAATTCGGTCACGGGTGAATTTGCGTGGGAAAAACCAGAAAAATTCGCTGTTTGGGGCGGCACAATGGCAACGGCGGGCGATTTGTTGTTCTACGGCACATTGGACGGTTATATCAAAGCCTTGAATTCTAAAACGGGCGAAGAGTTATGGAAATTCAAGTTGCCGTCTGGCGTTATCGGGCATCCGATTACTTATAAGCAAGATGGCAAACAATATGTGGCGATTTACTACGGTGTCGGCGGTTGGCCGGGTGTCGGTTTAGTGTTCGATTTACAAGACCCAACCGCTGGTTTAGGTGCAGTGGGTGCGTTTAAAGAATTGGCACACTATACCCAACAAGGTGGCGGTGTAATGGTGTTTGCATTGTAAGGCAAGTTATCGGAGTGCAAACCTAGGTTTGTACTCCTGATTTATCACTTGGCACTCCCATTTTATTAAAGGAAAAATATGCGCCACACACTTTATTTACTCTCTATTGCTTGCTTGTTAAGCGGTGCCGCTCTAGCCGATGAGACGGCGTTAAAAGTCTGTACGGCAACCGATGAAATGCCTTATTCCAATGAAAAAGGCGAAGGCTTTGAAAACAAATTAGCCCAATTATTAGGCACAGAACTGAAACGAAAAGTCGAAACGGTTTATTGGCAAGACCCGCGTTATTTTATTCGGGATTTCTTGGATAAAGGTTTATGTGATGTCGTTATTGGCGTTGATGTCGATGATCCGCGTGTATCGACGACTAAGCCCTATTACCGTTCAGGTTATGTTTTTATTTCTCGCACCGCAGACAATCTGGATGTGCAGAATTGGGACAGTGCCGCATTGAAAAAAGCCCAGAAGATTGCTTTTGTACCCGCAACACCCGCCGAAGTGATGCTTAAAGCTATTGGGCGTTATAACGAACTGTTTAATTATCAACAAGAGTTGGTCGGTTATAAATCGAAACGCAATGAATACGTTAAATACGATACGCCTAAGCTGGTGAGTGAGGTCAGTTCAGGTCATGCTGAACTTGCGGTGTTATGGGGGCCTGCGGCAGCGCGGTATGTTAAAGAATCAACCGTGCCACTCACCATGACGCTGATTCCAGACAATAACAAACGCGCGGATGGGGAAAAAGTCGGTTTTCATTACAGCAGTGCGATGGCGGTGCGTAAGGGTAATGACGTATTGCTGAAGCAGCTTAATCAAGTCATTGAGCAGAAAAAAGACGCGATTACTGAGATTTTGACCGCAGAAGGTATTCCGCTGGTTACGGAATAAGTTACTAACACATAACGGACATTACGATGAAATTAACACCATTGATAACGGGTTGCGCAGTAGCAGGTTTGTTGCTCGCTACCCTGCAAACGGCACAGGCTGATATTAGCTTGAATAACGCCATTACAGGCGAAAAACTGGATTTGAGTTTTGCCAAAAAGGGCGGCAATGAAGAAAAATTCAAACAATTCATGCAAACGGGGAAAAACCCTTACAACGGCGATAAAGAAGCGGTTGAAAAAGGTAAAAGCCTGTATATGACGGGCTGTTCAGGTTGTCACGGTCATGAAGCAGAAGGCAAATTAGGGCCGGGGCTTGCCGATGATTATTGGACGTATCCGCGTAACGAAACCGATCAAGGTTTGTTTGAACTGCTGTTTGGCGGCGCGAACGGCATGATGGGGCCGCAATATGTCAATTTTAATACCGATGAATTGCTGCATATCATGGCATTTATTCGGGATATTTATACGGGCGACCCTAAAAAAGCGAAATGGTTAAAAGACTAATTGGAGATTTATCATGAAAAATTTTTTTATTTGTATTGCCTTGTTATTTTCCTGTTCTGCGTTCGCTTATGACGGCACACATTGCAAAGAAGCGGGCGTGTGCTGGGAGCCTAAAGCAGGTTATCCAGACAAGGTTGCAGGTAGTCAGTACGATCCTAAACACGATGTCAATGAGCTGAATAAACAGGCTCAATCGGTTAAAGAAATGGAAGCACGGAACGCAAAACGCTCTGAGCATCTCAGTAAAACGGGCAAATTTGTTTATGACGTAGACGAAATCCGTTGATTCACCCCGTTTTTGCTGACTGCAATAGCGGAAACAATGCACATATAAACAGTTCTTTTGGGAGTACATACGGTGTTTTTCACTCTTGATTAATTATATTAACGACTGCCAGTCCTTAAAGGACTGGCAGTCGTAGTGAAGAATACCGTAGCTTTTGTACTCCTCTTTTTTTTAACGAAATGGCAGTGATATGACGGACAATCAACTCGCTGATTGGCGGGCTAAAGCTCTACAATTTGAAACCGCACTCAATCAAATCATCATCGGACAGCAAACCGCTGTACGGCAGATGATGTTAGCGGTTTTTGCACGCGGTCATGTGTTGCTGGAAGGGCAAGTGGGTGTGGGTAAAACTACGCTACTCCGCGCGGTATCGCATGGTTTAGGTGGGCAATATCAACGCATCGAAGGCACAATTGATTTAATGCCCTCGGATTTGATTTATTACACTTATTTAGACGGTGCAGGCAAACCGCGTGTTGATGAAGGCCCGTTATTAAAACAGGGCGAACACTTAGCGACTTTCTTTTTTAATGAAATCAATCGAGCGCGTCCGCAAGTGCATTCTTTATTATTGCGCGTGATGACGGAACGGCGATTACACGCCTTTAATAAAGACTATTATTTGCCGCATTTACAAGTGTTTGCCGATAGAAATCGGGTAGAAAAAGAAGAAACTTTTGATTTACCAGCGGCGGCGAATGACCGTTTCATGTTTGAAATTAACATCAACACGCCCACCGATGACACGGTATTAGAACAATTAATGTTCAGCACCCGTTTTCATGATGTAGATACCTTAATCGACGCTATGCCTGTCGGACAACTGCCTTATTATCAGTTAAACGATTTTGCGGTGCTGTTACAAGAACACATCACCAGTACGCCCCGTTTACGCACTTATGCCTTAGCGTTGTGGAAAGCCTCACATCATCCTGAACACTACGGTATTCAATTAGCCGATGTGGATATGTCTGCCCTTTTAACCGCAGGTGCAAGCCCTAGAGGCATGGCGTATTTTATTCGTGCCGCTAAAGTTCATGCGTGGTTACAAGGACGTAATGCGTTGTTTCCAGAGGATTTACAAGCGGTTTATGGTGTGACAATGGCACACCGTATTTTTCTCAGTCCTCTCTATGCTTATCGTAAAGAAGAACTCATGCCGCAGTTAATCACTGCCATTATCGACCGTATTGCCGCCCCTTGATTATGAACCTGACTTCGTACCTAGAATTTATTAAACCTTCCGTTGGCTTTTCTCCTTTATGGCATAAATACCTCATGCTATCAGGCATGGGAATTGCGTCTGTTCTACTGGCAACTATCATAGACAATTTAGAAACTGCACCTTATGCCGCCTATTATGTGGGTGCGGTCAACGCCGCGATTCATCCGCGTTTTTGGGATTTACTCAGTGTGATTAGCTTGTTACTGCTCTGTATTTCTTTGCCGTTAAGCTATGTGTCGCGGGTATTTCCTGCATTAACACGACTGGCACAACAAACGCGGCGGTTGACGCAAACCTTATTATTTTTAACGGCTGACTTAGGTGCGATTGCTTTAGGCATTCTGTTAGCACTGTTATTTCAATCGGGTGAAAGCGAATATTTACTGGCATGGAAAACCCTGTTATTCAATGGCATGGGTTTGATATTAATTATGTGGCTGGCATTATTAAATTCTGCCTTGTGGTTAATTGGTGCGTCCTTGTATGACAATACCGAAAATTATTCAGGTGTCATTGCTAAATTACTGAATACCCGCATTCTGATTATGCTGCCTAGTTACGCGGTGTTATTAAATGCCGTGGTGTATTTAATGCTCAGTCAGCAATAATGAATCCTGTTTTTCAATACCGTTTAGCAGGTTTAAGCCGCAGTGTGTTTGCGGGTAAACACGCCAGTCAATGGATCAGTAACGGGCAGTTATTTAAACGGCACGCACCGTTTACTGCCAATAGCGATCCACGCCGCATTGATGTACGCGCCAGCGTGTTAGACCCGTTTGCACACTATCAAGTCCGCAGTTATCAACAACACAGTTTGCTGGATGTGACGTTAATTGCCGATTTATCTGCCTCATTTAGTTTTGACGGTGAACGCGCTAAACGCGAGTGTTTGCAACAGTTATTATTGACGATTGCCTATTCAGCCTTAGCCGCAGGTGATTATTTCGCTTTTATCGGTTGCGGTCAGCAATTAGAACACCGTTGGTTATTACCCGCTAACCGTCACAGCGGTCGCATTGAAGCCTTTGCAACGCAACTACGCCACGTCCCTGACAGCCCTGATTTTGCCAGCTTAGCCCATGTTGCGCCGTATTTATCAAAACGGCGTTCACTGGTATTTTTACTGTCTGATTTTCATGTTGCTTTATCGAGTTTGCCGCCGTTATTACACGCGCTGAAACACCATGATGTTGTGCCGTTGGTGTTATGGGACACGCAAGAATATGAACAATTACCCGCGTGGGGTTTGGTGACCTATCAAGACATGGAAACGGCAACTACACGCACGTTATTCATGCGCCCCGCCTTACAACAACAAATGCGCACTGCGTATCAGCAACGGCGGCAACAACTACAAAACAGCTTACGCGCCTTGGGTTATGAGCCGTTGTTTTTAAATACGCGCCCGTTTGTTGAACAATTAAATGATTATTTTCGCCAAAGAAGCCGATGAAACGTTTTTATCCGTTAGTAGCGGTATTTTTATTGAGTTGTAGCGACTCAACTCATGTTGTGACCGATGTGGAATTATTGACACCACGCCCTTTTGGTTATGTGATTGGCGATGAAATCGTGCATCGAGTGGTATTTGATACCCACGCGGGGACGACGCTGAATAAAAGCAGTGTGCCTGCACAAGGGGCGCGAAACCGTTGGCTGAACATTAATCAAGTACAGGTTGCTGACACCGTATCAGGTGCTAATCATCATTACCAAATTGAACTGCGCTATCAAGTATTTTACGCACCGATGACGGCGAAAACCCTGACTATTCCTAGCTTCACACTGTCTTTTGCGCAAGGTTCACAAGCTGTTGAGCAAACCGTTCCTGCGTGGCAGTTTACCTTATCACCACTGCATGAATTAGAGGTTCGTAAAGACGAACGCGGTTACACCCTGCAACCTAACAGCCCGCCTCCTTTATTATCAGCCGCGAACGCCCCCCACTGGCTGTTATTCAGTGGGGCGGCATTTTTAAGCAGTGTGCTGTGTTTAGCTTATGCTTACGGTTATATCAGTTTGCCACGGCGCAAAATTTTTAAACGTGCTGGGCGACAACTGGCGCGTACTTCTGAACATAACTTGGTACAAGGTTTGACTATTCTGCATCAAGCCTTGGACACCTTGAATGGCAAAGTTTTGTTTGCCCATCAACTGCCCGTATTTTATCAACAACATCCTGAGTACCAAGCCGCTGAAGCCTTGCTGAGTGATTTTTTTCGTGATTCCAGCCAGTATTTCTTCACAGGCAATACGCTAAATAAAACCGATACTTGGCAAACGTTAAAACGCTGTTGTCAATTATGCGCCGAGATTGAGCGAGGCTTACGATGACCCTAGCGGTTGAATCACCTTATTGGTTGTTGGCGGTACTGCTCGCACTGTTGCCTTTGTTCAACACGGCGATGCGGGTGAGTTCATATCCTTACACGGTGTTAATTCCTGCTGACGCATTATCAACCGTGATAGTTTGGAGCATTCGCTGTTTAACGGCGGCAACCATTATCGCACTGGTGTTAGGTTTGGCGGGTTTACATCAAACTGAACAGGTTCAAGAACGCATTGGTTATGGCGCGAATATCGTGTTACTGATAGACCGTAGCAATAGCATGGACACCAATTTTATTGGCAAAACCCCAGAAGGTACGGAAGAATCCAAAGCGGCGGCGGCGCGGCGGTTATTAACAGGCTTTGTACAAAAACGTCCGCATGACCGTATCGGTATGGCGGCTTACAGCACCGCGCCATTATTCGTGTTGCCGTTGACTGAAAACAAACAAGCGATTCAAGCGGCGATTGATGCAACCGCGTTGCCCGCCTTGGCTTATACCCATATCAGCAAAGGCTTGGGGATGGCGTTATCTTTTTTTGACCAAACGGCTATGACAGGGTCGCGTATTGTGTTGCTGGTGTCAGATGGCGCGGCGGTTATTGACCATGACAGCGACATCGCATTACGGCAATTATTCAAACAACACAATGTGCGGTTATATTGGATTTTTTTACGCACTGCCAACAGTCAAGGCTTGTTTGAACCTCCTAAAGACAGTCGAGACGATAACGCCCAAGCCATGCCTGAGCGTTATTTGCATCAATTTTTTTCTAGTTTGGACATTCCGTACCAAGCCTACGAAGCCGAAAATCCCGATGCCATGCAAAAAGCCATTGCTGACATCAATCGTTTAGAACAATCGCCTTTGCATTATCAAGAGCGTGTGCCTAAACAGGATTTATCAGCCGATTGTTATAGGGCGGCAACGTTGGGTTTGTTATTACTGTTAGCGGTGAAATGTTGCGAGGTCAAACGATGATAAAAGGTTTAAAACTAACGGCTTTATGGTGTGTGATGTTTGCCAGTAGCATCGTGATGGTGATGCAGATGATGACCATTTATCGCGTGCAGGAGCAGAATAACTGGATAGCTGGGCTTAATGCCAAACAAGATATTCATGCTGATAAACTCATTCATGCCGCGCCTGAAGTGCGCTTAGCAAGGGCAATGTATTATCAACGCCAACACCGTTATGACGAAGCCTTGGCAACCCTAAGTTTGATTATGGATAAAGGCGATACCAAGCTGCAAGCCATTGTGCGTTACAACTTAGGCAATGTGTATTTACAGCAGGCGATTGAAAAAATTGCAGCCGAAAACAGTAACGCAGCGCAACCTTTAGTCGCCTTGGCAAAACAGGCTTATCGGCAATCTTTAGCATTAAACAGCGAATTTTGGGACGCAAAATATAATTTAGAATTAGCCATGCGCTTATTACCCGAAATGGATAAAGTCGATATGAAAGACGATGACGCGAAAACCCCGCCTTCGCAATTATGGACAACGATTCCGGGTTTTCCCAGAGGCTTGCCCTAATGCCTAGAGTGTTCAGCGATTATCGGTTTTATGGTTTGCTGATTGCGCTGTTAGCGATGTTATTGGTATTTATCACACCCAACACTATCGCCAAACAACCCATTTATAATTTAACCATTATTGTGGACATAACCCGCAGTATGAATGCAATGGATTATCAACAAGGCGATAAAGCCGTCAGTCGTTTAACCTTTGTCAAACACAGTCTGCACGAATTATTAGCGACGCTGCCCTGTCAATCCAAGGTCAGCTTAGGGGTGTTTACTGAACGTCGTTCCACCTTATTATTTCAACCGATTGAAGTCTGTACGGGCTTCAATGAAATTGATGCAACCCTTGCCGCGTTAGATTGGCGCAGCGCGTGGGCAGCGGATAGTCGTATTGCGCAAGGTTTAAAGCAAACCCTAGACGGTTTAAAAAACAGCGATTCCACATTGGTATTCATGACCGACGGACAAGAAGCCCCGCCTGTTAATCCGCGTTATGCCGTTGATTTTTCTGCACTGGCGACTAAAAAGAAAGGATTAATAGTTGGCGTTGGCGGTTTACAAGCTGTACCGATTCCTAAATTTAATGAAAAAGGCGAATCAATAGGTTTTTACAGTGCCGACGATGTGCCGCACCGTTCCTCTTTTGGTGAATCCAACCTCAACCCTGAAAGCATTGAAGGCTACGATGCACGCAACGCACCGTTTGGTAAAGCCGCTGTTTCTGGCACAGAACATTTATCTGCTTTGCAAGAAAGCTATTTGCAGAATATCGCTACCGCACTAGGTTTTCATTACACCCGTTTAACCGATACCGCTAATTTGAAACAAGCGTTGCAGGATGCACACATCGCCACCTTAAAAACCGTAGTGATTGATAGACGTTGGCAGTTTGCAACACTGGCATTAAGTCTATTGATGTGTATTTATTTGTTGCCGCACGGTCAGCGTTTTACCCTTAAATATTTTACAAAATTCCGTCGGGCTTAAGTTCATACACACCGCTCGACGCTATCAATAAACCTGTGAGGTTTTTAAAACCTCGCAGGTTTGGGCGATTTATGCCCGCCGACTTTTTATTTTCCACACACTCTTAAATACTATGAAAATCCATCACTTTTTTATGTTGTTCTGTTTCATGATGGTTGGCAACTGTGTTGCTAACGAAAAAACCACTATCCGTATTGGCGAACAAGCGGGCGGTACGTTGGAATGGGAACTAACTGCCTTATTGGCGGATTCAGCCGATTTTCAACTTGAAATTCATCCTGTCGCTAATTCAGAAGCGGGAAAAGCAGCTTTACAATCAGGCGAAGTCGATATGATTGTGTCTGATTGGATATGGGTGTCCAATCACCGTGGACAGGGCGAAGATTTTACCTTTTATCCCTATTCAGACACCGCTGGCGCGTTAGTCGTCCCTGAAAATAGCCCCATTAAGAGCATTAAAGATTTAAACGGCAAACGCCTCGGTATTGCAGGGAATGAACAAGATAAAAACTGGCTTCTACTGCAAGCCTTGGCACAAAAAGAAGGGATGGATTTGAATAAGTCCGTACAGAAAACCTTCGGCGCACCGCCGTTAATTAATGAGCAGATTAGAGAAAATCATGTTGATGCTGCCCTGACTTACTGGCATTTTGCAGCGAGATTGGAAGCGTCGGGCTACCGACAAATTATCGACGATAAAGGTATTTTAAAAGCTTTAGGCATTGAAGAAACTGTGCCTAATTTAGGATATGTCTTTAAACAAAGCTGGGGATCTGCGCATCAAGCCACATTGAATAATTTTTTTAAAGCGGCTCAGCAAGCGAGAAAGCAACTCTGTACGGACGATAATGCGTGGCAAAAAGTGATTCCATTAACCAAAACCAATGACCCAGCCACGCAAAAGCTGTTACGGCAACGTTTTTGTGAAGGTAATATTGACACTCAATGGGGCGACAAAGAACAACAAGCCGCTGCTCGCATTTACAGCTTATTAAACACCATACAACCACAGCCAAACACAGGCAACACGCTACAAACAGGTACATTTTGGTCTGGCTACCTTAAATAAAAGCCTTGTTTACTGTTCATTAACTTGAGATTTTTGACTTCAATATATTTAAAACGGTGTCTTGCAACCTGTAAGACACTGGACTTTTCAAATTGAAAAAGGCTATGATGCTTGCCCAATAAAGCCTATGCTATCTCAAATTACTAACAGATTTCGCCACTATGACTGCTTCTTTTATCTCCACCAAACCTATCCCTGTTCGTGAACGCTTGATTATGGCACTGGATGTGTCTGATTTTTCTGAGGCGCGGGCGTTAGTGGAAGAATTGGGCGATTCAGTGATTTTTTATAAAGTCGGCATGGAATTGTTCATGTCGGGCGATTATTTCGGCTTTATTGAATGGTTGAAACAACAGAATAAAAAAGTCTTTGTCGATTTAAAGTTTTTTGATATTCCAGAAACTGTCGGACGGGCGATTAAAGCCTTGAGCAGTAAAGGCGTGGACTTAGCCACTATTCACGGTAACGATGCCATTATGGAAGCTGCCGCCGCCGCAAAAGGCGATTTGAAAGTGTTGGCAGTCACCGCATTGACCAGTTTGGACAGAGGCGATTTAGACGATTTAGGCTTTGAATGTGATGTGCAGGCGTTGGTATTGTCACGCGCTAAACGGGCGTTGCAAATCGGCTGTGATGGCGTGGTGTCGTCGGGCTTGGAAGCACCGTTATTAAGAAGCGAACTGGATCATAAATTATTGGTTATTACCCCCGGCATTCGTCCTGTGGATAACCGTGTCGATGAAGACCAAAAGCGCGTGGTGAGTGTAGAAATGGCATTCCAAGGCGGCGCGGATTATATTGTTGTCGGTCGCCCGATTCGTGATGCGAGCGATCGCAAGGCAATGGCAGAAAAAATTCAGGCGCAAATTTTAGCGCAGTTCGCTTAATCGACAGTACGGTATTCATGCCATTTTCTCCAGAGTTCAGCAGTTCATATCTCGTCGCTTTTGTGATGGGGCTGTTCAGTAGTATGCACTGCATTGGTATGTGCGGTTCTATTATCGGCACACTGACACTGAGTCTTAGCCCTGATATACGCAATAAAAAAACCTTGTTATTTCCCTTTGTGCTGAATTACAACTTAGGGCGAATAACCAGTTATACCGTTGCAGGCGGGTTGGCGGGTGTCATTGGCGTGTTGATGATTATGCCGTTCGGCGAGATACATGGACATAGAATTCTGCAATTATTATCTGCACTGGTGATGATGGGCGCGGGATTATACATAGCAGGCTGGTTTCCGCGTTTTGCCTATATTGAAAAAATCGGTGTCCGTTTTTGGAAAAAAATAGAACCGTTCGGACGCAAATTGATTCCCGTCAAAACTCATGCACACGCCTATCTGTTTGGCATGGTGTGGGGTTGGTTGCCGTGCGGTTTGGTTTATTCAGCATTAGCTCTGGCGGCGACCGCAGGGGATGTCGTTAAAAGCGCGTTATTAATGCTGGCTTTTGGTGCAGGAACTTTGCCCGCCGTGATGGGAGTCGGTATAATGACCAGCATATTGACAAGGTTATCGCGTACCCAGCGTTTTAAACAACTCATCGGTTTGTTTATGATTATTCTGGCGTTGTTAGCCGCTATTCCGTCGCTTAACCCGATGGCATTTATTCACCCGCAAACACATTAACGAGACAACTATGGACTATTTCGACACTATCGTAGGGCAATCGCCAGCATTGGATTCCTTGATTCGCAGTGCGCGATTGGTTGCTAGTACCGATGTGACGGTTTTATTGAAAGGCGAAACAGGTACGGGCAAAGAAATTCTGGCTACCGCAATTCAAAAACAAAGCCCGCGCGCCAATAAGGCGTTTATCACCCTCAATTGCGCCGCTTTACCTGAAAGCCTGATTGAATCGGAATTGTTCGGTCATAAAAAAGGCGCGTTTACAGGCGCGATTGCTAATACACAAGGCTTGCTACAAGCCGCCGACGGTGGCACGTTATTTCTTGATGAGATTAATTCCTTGCCAGTGGCTATTCAGGCAAAATTATTACGCTTTTTGGAATCGGGCGAATGCTTAGCCGTAGGGGATGTCAGTTCTTATAAAGTTGATGTGCGTGTCATTGCCGCCACTAACGCCGACATACTGCAACAAATTGACGCGGGTGAATTCAGACGTGATTTATATTATCGGTTGAATGTCGTGCCGTTAGAATTACCGTCATTGTCACAACGCACCGAAGATATTGAACATTTAATTAAGCACTTCTTGGCGATATTTGCCGACACTTACTCGATTGTCGCACCTAAGTTCAGCAAATCGGCGTTGAAAATACTGAAAGCCTATTCATGGCCGGGCAATATTCGTGAGTTGCGTAATCTATGTGAACGCCTGAGTATTTTATTGGCAGGCAGAACCATAGAACCAGAAAATCTGCCGCTGGAATTTATCAGAACAGGCGATACCGCTAAAACGACAGGATTCACGTTGCCCGAAACAGGGCTGGAACTGGATGCCTTAGAAGCGAATTTAATTCATCAGGCACTTAATCGCACCCAAGGTAATCGCAGTAAATCGGCGAGATTATTGGGATTATCCAGAGACACCCTGATTTATCGTATGCAGAAACACGGTGTGGCATCGCACTAAAACAAAAAGACCTGTCAGGTTTTAATAACCTGACAGGTCTGTTCAATTCCAAAATAAGACTTACTAAAGACTGTGCAGTCTTGCCTGTCTCATAATCTGTTTTAAATCTTTTACTGTCTGCGCTAAGCCTGAAAATAACGCTTGGGCAATAATCGAATGCCCGATATTCAGTTCTACTATTTCAGGTATCGTACAAATCGCTTCCACATTATAAAAATTCAAACCATGCCCCGCATTGACCTGCAAACCTGCACTGTACGCATAATGTGCGGCTAAGCGAATACGCTCAAATTCTTCCGCTTGTTGCACGGGGGTTTTGGCATCGGCATAACAACCTGTATGCAGTTCTATGACAGGCGCACCTGCTTTGAGTGCCGCATCAATTTGTGCTTCTTCGGGGTCGATGAATAATGAGACTTCAATGCCCGCTTCGGCTAATTTATCACAGGCGGCTTGCAAGCGCGGCAAGTTACCCGCGACATCCAGACCGCCTTCTGTAGTCAATTCCTGACGTTTTTCAGGGACTAAACAACAGGTGTATGGCTGAACTTTAACAGCGATAGCAACCATTTCATCGGTTACGCCCATTTCCAGATTCAAGCGGGTGTGTATCATTTCTTTTAATAGAAAAATATCACGGTCTTGGATGTGGCGACGGTCTTCGCGCAAATGGGCGGTAATGCCATCGGCACCTGCCTGTTCGGCAATCAGCGCGGCTTGTACTGGTTCTGGATACAGTGTGCCGCGTGCCTGTCTTAAGGTGGCGACATGATCTATATTGACACCTAATAAAATCAGTTGTTTCTCCATGTTGGCCTCAGTCGTTAAATCCTAAACTTTGCAATGCGCGTTCACTGTCAGACCAGCCTTTTTTCACTTTTACCCATAATTGTAAATAGACTTTTTGCCCGATGAGTTTTTCTATGTCGAGTCGTGCATCAGTGCCGACTTTTTTCAGCATTTCACCGTCTTTACCGATGACAATATTTTTTTGCGTCATACGCTCAACCCAGATAATCGCGTATATTTTGCTGATGGTGGGTTTTTCTTCGTAGCGTTCTATTTCTACGGTCAGCGAATAGGGCAGTTCTGCACCTAAGCGGCGGGTGAGTTTTTCGCGGACAATTTCAGCGGCTAAAAAGCGTTCTGAGCGGTCGGTAATTTGATCTTCTGGATAAATCAAATCACTTTCAGGTAACAACTGCATAATCAAACTTTCCAGTTCATTTATGTTGATGTCTTTTAATGCCGAAATTGGGACTAAGTGTGCAAACGGAAACCGATGCTGGGCAGTGGCAAAAAATTCGAGAATTTTTTCTTTATCCTGCACTTTATCGACTTTATTGACTGCCAGAATGACAGGCAAGCCCGCTTGTTCCAGTTTTTTAAAAATAACTTCATCGTATTCGTGCCACGATAAGCCGTCAATCAGCCAGACAATGACGTTCACGCCTAACAGTGATGTGTCTGCGGTGCGGTTTAAATAACGGTTTAACGCGCGTTGTTCGCCGCTGTGCATTCCAGGGGTATCCATATAAATGGCTTGCCCTGCTTCGGTGGTGTTAATACCTAAAATGCGGTGACGGGTGGTTTGCGGTTTGCGTGAAGTAATGCTGATTTTTTGTTTCAGCAAATGATTCATCAGCGTTGATTTACCGACATTGGGACGACCTATTAAGGCGACGAAACCACAATTCATTGCTTTTCCTTATTTAATAATTCGAGCATTTGCTCGGCTGCCGCTTGCTCGGCTTTTTTTCTGGAAATCCCCGACCCGATAGTTGCCGTGGCTAACAGGGGGACGGTACATTTGACCTTAAACGTTTGTTCATGCGCCAAGCCCGACATGGTGACTAATTCATAGTCAGGCAAATCCATTTTTTTTGCCTGCATTAATTCTTGTAGCTGGGTTTTAGGGTCTTTTTGCCAATTATCTATGGATAAATTGGCGAGTTTTTCCGCAAATAACTGCGCTATCCAGTGCTGACAGGCGGCGATGCCCTGATCGATAAATAATGCGGCGATGACCGCTTCCAGTGCATCCGACAAAATCGAGTCGCGGCGGAAACCGCCGCTTTTTAATTCACCTGAGCCTAGCAGCAGATAATCGCCCATCTGATGCTCTCTGGCTAATTCGGCTAAAGAACTTTGGTTGACTAAACTGGCTCGCAGACGACTCAGTACACCTTCAGGCGCAGTCGGAAAACGCTGGAATAGTTGGTCGGCGATGACAAATCCTAAAATGGAATCACCCAAAAACTCCAGCCGTTCATTATTTTTTGAGCTAAAACTACGATGGGTTAAAGCCATAGTAAAAAATGCAGGATTATTAAAGGTTAATCCCAGCTTTTTACACAGAATTTCTGGCTTTTTTATCACTGATTACTATCCCCCCTATTTAATTTCAACTGAATCATCGAATTCAACCAGAATACTGGCATTGCCAACCACTTTTTTAACGACTTCATATTTGATATTTATTTTTGTGTGTCCGGTGTCTTCTCTGGCGATAGAGATGTTGTCTTTAGTGATTAAGTTATCAACGTTATTCATGCCCAGTATTTTGAATAGTCGGGTTGATAATTGATCGGGGCTTTCATCCACTCCGCCCGCTTCAACGGTTTTTTTAACGGAATCCAATGCACCTGTAACTTTGCCGTGATCCATGTAGATGGGAATCACTGCGACGGCTAAAAAGAAGATGGAGCCGACAACGATACCAACACATATCATTGAAATCATGGTCATACCCTGTTGTTTTTTAGGTGATAATTTCATTTTTTTCTCCACATAGTTAATAAAGGATTATTGTAATACGGTACCAATGCGACTAAAACCAACGCCTTTATCCTGCCAGTCCCAGCTCATCCAGATAAAAAAGGCTTTACCGACTAAATTTTCTTCGGGTACAAAGCCCCAATAACGACCGTCGTTACTGTTATCACGGTTATCACCCATGACAAAATACTGACCCTCAGGGACAATATACGAACCTTCAGCGGAAGATACGCCGTGTCTGATGAGAATATTGTGTTCTACGCCTGTTAAATTTTCCAGTAACTGCTCAGCACCTGTCATGTCAACTCCCTGTCCGATACCTTGGTAGAAACCGAGTGATTTATAGCTGACCGGCTGCCCATTTACAGTGAGTTTTTTGTCATCATAAGTGATTTTATCACCCGGTAAACCAATGACGCGCTTAATGTAATCAACGCTGGGGTCTTTAGGATAGCGAAATACAACAATATCACCGCGTGCAGGTTGGTTCATTTCTATTATCTTGGTATTAATCACAGGCAGTTTTATGCCGTAAGTAAACTTGTTGACCAGAATGAAATCACCGATTAGCAACGTTGGCATCATAGAGGCAGACGGAATGCGAAACGGCTCGGCTAAAAATGAGCGTAATAACAAGACAATCAATACTACAGGGAAGAATGAGCGGGCATATTCAACTGCCAACGGTTCATTTGCTTCATCAAAAATACGTCCTTCAGATTTAAGGAAAAGTAAATAACCGCCCCACACCAGCCCTGTTATGATGCTGGCAACCAACAAAAAAAAGGAAAAATCAAAATCCATAAATATCCTAATAGTAAAGTTATTCTTTATTGAGTTGTAATACCGCTAAAAATGCCTCTTGAGGTATCTCAATATTGCCCACTTGTTTCATGCGTTTCTTGCCTTCTTTCTGCTTCTGCAATAATTTTTTCTTGCGGCTAATATCGCCGCCATAACATTTTGCCGTCACATCTTTGCGCATCGCTTTAACGGTAGAGCGTGCAATAACTTTAGAGCCGATTGCCGCCTGAATAGCGACTTCATACATTTGCTTTGGAATTAAATCCTTCATTTTTTCTACTAAGGCACGACCGCGTGACGTGCTATTGTCTTTGTGTACAATGATGGATAAAGCATCCACTTTTTCGCCATTAATCAAGACATCTAATTTTACTAAATCCGCTGCTTGAAAACGTAAAAATTCATAATCAAAGGAAGCAAAGCCACGACTGACTGATTTTAAGCGGTCAAAGAAATCAAGCACGACTTCACTGAGCGGCATTTCATAATGTAACGATACCTGCGAACCGACATACTGCATATCTTTTTGTACGCCGCGTTTTTCGATACACAGGGTAATCACCGCACCTAAATAGGTTTGCGGGACTAAAATATTGGCACGAATAATCGGCTCACGAATTTCTTTAACGAGACCGCTTTCAGGCAGTTTAGCGGGATTGTCCACCATGAGAACGGCATCGTTTTGCGTGATGACTTCATAAATTACCGTTGGTGCGGTGGTAATCAAGTCAACGTTATATTCGCGTTCCAGACGTTCCTGCACAATTTCCATGTGCAGCATACCTAAAAAGCCGCATCGAAAACCAAAACCCAGAGCTTGCGAGGTTTCAGGTTCAAATTGCAAGGCGGCATCGTTTAAATTTAATTTATTGAGAGCTTCGCGTAAATCTTCGTAATTATCTGAGCTGACAGGGTATAAACCCGCAAAAACACGCGGTTGCACACGTTGAAAGCCTGTTAATTGTTCAGCGGCGGGCTTGTCCGTCCAAGTGATGGTATCACCGACAGGTGCGCCGAAAATGTCTTTAATACCTGCAACAACATAGCCCACTTCGCCGGTATTTAAAATGTCTTTTTCTAAGCGTTTAGGGGTGAATACACCAATTGTTTCGGCAAGAAACGACTTGCCTGTAGACATGATGGTGATTTTTTGTTTGCGTTTGATGCTGCCGTGAACAATACGCACCAGCGACACTACGCCCAAATAACTGTCAAACCATGAATCAATGATTAAGGCTTGTAGCGGGCCGTCGATATTGCCTTCAGGCGGCGGAATTTTAACAACCAATTGTTCCAGTACGTCTTGAACGCCTAAGCCTGTTTTCGCGCTTATCATAAGAGCTTCATCGGCAGGAATGCCGATAACTTCCTCAATTTCCGCCATGACCCGTTCAGGTTCGGCTGACGGTAAGTCGATTTTATTCAGTACAGGTACAACTTCCAGTCCCTGTTCGATAGCGGTATAACAATTAGCGACACTTTGCGCTTCGACACCCTGCGCGGCATCCACTACTAACAATGCCCCTTCACAAGCGGCTAATGAGCGTGATACTTCATAGGAAAAATCCACATGACCGGGTGTGTCAATGAAATTAAGCTGATAGGTTTCGCCGTCTTTGGCTTTAAAATCCAGTGTGACACTTTGCGCTTTAATAGTAATGCCGCGCTCTCTTTCAATATCCATTGAATCAAGCACTTGTGCGGACATTTCACGGTTACTTAAGCCGCCGCAAAGTTGAATAAAACGGTCGGCAAGCGTTGATTTGCCATGATCGATATGCGCGATAATGGAGAAGTTACGAATATGTTTTAAATCCACGGTGTTTTAATGTAGTGAGGTTCTAAGAGGTTACGCTAAGCAGTATGACCATCAGCATAATTTGAAAAGGAGTCTATTATAACAGCATAACGTCATTTAACGCCTAGATTGTCGGCATCAACGACGGGATGGTTTTTTGACTTTGTGCTTACAGCGGGGGTGAAAACAGGTTTTTTACCGCTGCGTAACAGTAAAGGCTATCAAAAACCAAATGGTTGCTCGGCTAATCGTAGCAAGATACCCGCAAACACACCCGCCAATACATCATCCAGCATAATGCCTAATCCGCCGTGAACTTGTTTGTCTATCCATTTAATCGGCCACGGTTTTAGAATGTCGAAAAAACGAAACAGCACGAAACCGATAAGCAGGGCTTGCCAAGAAAAGGGAACAAACCACATGGTAATTAAATACCCTGCGACTTCATCCCAGACAATGCCGCCGAAATCATGTTCATCCAGTTTTTTGGCAGCCACATCACAAAACCATACGCCTGCGATGGTAGCGATAATCGTAAGCAGGCTGTAAATCGTAAAGCCCGCCTGAGCCAGCAGATAATACACAGGAATAGCGGCGATAGTACCGCACGTTCCGGGTGCTTTTTTGGCTAAGCCTGAACCAAAACCAAAGGCTAGGAATAACACAGGATCAGTCATTATCTGCTTCGGGGTCAGCTGGGCTTTCCCGTAATGGGATTTAAGAAAAATGCTCATAACCTTTAGTCTCTAATAGTTGGGTGATGCCCGCTTTGTTGAGTCGCAAGCCGCGTTCGGCTTCGATAATACCAATTTTTTGGCAGCTGTCAGGTACTTGCGCGGCTTTTTCAGGACGGACAGTAAAGCATAATTGATAATCATCACCTGCCACCAGTGGCAGTAACCAGTCGCCCGTGTCGCTGATATAAGTCAGAACAGCCGTTGACAAGGGTAGCTCATCCCAAAATAAACACGCGCCGACGTGGCTTTGTTGCAGAATATGCCCTAAATCACTGCTTAAGCCATCAGAAATGTCAATACAGGCATTTGCCACGCCGCATAGCTTTTGCCCTATGTCGCAGGCGGGTTCAGGTTGATTAAACTGCTTGAGTGCGTTATCAGGGTCGGTGCATGGATAGCCCTGAATAATTTTCAAGCCTAAGCCTGCGTCGCCGATATTACCCGACAGGTAAATAAAATCGCCCACTTGTGCCGCAGAGCGGGTGAGTGCCTGACCGCGCGGCACTAAGCCTAAGGCTTGGACGGTGAGCGTTAATGCGCCAGCCGTGGTGTCGCCGCCAATTAAATCTACACCATAACGCTCTGCCAGAGTTAAAAAACCGGTAGCAAACGCGCTTAACCACGCTTCGTCAACACGGGGTACGGTGAGTGCCAGTGTCACGGATAGCGGTTTTGCACCCATGCCGGCTAAGTCGCTTAAATTAACTGCAAGCAGTTTATGCCCCAGTTGCCGAGGGTCTGCGCCTTGAAAAAAATGTACGTTTTCCACCATCGTATCGGTGGTGATTGCCAGTTCATAGCCGTCAGGTATTGACAATAATGCGCAATCATCACCAATCCCCACGCGGGTTGATGAGTTTACGATGGACTGCTTGGTAAAAAAACGCTGAATCAGCGCGAATTCAGAAAGAGGCATAAAACTATTTTGAATGTGCTTTGGTTTTAGCGTTGACTTCGATGGCGCGAGTCTGTTGGGCGACTTTATCTAAAATACCGTTTATATAGCGATGACTGCCATCAGCACCAAAATATTTAGCCAGATTAATGCCTTCGTTTAAAACCACGCGATAGGGCATATCTAATCGGTGCGTTAACTCATAAGTCCCAATTCTTAAAATTGCCCGTTCTACAGGGTCAATACTGTCTACAGGGCGATCAACGAATTCACTTAATGCCAAGTCTATGGCTTCTAAATTTTTAGGAACACCGTGAAATAGTTCAGTGAAATAACTCTTCTGAGCATCTTGTAAGCGTTCTTCTTCTAAAAATTGTCTCTCAATTTCACTCAGGTTTTGTCCTGTCATTTGCCATTGGTATAAGGCTTGAACGGCGGCTTTTCGTGCATTGGTACGCGCTTGACTCATTATGTTTCCGTAAGGTTGAATAATTATTTTTTATGGTTCATATTGCTAATTGTGGGGCTAAATGAACGTTTTATAAAGAAATTTTTACTAGCTACAGATTATTTACTCACTTTAATAAAATAACTGATTGACGAAGTGTGCTTTATGCCATACAATGCGCAGCTTATCCAAACATTGGAGGGGTTCCCGAGCGGCCAAAGGGATCAGACTGTAAATCTGCCGGCTCTGCCTTCGGAGGTTCGAATCCTCCCCCCTCCACCATCTTTATTACGAGCTTTAAATTACGAGTCTGCGGGTGTAGTTCAATGGTAGAACTCCAGCCTTCCAAGCTGATCACGTGGGTTCGATTCCCATCACCCGCTCCATAATCTATCAGTTAAGCTCATATAGCTCAGTAGGTAGAGCACTTCCTTGGTAAGGAAGAGGTCACCGGTTCAAATCCGGTTATGAGCTCCATGATTAAGTATAGATGTTTTGTGCGAGTGTTTGTTGGGTTGTAGAGCAGAGTATTTTCTGTTTGAACTGAGGATGCAGGTTGTTCTTGGCTTGAAGCGTATTTGATTGTCGGTTAATTTTTGGTTAACAATTTTTAATTGGTGATTGAATAATGATTTTAGTTGATGTACCATAGTAAGTTCGATTTTTTCTGAATAGGTCAGTAGTTCAATTGGTAGAATGGCGGTCTCCAAAACCGCTGGTTGGGGGTTCGAGACCCTCCTGGCCTGCCATTCAGTTAAAGTAATAAATAGCATCTCGTTCATAATAAATAACACATGAAAACTCAAGCAGAAGCACCGATAGTTCTTTTTGATGTCGTCAAGCAAGTCTTTTCCGTTCTCTTTATAGTTGCAGCTGTGGCTGCATTCTACTATTTCTCAGAAACCATCCCTCTTTTGTATAGAGTTATCGGTCTGTTGGTCGTTGTGCTGGCAGTGCTGGGTATGATGTTTACTACGAGCATAGGGAAGAGCATTTGGCTTTTTATTTTAGAAGCCAAGCAAGAGGTAAGAAAGGTTGTTTGGCCTACTCGCGAAGAAACCATGCGCACTACCTTATTGGTATTTGCAATGGTTACTCTCGTTGGGCTTATTCTCTGGTTTTTAGATATGTTCCTCTTTTGGGGTGTTCGTCTGCTGACAGGTCAGGGCGGATAGATTATGGCTTTGCGCTGGTATGTTGTACACGCCTATTCCAACTTTGAGAATAAAGTTAAGCAAGCCTTGGAAGAAAGAATTAAACGAGAAGGTCTGGATCAGTATTTTGGTCAAATTCTTGTTCCCACAGAAGAAGTTGTTGAAATGCGTATGGGTCAGCAGCGGAAAAGTGAACGAAAATTTTTTCCCGGTTATGTGTTGGTTCAAATGGAATTGACCGATGAAACATGGCATTTGGTCAAGGATGTACCTAGGGTCTTAGGATTTATAGGTGGTACATCTGATCGCCCTGCTCCTATTTCTGAAAAAGAAGCGATGTCTATACTTGATAGGGTTCAGGAAGGTGTTGATAAACCCCGCCCTAAAACGTTATTTGAAGTCGGCGAAGTGATAAGAGTTGTTGACGGGCCGTTTAAGGATTTTAATGGCGTTGTCGAAGAAGTTAATTATGACAAAAATAAGCTGAAAATATCAGTGCTTATTTTTGGACGCTCAACATCTGTGGAATTGGGCTTTAATCAGGTTGAAAAAGGTTAATTATTTTTGTAATTAGCAATTACTAAATCTCTATCTGTGTAAGGTAGGGATTTTTTGTGTCTAAAAGGGGAGCATTATGCGTTTGTACCCACTAGGAGTAAACAATGGCAAAAAAAATAACGGCATACATTAAGCTGCAAGTAAAAGCAGGTGAAGCAAATCCAAGTCCCCCAGTTGGTCCTGCATTAGGTCAGCGCGGTGTTAATATCATGGAGTTTTGTAAAGCATTCAATGCAAAAACTCAAGATGTAGAAAAAGGTTTGCCTTTACCAGTGGTAATCACTGTTTATAGTGATCGCAGCTTTACTTTTATTACTAAAACACCTCCTGCATCAATTCTTTTGAAAAAAGCAGTCGGTATCAAAAGCGGTAGCAGTAATCCGAATACTAAAAAAGTCGGTACTGTGACCCGTGAGCAAATAGAAGAAATTGCAAAAACTAAAATGGAAGATTTAAACGCTGCAAATCTTGAAGCAGCAGTGAAAACAATTGCAGGCAGTGCGCGTAGCATGGGTCTGAATGTGGAGGGATTATAATGGCTAAGTTATCCAAAAAAGCGAAAATCATTAAAGAAAAAGTTGATAAAACCAAGCAATATTCAATTTCTGAAGCAGTTGCGATATTGAAAGAACTTGGTACAGCTAAATTTGCTGAAGCGATTGATGTAAGTGTTAATTTAGGCGTAGACCCTCGCAAATCAGATCAAAACGTGCGTGGTGCAACAGTATTGCCAAACGGTACAGGTAAAACTGTACGCGTTGCAGTATTTACACAAGGTGCCAATGCTGAAGCTGCTAAAGCGGCGGGTGCTGACATTGTCGGTATGGACGATTTAGGCGAGTTGGTCAAAAAAGGCGAAATGAATTTTGACGTGGTTATTGCTTCTCCTGATGCAATGCGCGTTGTCGGTCAATTGGGTCAAATTTTAGGTCCAAGAGGCTTAATGCCTAATCCTAAAGTCGGCACAGTAACCGCTGATGTTGCAACGGCTGTTAAAAATGCTAAATCTGGTCAAGTACGTTACCGTACTGATAAATCAGGCATTATTCATTGCACATTGGGTAAAGTGGCATTTGAAGCGGAAGCAATTCAAGGTAACTTGGAAGCATTGCTTGCCGATTTAAAAAGAATGAAACCAACTGCTGCAAAAGGTGTTTATATCAAAAAAATCACCCTGTCTTCAACGATGGGTCCTGGTTTGTGGTTAGATGCCAGTAGTCTGAATAGCTAAAAAAGAACTTTGGGTTGCCGTTAACTCGGTAACCGTCAAAGACCGCAGGTGTTGCAAAACTTAATGATTGCATGGTTTAAAAGCTGTGTTCCTGCGTAGACGGGCTGGAACCTAGTTGGGGAAAACCGTAAACAAGCATTTCAAAATGAAATGCGTTTTATTTATCTGGATACCCAGAATATTACCGGAGGTAAACTGTGGCACTCAATTTAGATGGCAAAAAAGTCGTCGTAGAAGAAGTTGCTCAATACGCCGCTAAAGCCCATTCTGCTGTTGCGGCAGAATATCGTGGTTTAACAGTAACGGAATTGACCGAACTGCGTAAAACAGCGAGAGAAACAGGCGTTTATTTGCGCGTGGTAAAAAACACTCTGGCAAAACGTGCAATAGCAGGTACTGAATTTGAATGTATGCAGGACAGCTTGGTTGGTCCTTTGCTGATTGCATTTTCAATGGAAGATCCTGGCTGTGCAGCACGTTTAATCAGTAATTTTGCCAAAACCCATGACAAATTAATTACTAAGGTTGTTGCTATTGGCGGTCAATCTTATGGTGCTTCTGAATTAGCTCGTTTGGCAAGTTTGCCAACACGCGATCAAGGTATCAGCTTGTTGATGTCTGTTATGAAAGCACCTACAGAGAAGTTGGCTCGCACGTTGGCAGCTCTTCGCGATCAGATGCAAGAGCAAGAAGCGGCATAATTTCGTTAAACCTGTTATCCCGTCATATTGACGGTTTACAAATTTATTTTAGAGAAACTCACAATGGCAATATCACAAGAAGACATTTTGGAAGCAGTTTCCAACATGACCGTTATGCAAATCGTTGACTTAATTTCAGCGATGGAAGAGAAATTCGGCGTATCTGCCGCTGCTGCTGTTGCAGCAGGTCCTGCTGTAGTTGCAGCTGTTGCTGAAGAGCAAACAGAATTTGATGTTATTCTGACTGGCTTTGGCGATAACAAAGTCTCTGTTATTAAAACAGTTCGTGGTATCACAGGCTTAGGCTTGAAAGAAGCGAAAGATGCTGTTGAAGGCGCACCAACTGTTCTGAAAGAAGGTATTCCTAAAGCAGAAGCAGAAGACATTAAAAAGCAACTGTTAGAAGCAGGCGCGACTGTCGACGTTAAATAATATCGTTGACACACACTAAGGCTTATGCCTTGGTAAATAGGGCTGGTGACTATGTCACCGGCCTTTTACTGCTTCATAAATGTTCAATATTTATGTCCCCAGCAGTTATCCCCTGTTGCACGCCGCACAGTAGACACAATTCATGATGAAAAGGTTTGGAAGCGATATGTCCTACTCTTTTACCGAAAAAAAGCGTATACGAAACAACTTTGGGAAAAGCACCGAGGTGCTTGATGTCCCGTATCTTTTAGCAACGCAAATAGATTCTTATGCCAGTTTTTTGCAATCAGGTGCTACGCCCGAAAAGCGTACTGATACTGGCTTACACGCGGCATTTTCCAGCGTATTTCCGATTGAAAGCCATTCAGGCTATGCCGTATTGGAATATGTAAGGTATAGATTAGGCGAGCCTTTATTTGATGTCAGAGAGTGTCAACAACGAGGAGCGACTTTTGCCGCGCCTTTGCGTGTGTTGGTGCGACTGGTCATTTATGATAAAGAAACTCCCGTGAATGCCAAGGTCGTCAAAGACATCCGTGAACAAGAAGTTTATATGGGCGAACTGCCTTTAATGACGGATAACGGTACGTTTGTTATTAACGGTACTGAACGCGTTATTGTCTCGCAATTACACCGTTCACCAGGTGTGTTTTTTGACCATGACAAGGGTAAAACCCACTCATCAGGCAAGCTGCTATTTAATGCCCGTGTCATTCCTTATCGCGGCTCTTGGTTGGATTTTGAATTTGACCACAAAGACTGCGTTTATGTGCGTATAGATCGTCGTAGAAAAATTCCAGCCACTATTCTTTTGAGAGGTCTGGGCTACGATAACGAAGATATGATAAAAATATTCTTCGATACCAATAAATTCACATTAAGTGCTGATAAATGTTTATTTCACATCGTTCCTGAAAGAATGCGTGGTGAAATTGCAGCATTTGATATTAAAAATAACGATCAAGTTCTGGTCGAAGAAGGACGACGGATTACCTCTAAGCATATCCGTGAGATGAACAAAGTCGGGCTGACTCAAGTAGAAGCTCCTAAGTCTTACTTGGTTGGTAAAATTCTCGGACATAACATTATTGACCAAAGCACTGGCGAATTAATTGCCAATGTAAACGATGAATTGACCGAAGTTCTGATTGATCGCTGTATAGACAGCGGTATTACGGAGCTGAATACCTTGTTTGTCAATGACTTGGATAATGGTCCTTATATTTCCAATGCAATGCGCATAGACAATACAACCAACCCATTAGAGGCTTTGGTTGAAATCTATCGCATGATGCGTCCTGGTGAGCCGCCTACTAAAGAATCTGCGGAAAATTTATTCCAAAACTTATTCTTTACTGACGAACGCTACGATTTATCCACCGTAGGACGGATGAAGTTTAACCGTCGTTTAGGTAGAGAAGAAATTGTCGGCACAGGCACACTGACCAAAGATGACATTATTGATGTTCTTAAAGAACTGATAAAAATCCGTAATGGTAATGGCGTAGTTGATGACATCGACCATTTAGGTAACAGACGGGTGCGTTCAGTCGGTGAAATGATTGAAAACCAGTTCCGTGTTGGCTTGGTGCGCGTTGAAAGAGCCGTTAAAGAACGTCTAACCTTGGCTGATTCAGAAGGCTTAGTCCCGCAAGAAATTATTAATGCCAAGCCTGTGTCTGCGGCAGTCAAAGAATTCTTTGGTTCTAGCCAATTGTCACAGTTTATGGATCAAAACAATCCATTATCACAAGTGACACATAAACGCCGTGTATCTGCTTTAGGACCCGGTGGTTTAGCCAGAGAACGCGCAGGCTTTGAAGTGCGTGACGTACACGCTACGCATTATGGTCGTGTGTGTCCGATTGAAACGCCTGAGGGACCAAACATCGGTTTGATTAACTCGCTGTCGGTGTATGCGCGTACCAATAACTATGGTTTCTTGGAAACGCCTTATCGTAAAGTAATTGATGGCAAAGTAACCGATCAAGTGGATTACTTATCTGCTATTGAAGAAGGTGAGTTTGTTATTGCGCAGGCGAGTGTACCCGTCAACGCAGAAGGTAAATTGGTCGATGGTTTAGTATCTTGCCGCCATAAAGATGAGTTTGCGCTGGCAATGTCCGATACCGTGCAGTACATGGACGTATCATCCAAACAAATCGTTTCAGTCGCCGCATCAATTATTCCATTCTTAGAACATGATGACGCGAACCGCGCATTAATGGGATCAAACATGCAGCGTCAAGCGGTACCAACACTGAGAGCTGAAAAGCCGTTAGTGGGTACAGGCATGGAAAGAACGGTAGCAAAAGATTCGGGCGTAACCGTTGTTGCAACACGCGGCGGTAAAATTGAAGCCGTTGATGCTGCGCGTATCGTAGTGCGTGTTAATGATACGGAAACTGAAACAGGTACATCAGGGGTTGATATTTATAACCTGATTAAATATACCCGTTCTAACCAAAATACTTGCATCAACCAAAAACCATTGGTCAAACCGGGCGACATCGTGCAAGCGGGCGATATTATGGCGGACGGTCCTTCAACCGATATGGGTGAATTAGCACTGGGGCAGAATATGCTGGTTGCGTTCATGCCGTGGAATGGTTACAACTTCGAAGACTCGATTTTAGTTTCTGAACGTGTTGTAAAAGAAGATCGTTTTACCACTATTCATATCGAAGAAAAAACCTGTGTGGCGCGTGATACTAAACACAGCCCAGAAGAAATCACTGCCGATATTCCTAACGTCAGCGAAGAAGCCTTATCCAAACTGGATGAGTCGGGCATTGTTTATGTGGGTGCAGAAGTCAAAGGCGGCGATATTCTGGTTGGTAAAGTAACGCCTAAAGGCGAAACGCAACTGACTCCAGAAGAAAAACTGTTACGCGCTATTTTTGGTGAAAAAGCCGCTGATGTAAAAGATACTTCGTTGCGCGTACCGGGTAGTATTGAAGGTACTGTTATCGACGTGCAGGTGTTTACTCGTGACGGCGTTAAAAAAGACAAACGTGCGTTAGACATTGAGCAAGATGCTATCAAGCGTTACCGCAAAGACTTGGATGACCAGCTGAAAATTCTTGAAGAAGATATTTTTGCGCGGGTTGCCAAAATGCTGGACGGTAAAGTTGCCCAAGCAGGCGCAGGTCAGCTAAAAGCAGGTACTGAAATCAGTCTGGATTATTTGAATAGCATCAAGCATTCCGATTGGCTGAAAATCAAAATGAAAGACGAAGAGCTTAATGTTCAACTCGAAACCGTTGCTGCGCAAATTGAACAGCAACGTAAAGATTTTGATGAAAAGTTTGAAGTAAAACGCAAAAAAATCACTATGGGTGATGATTTAGCACCGGGTGTGTTGAAAATGGTTAAGGTGTACTTGGCTGTGAAACGACGCATTCAGCCGGGTGATAAAATGGCGGGTCGTCATGGTAACAAAGGTGTTATCTCGATGATTAGACCGATTGAAGATATGCCCTTTACGGCTGACGGTAATCCTGTTGACATCGTATTGAATCCGTTGGGTGTACCGTCGCGTATGAACGTCGGGCAGGTACTGGAAACCCATTTAGGTTGGGCGGCGAAAGGCTTGGGTATCAAGATTGGCAAGATGCTGGAAGCCCAGTACGACCAAGAAAAAGCCAAAGTCACTGCCATCAGAGAATATCTGGATAAAATTTACAACAGTAGTGGTCGTAAGGAAAACTTAGACTCATTCACTGATCAGGAAATTTTAGAAATGGCGGCTAATCTGGTTGCCGGTGTGCCTATGGCAACGCCTGTATTCGATGGTGCCAGTGAAGAAGAAATTCGTACTATGTTACGCTTGGCTGATTTGCCAGAGCATGGACAAGTCCAGTTGTTTGACGGTCTGACAGGCGAACCTTTTGAACGTGAAGTGACCGTCGGCTATATGTATATGCTGAAACTGAACCACTTGGTTGATGACAAAATGCACGCCCGTTCTACAGGCCCTTACAGCTTGGTAACGCAACAACCGTTAGGCGGTAAAGCACAATTCGGCGGACAACGTTTCGGAGAAATGGAAGTCTGGGCGTTAGAAGCTTATGGTGCGGCTTATACCTTGCAGGAAATGTTGACGGTTAAATCCGATGACGTGACAGGTAGAACGCGGATGTATAAAAACATCGTCGATGGCAATCATAAAATGGAAGCGGGTATGCCCGAATCATTTAACGTATTGCTTAAAGAGATTCGTTCATTGGCAGTCAATATCGAGTTAGAAAGGGAATAAACACTCCTCGTAGGTAGGGTACGCACTGCGTACCCTACACGGCTGAACTACATCAGAAACAATTTAAAGAGGACAAACTCTTGAAAGATTTAATGAACTTCCTAAAACGCCAAGGTCGCGCTGACGATTTTGACGGCATCAGCATAGGTCTGGCCTCGCCTGATATGATTCGCTCATGGTCTTATGGCGAAGTAAAAAAACCAGAAACTATCAACTATCGTACATTCAAACCTGAGCGTGATGGGCTGTTCTGCGCCAAAATATTTGGGCCTATCAGTGACTATGAATGTCTGTGCGGCAAATATAAAAGATTAAAACATCGCGGTGTTATCTGCGAAAAATGCGGCGTGGAAGTTACTTTGTCTAAAGTGCGTCGTGAGCGTATGGGGCATATTGATTTAGCCAGCCCAGTTGCGCACATCTGGTTTTTAAAATCACTGCCTTCGCGTATTGCGTTGTTATTGGATATGACATTGCGTGAGATTGAGCGCGTGTTGTATTTTGAATCATTTGTTATTTTAGATCCGGGCATGACTCCTTTAACTAAAGGACAGTTGCTTACTGATGATGAATACCTTGATGCCGTTGAAGTTCATGGTGATGATTTTGTTGCCAAAATGGGCGCAGAAGCTATCTATGACTTATTAAAAAGTATTGATTTAAAAGAACAGGTTGAAATTTTACGCGAAGAAATCAATTCGACCAGTTCAGAAACCAAAATTAAAAAGTACGCCAAACGCCTCAAAGTGATGGATGCGTTGGTGACTTCAAAAAATCGTCCCGAATGGATGATTTTAAAAGTATTACCCGTATTACCACCCGAATTACGTCCATTAGTTCCTTTGGATGGCGGTCGTTTTGCGACTTCAGATTTGAACGATTTATATCGTCGTGTTATCAACCGCAACAATCGTTTAAACAGACTGTTAGACCTGAACGCACCTGATATTATCGTGCGTAACGAAAAACGGATGTTGCAAGAATCAGTTGATGCGCTGTTGGATAACGGCAGACGCGGTCGTGCGATTACGGGGACTAACCGTAGACCGTTAAAATCGTTAGCGGACATGATTAAAGGTAAGCAAGGACGTTTCCGCCAAAACTTATTGGGTAAACGTGTCGATTACTCAGGTCGTTCGGTCATCGTGGTAGGGCCTACCTTAAGATTGCACCAATGCGGTTTGCCGAAAAAAATGGCGTTGGAATTATTCAAACCGTTTATTTTCAGTAAATTACAACTGCGCGGCTTGGCAACAACAATTAAAGCAGCTAAAAAAATGGTCGAGCGCGAAGGCGCGGAAGTGTGGGATATTCTCGAAGAAGTGATTCGTGAACATCCGATTCTGCTGAACCGTGCGCCGACTTTGCACAGATTGGGTATTCAAGCCTTTGAACCGACGCTCATCGAAGGTAAGGCGATTCAGTTGCATCCCTTGGTGTGTAGCGCGTTCAACGCCGACTTTGACGGTGACCAGATGGCGGTGCATATTCCACTGTCTATAGAAGCACAGTTGGAAGCGCGTACCCTGATGATGGCAACCAATAACATTCTGTCACCTGCGAACGGTGAGCCTGTTATCAACCCGTCACAAGACGTGGTATTGGGTTTGTACTACATCAGCCGTGAAAAAATCAACGCTAAAGGTGACGGCAGTATTTTCGGCACTGTGGCAGAAATTCACAAAGCCCTGCTTGCTAAAACCGTAGAACTACAGTCTAAAATTCAATTGCGTATTACTGAAAAAGTAGCCAATGAACACGGCGTTCTGGAAGATAAAGTCCATCGCGTACACACCACCGTTGGTCGTGCGTTAATTTGGGAAATATTGCCGGATCGTATGCCGTTTGACATCGTCAACTGCGATATGACCAAAAAGAACATCTCACGTTTGGTGAATTACAGCTACCGCTTTTTAGGTAATAAAGACACCGTTATATTGGCCGACCAATTAATGTACTTGGGTTTCCGTTATGCCACCATATCAGGTGTGTCTTTCGGTATCGAAGACATGGCGATTCCTGCGGAAAAAGCCAACATTATTAAAGCGGCCGATGATGAAGTCAGCGAAATCCAACGTCAATATTCGTCTGGTCTAGTGACTGACGGCGAACGTTATAATAAAGTTGTCGATATTTGGTCTCATGCCAATGACCGCGTTGCCAAGGTGATGATGGACGGTCTTGGTGAAGAGTTGGCGATTGATGCCGAAGGCAATACCGTTAAACAAAAATCGTTTAACTCTATCTTTATGATGGCGGAATCGGGTGCTAGGGGTTCAGCGGCACAGATTCGCCAGTTGGCGGGTATGCGTGGTTTGATGGCGAAACCAGATGGTTCGATTATCGAAACACCTATTACTGCCAACTTCCGTGAAGGTTTGGACGTATTACAATACTTTATTTCGACTCATGGTGCGCGTAAAGGTCTTGCTGATACCGCATTGAAAACCGCTAACTCAGGTTACTTAACACGTCGTTTAGTCGATGTTGCACAAGATCTCGTTATTATCGGCGATGATTGCGGTACGTCTAATGGTTTGATTATGACCCCCATTATTGAGGGTGGAGACGTGGTTGAACCGTTGTCAGAGCGCGTCTTAGGGCGTGTTGCTGTAGGCGACATCATGGACGCTCCGGGTGAAAATATCGTTGTACCGAGTGGAACGTTACTGGACGAACATTGGGTGGGCATACTGGAAGAGCAAAGTATCGACCAAGTTATTGTCAGATCCATTATTACCTGTGAAAACAGACACGGTGTCTGTGCCGCGTGTTACGGTCGTGATTTAGGTCGCGGGCATTTGGTGAATATCGGTGAAGCCGTCGGCGTTATTGCGGCGCAATCTATCGGTGAGCCGGGTACACAGTTGACCATGCGTACTTTCCATATCGGTGGTGCGGCATCTCGTTCAGCTGCCATCAGTAATGTTCAGGTTAAATCAGCGGGTACTGTACGTTTGAATAACTTAAAATCCGTTATCAACCGTGAAGGCAATCTGGTTGCTGTTTCCCGGTCGGGTGAAGTCGGCGTGGTCGATGATTACGGTCGTGAAAGAGAGCGTTATAAAATTCCTTATGGTGCTGTTTTGTCAGTGCAGGAAGGCAGTCGAATTAACGCAGGCGACATTATCGTTACTTGGGATCCCCATACCCATCCTGTTATCACTGAAGTAGACGGGATTGTAGAGCTGATTCACTTTGTTGACGGTGTCACCGTACAAAAACACTCTGACGACGTAACAGGCTTAAGTTCACTGGTTGTAACCGATCCTAAACAACGTGGTAGTGCCGGTAAAGAATTACGTCCTATGGTGAAGCTGATAGACAGTGATGGCGGTACTATCTACTTGCCAGGTACCGAAATTCCTGCGCAATACTTCCTGCCCTCAGGCGCGATTGCCGGTATTAAAGACGGCGGTGAAGTAAAAGTCGGTGACGTACTGGCTAGAATTCCACAAGAATCCAGTAAAACCCGCGATATTACAGGTGGTTTACCGCGTGTAGCCGATTTATTTGAAGCAAGAAAAACCAAAGATCCCGCTATATTGGCAGAAGCGAGCGGCACAGTTTCTTTTGGTAAAGAAACCAAAGGTAAGCAGCGGGTTATCATTACTGATGCCGCAGGCGAGCAAGTTGAAACCCTGATACCTAAATGGCGACACATCACCGTGTTTGAAGGTGAGTATGTGGAAAAAGGTGAAACCATCGCTGAAGGTGAATTGACTCCGCACGATATTCTCAGATTGCGCGGCATAGAAGAGCTTGCTAATTATCTGGTGAAAGAAATTCAAGATGTTTATCGTCTGCAAGGTGTAAAAATCAACGACAAACATATTGAAGCGATTATTCGTCAAATGCTGAGAAAAGTTGAAATCACTGCATCAGGTGATACCTGCTTCTTGAAAGGCGATCAGGTTGAACGAGCTGCAATGCGCGTAGAAAATGACAGAATGGAAGCGGAAGGAAAAATTCCTGCCAGCTACGAATCTATTTTGCTGGGTATTACCAAAGCTTCTCTTGCAACGGAATCCTTTATCTCGGCGGCATCGTTCCAAGAGACGACGCGTGTACTAACCGATGCCGCAGTACGCGGATTAAGTGATAGTCTGCAAGGCTTAAAAGAGAATGTTATCGTAGGTCGGTTAATTCCAGCAGGAACAGGATTGGCTTACCATGAGCATAGAAAAAATAGATTCTCTCAGCAGCCAATGGTTGAAAATGACAGTGTTGCTGTTGTTGATGCGGGTGATGTAGAAGAGGCTCTTAAATTAGCCTTGAATGGATAATATAATGATAAACAGACTGTTTAAAAAATGAGCTTGACCTAAAGAAGATTGCGCAGTATGATACTCAGCTCACATAAGTTATAGGGTGTTGGGTTGGGTTGAAATACTGTGTGCTTGTGTATTTGTGTCACGATCAGTCGCTATCTGACAATTAATTTGTAAACTGGAGTAGATAAAATATGGCCACGATCAACCAATTGGTTCGTAAGCCGCGCGCTAAAAAAATTGAAAAAAGCAATGTTCCAGCATTGGAAGCATGTCCTCAGCGTAGAGGTGTTTGTACGCGCGTTTATACCACAACACCTAAAAAACCAAACTCGGCTTTGCGTAAAGTTGCTAGAGTCAGGTTGACTAATGGTGCTGAAGTTAGTAGCTATATTGGTGGTGAGGGTCATAATCTTCAAGAGCACTCTGTAGTTCTAATAAGAGGCGGTCGTGTAAAGGATTTGCCAGGTGTGCGTTATCACGTTGTCCGTGGTAGTCTGGATGCTTCAGGGGTGAACAACAGAAAATGTGGTCGCTCTAAATACGGAACAAAACGCCCTAAAGGCAAATAGTAGGTTATAGAGATGTCAAGAAGAAGAGTCGCTACAAAAAGAGAGATTATTCCTGATCCAAGATTTGGCAGTGTCATGCTGACCAAATTTATGAATATGATTATGGAAAGTGGCAAAAAATCAGTTGCTGAAAGTATCGTTTATGGTGCGTTGGATGCAATTGAAGCAAAAGGACATAGTGAGCCATTAGAAGTATTATCTAAAGCACTGGAAAATGTCCAGCCTAGAGTTGAGGTTAAATCTCGTCGTGTTGGCGGTGCAACCTATCAGGTTCCAGTTGAAGTTCGTCCCTCACGTCGTATGGCACTCGCTATGCGTTGGTTGATTGACGCTTCACGCAAAAGAAACGAAAGAAACATGGCTACAAAGCTTGCTGGTGAGTTAATGGATGCTTTTGAGAGTAAAGGCTCGGCAGCTAAGAAACGTGAAGATACTCACAGAATGGCAGAAGCTAATAAAGCATTCTCTCATTATCGTTGGTAATTGGTATATTAAGTAGCAGTGCGTAAAACACCTATAGAGCATTATCGTAATATCGGTATTATGGCTCACATTGATGCGGGTAAAACCACAACAACAGAGCGCGTACTCTATTATACAGGTGTGTCTCACAAGATAGGTGAGGTACACGATGGTGCCGCTGTCATGGATTGGATGGAGCAGGAACAGGAGCGAGGTATTACTATAACCTCGGCAGCTACAACCTGTTTTTGGAGTGGCATGGAAAAGCAGTTTCCGCCTCATCGTATTAATATAATTGATACGCCTGGTCACGTTGATTTTACCATTGAGGTTGAGCGTTCTTTGCGCGTACTTGATGGGGCTTGTGCGGTTTTTTGTGCGGTCGGCGGTGTTGAGCCGCAGTCGGAAACAGTATGGCGGCAAGCTGATAAATATCATGTGCCTAGGCTGGTCTTTGTTAATAAAATGGACAGGTCTGGGGCTGATTTTTTAAGAGTTGTTGCTCAAATTGAAGCGCGTTTAGGTGGTCATCCAGTGCCTATGCAGCTGCCTATTGGAGCAGAGGATGGTTTTGAGGGGGTTGTTGATCTCGTCAAAATGAAAGCCATCTATTGGGATGAGTCCAATATGGGCATGACTTTTCAGGAAAAGGATATTCCAGAAGCTATGCTGTCGCTTTGTGAAAAGTGGCGTGATCGAATTGTTGAAGCTGCTGCGGAAGCAAGCGAAGAATTAACGGAGAAATACCTGGAAGAAGGTGTTTTGACTGATGAAGAGATACGGCGCGGCATCCGTGTTCAAACTATAGCTAATCAAATAGTTCCGACTTTTTGTGGTTCAGCCTTTAAAAATAAAGGCGTGCAGGCTATGTTGGATGCTGTTATTGAATACTTGCCTGCGCCAACGGATGTGAAATCTGTCTCAGGCTTGCTTGAAGATGGTGAGACGGAGGCGTATCGTCATGCGGATGATGGAGAGCCTTTCTCAGCACTGGCATTTAAGATAGTATCAGACCCTTTTGGCACCTTGACTTTTTTTAGGGTTTATTCAGGAATGCTGAATTCGGGCGAGAGCGTTTACAACTCCGTCAAAATGAAAAGAGAGCGTGTTGGTCGTATTGTTCAAATGCACGCTAATAGCAGGGAGGAAGTTAAGTCGGTTTGTGCAGGCGATATTGCTGCATTGATTGGTCTTAAAGATACTACTACAGGAGATACGCTGTGTGACAGTAAGGATGTTATTATCCTTGAGCGCATGGAGTTTCCAGATCCTGTTATTTCGGTAGCGGTAGAGCCAAAGACTAAAGCAGATCAAGAAAAATTAAGTGTCGCGTTGGCTAAGTTGGCGCAAGAAGATCCTTCGTTTCGTGTACATACCGATGAAGAATCTGGTCAAATTATTATTTCTGGCATGGGAGAGCTGCATCTGGAAATTATCGTTGATCGAATGAAAAGAGAATTTAATGTTGAGGCGAATGTGGGTGCACCACAAGTCGCTTACAGAGAAACAATTCGTAGTACGGTTGAGCAGGAAGGTAAGTTTATTAAGCAGTCGGGTGGTCGTGGGCAGTACGGTCATGTCTGGTTGCGAATTGAGCCTAAGGAAGCTGGAACTGGCTATGAATTTGTGAATAAAATTGTTGGTGGTGTTGTTCCTAAGGAGTACATACCAGCAGTCGATAAGGGTATTCAAGAGCAGCTAAAAAGCGGTGTTCTTGCAGGTTACCCGGTTTTGGATGTAAAAGTGTCTTTATTTGACGGTTCGTATCACGATGTTGATTCGAACGAAATGGCTTTCAAAATTGCAGGTTCAATGTGCTTTAGAGAGGGTGCGAGAAACGCAAGTCCAGTGTTGCTTGAGCCGATAATGAAAGTCGAAGTCTCTACACCTGAAGAATATATGGGTGATGTTGTCGGTGATATTAACAGGCGACGTGGTATCATTCACGGAATGGATGATATGCCATCAGGTAAAATAGTTAGCTGCGAAGTGCCGTTGGCGGAAATGTTTGGTTATGCAACTGATTTGCGATCAGCAACGCAGGGGCGGGCTACATACAGTATGCAGTTTGAAAAATACAATGAAACACCTGCGCATATAGCAGATGTCATCATTAAAAAATCTTCATAATTTGAATAACACAAGGTATTAACTCATGGCCAAAGAAAAATTTTCACGCAATAAGCCACACGTCAACGTTGGTACAATCGGTCACGTTGACCATGGTAAAACGACATTAACAGCTGCTTTGACAACTGTAATGGCTAAATTACACGGTGGTGCAGTTAAAGCATTTGATCAAATTGACAATGCTCCTGAAGAAAGAGCTCGTGGTATTACTATCGCGACTTCGCACGTTGAATATGAATCAGATGCGCGTCATTATGCTCACGTTGACTGCCCAGGTCATGCTGATTATGTAAAAAACATGATTACAGGTGCTGCGCAAATGGATGGCGCAATTTTAGTTTGTTCAGCGGCTGATGGTCCAATGCCACAAACTAGAGAACACATCTTATTGTCAAGACAAGTGGGTGTTCCTTATATCGTTGTATTCTTGAACAAAGCCGATATGGTTGACGATGAAGAGTTAATTGAATTGGTTGAAATGGAAATCAGAGAATTGCTGGATATGTATGAATTTCCCGGTGATGACACTCCAATCATCAAGGGTTCTGCATTATTGGCTCTTCAAGGCGATGAAAGCGAAATCGGTGTGCCATCTGTAGTTAAACTGGTTAAAGCATTGGATGACTATATTCCACTGCCTGAAAGAGCCGTAGACGGTGCATTCTTGATGCCTGTTGAGGACGTATTCTCAATTTCTGGTCGCGGTACAGTGGTAACAGGTCGTATTGAGCGCGGCATTATCAAAGTTGGTCAAGAAGTTGAGATTGTTGGTATTAGACCAACAGTAACAACAACGGTAACTGGTGTTGAAATGTTCCGTAAATTACTGGATCAAGGCGAAGCTGGCGATAACGTTGGTTTGTTATTGAGAGGCACTAAGAGAGATGATGTTGAGCGTGGTCAAGTATTGGCTCACAAAAACACCATTAAGCCACACGCTTATTTCAATGCAGAGATTTATATTTTGTCAAAAGAGGAAGGCGGTCGTCATACACCTTTCTTCCAAGGTTATCGTCCACAGTTCTATTTCAGAACGACTGACGTGACTGGTGCGGTTGAGTTACCAGAAGGCGTTGAGATGGTAATGCCTGGCGACAACATTTCTGTAAAAGTTAAGCTGATTTCTTCTATCGCTATGGAAGACAATCTGCGTTTTGCAATTCGTGAAGGCGGTCGTACAGTTGGTGCGGGTGTTGTTGCGTCAATCATCGAGTAATAATAATTATGGCTAATCAAACTATCAGAATTCGGTTGAAATCATTTGATCATAAATTGATCGATCAATCGGCTGGTGAGATAGTAGAAACAGCAAGAAGAACTGGGGCGCAAGTAAAAGGTCCCATTCCCTTGCCTACTAAAAAAGAACGTTTTACGATTTTGATTTCTCCGCATGTTAATAAAGATGCGAGAGATCAGTACGAATTGAGAACATATAAACGATTACTGGATATTGTTGAGCCCACAGAAAAAACCGTAGATGCGCTGATGAAGCTGGATCTTGCGGCGGGTGTTGATGTTCAGATAAAGTTGAATTAAGAATAGAGGAATTGGCAGATGTCAATAGGTCTTATTGGTCGTAAATGTGGTATGACCAGAGTTTTTTGTGAAGATGGATCGTCAGTACCCGTGACTGTTCTCCAGATTGACTCAAATAGAGTTACTCAGGTTAAAAGTATTGAGGTTGATGGTTATCGTGCTGTTCAAGTAGCGGCAGGTGATAAAAAATCTTCAAGAGTCAATAAAGCAATGGCAGGTCACTATGCAGCGGCTAATGTGACAGCTGGTCGTGGTCTTTGGGAATTTAGACTTGAAGATGGCGAAGGCACTGATTTATCTGCCGGTTCCGCCTTGCCGCTAGATATTTTTTCTGTAGGTCAAGTAATTGATGTTCAGGGTAAAAGTATCGGTAAAGGTTTTGCTGGTGGTATAAAACGTCACAACTTTAGTATGCAAGACGCTACTCATGGTAACTCACGTTCACATAGAGTATTGGGTTCTATCGGTATGAATCAAACGCCTGGTCGTGTTTTTAAAGGCAAAAAAATGGAAGGTCACATGGGGGCAGAGAAAGTAACTGTTCAAAATTTGACTATTCATGCTATTGATACTGAAAGAAATTTAATTTTAGTGAAAGGCTCTGTGCCTGGAGCCAAAGGTGGTGATGTGGTTATTACTCCCGCCATGAAAATGCGAAATAAAGGTTAAGCTATGGGTTTGCAAATACCTGCTTTAAATAAACAAGATACTGCTGGAATGGTTGAAGTTACTGAAGCCGTTTTTGGTCAGTCGTTTAATGAAACATTGGTTCATCAGTTGGTTGTTCGCTATATGGCGGGTGCTCGTGCTGGAACTAAAGCGCAAAAAACACGCTCCGATGTTAGTGGCGGTGGCGCAAAGCCTTGGAAACAAAAAGGCACAGGTCGTGCAAGAGCCGGAACAACCCGTAGCCCAGTTTGGCGCACAGGTGGTGTGGCATTTGCTGCAAGACCAAGAAACTACGAGCAGAAACTAAACAAAAAAATGTTTCGCGTTGGTATTCGTTCGATTTTATCTGAGCTGTTGAGGCAAGATCGTTTGGTGGTAAGCAGTGATATTCTTCCTGAAACTGTCAAAACAAAAGAGTTGAACGTAAAATTAAAAGCAATTGATGCTAAGCGTATATTAATTGTTGTTGATAGTGTAGATGTAAATCTAGCTTTGGCATCAAGAAATATTCCTTATGTGGAAGTGATTGAAGCAGCTAATTTAAGTCCAGTGTTATTGGTGGCAGCTGATAAAGTAATTGCTACACCAGCAGCATTGAAACAATTAGAGGAGTGCTTGGCGTGAGTGTAAATCACTATCAATTGGCAAGTGTACTTGAAGCACCGATTATCTCTGAGAAGAGTACAATTGCCGCTGAAAAAAACAAACAATTTGTTTTTAAAGTGCAAAAACAAGCCACTAAAAAACAAGTTAAAAGTGCAGTAGAAATGATGTTTAGCGTTGAAGTTGATTCAGTTCGAGTTTTAAACGTTAAAGGCAAACAGAAACGGTTTGGCAAATCATTGGGTCAACGATCTGATTGGAAAAAGGCTTATGTTAAACTTAAGTCTGGTCACGATATAGAATTCTCTGCTGCTTAATTTATAAAGCAAAAGATCAATAGGAAACGGTAGAAAGCATGGCGATTGTAAAGTCAAAACCAACGTCACCAGGATCACGGTTTGTAATACGCATCAAAAATGATGGGTTGCATAAAGGCAAACCTTACGCTCCTTTGCTCGCTAAAAAGAGCAAAACTGGTGGACGTAACAATAATGGGCGTATCACAACACGTCATGTCGGTGGTGGTCATAAGCAACACTACCGTATTATTGATTTTAAGCGTAATAAAACCGATATTCCAGCAGTTGTTGAACGCTTGGAATATGACCCAAACAGAACAGCTAATATTGCACTGATTTTGTTTAAAGATGGTGAGCGTAGATATATTATCGCCCCTAAGGGTCTTGTTGTAGGACAGGAAGTTATTTCTTCAGAAACAGTACCTGTTAAGCCAGGAAATTGTATGCCGTTGAGAAATATTCCAATGGGTACAACTGTTCATTGTGTTGAATTGCAGCCAGGAAAAGGCGCGCAAATTGCTAGAAGTGCTGGTACTTCAGTGCAATTGGTTGCTAAAGATGGCGCGCATGCAACAATCAGATTGCGTTCAGGTGAAATGCGCAAAGTGATGGCAGATTGTCACGCTGTTATTGGTGAGGTATCAAATTCAGAGCATAATTTGATTTCGCTTGGTAAAGCAGGTGCGACAAGATGGCGAGGCGTTAGACCAACTGTTCGCGGTGTGGTCATGAACCCAGTTGACCATCCACATGGTGGTGGTGAAGGGCGGACCTCTGGTGGCAGACATCCCGTATCTCCTTGGGGTATGCCAACTAAAGGCTATAAAACAAGAAATAACAAGCGTACTGATAATATGATTATCAGACGTCGTAAGCAGAAATAGAGAGAGCATAAATGCCGCGTTCAATTAAAAAAGGTCCTTTTATTGATCATCATCTTCTCAAAAAAATTGAAGATGCTGTTAGTAGCAATAATCGGAAACCGATTAAAACATGGTCGAGACGATCAATGATTATTCCAGATATGCTTGGCTTAACTATTGCAATCCATAATGGACGACTGCATATTCCCGTTCTCATTTCTGAGAATATGGTCGGGCATAAATTAGGTGAGTTTGCACCCACTCGTACATACAAAGGCCATGTGGCTGATAAAAAATCTAGGTAGGTGTGATGGAAATTTCAGCAAAATTAAATAATGCTCCGCTATCTGCACAAAAAGCGCGTTTAGTTGGTGATCAAATTCGTGGACTGCCTGTTGACAAAGCACTGAATGTTTTGAAATTCAGTTCTAAGAAAGCAGCTATTATTATCAAAAAAGTTTTGGAATCTGCAATCGCTAATGCAGAACATAACGAAAGTGCAGATATCGATGAATTAAGAGTGTCTACCGTTTATGTCAATGAAGGGGCGACGATGAAAAGATTCAAGGCAAGAGCTAAAGGACGTGCGAACCATATCCTTAAAAGAACCTGCCATATTACAATTAAAGTCGCAGAAATCGAGTAGGGGCAGAAAATGGGTCAGAAGGTACATCCAATTGGCATACGCCTTGGTATCGTCAAAGATTGGAATTCAAGATGGTATGCAAATAGTCAGGATTACTCAGTATTCCTGCATCAAGATTTAACCGTTAGAGAGTTTATTAGAAAAAAACTTGCTCACGCTTCGGTTAGTCGCATTCAAATTAATCGTCCAGCGAATAACGCACATATCACCATTCATACCGCTAGACCAGGTATTGTTATCGGTAAAAAAGGTGAAGATATTGACGTATTGAAACAAGAAATATCTAAAATGATAGGTATTCCTGTTCAAGTGAATGTTGAAGAAATCAGAAAGCCTGAGTTAGATGCCCAGCTAGTTGCTGAAGGCGTTGCTCAACAGCTCGAAAAACGCATTATGTACCGTCGTGCTATGAAGCGTGCCGTTACCAACACTATGCGTTTAGGTGCTGAAGGCATTAAAATTAATGTTGGTGGTCGTTTAAATGGTGCAGAAATTGCGCGTAGCGAATGGTATAGAGAAGGTCGAGTGCCTTTACATACCTTAAGAGCTGACATTGATTACGCAACCGCAGAAGCAAATACTACCTATGGAATTATCGGCATAAAAGTGTGGATATTCAAAGGCGAAGTATTTGATATGGACGCACATATTGCGTCTATTAATTCTGAACCTAAAAAATAGTTGAAGGGATAAAGAGATGCTTCAACCTAAAAGAACTAAATTCCGTAAGCAACATAAAGGCAGAAATAACGGTACTGCTGTTCGTGGTTCATCAGTTAGTTTCGGTGAATATGGCCTTAAATCGGTTAGTCGTGGCAGATTGACTGCAAGACAAATCGAATCGGCTCGTAGAACAATTACTCGTCACGTCAAGCGTGGCGGTAAAATTTGGATCAGAATTTTTCCAGACAAGCCAATTACGAAAAAACCTTTAGAAGTTCGTATGGGAAAAGGAAAAGGTAGTGTAGAATACTGGGTTGCTCAAATCAGACCAGGAACTATGTTGTATGAAATACAAGGTGTTTCTGAAGAATTGGCACGCGAAGCATTTACACTGGCGGCTGCTAAACTGCCTTTGAAGACACTTTTTACCGTTCGGACAATAATGTAATGAAAGCAAGTGAATTACGCCAGAAATCAAAAGACGAGTTAGGAGCTTTGATGCTCGATTTATCGCGTGAGCGATTTAATCTTAGAATGCAAAAAGGTACAGGTCAACTGTCCAAGCCAGACCAAGTAAAAAAGGTCAGACGTGATGTGGCTCGTATCCAAACCATATTAAATGAAATGGCGAGCGCGAAATCATGAGTGAAAATGTAACTAAATTGCGAACCATCACTGGTCGTGTTGTTAGCAATAAAATGGACAAGACTATTACAGTCTTGGTTGAGCGAGTTGTAAAGCATCCTGTGTATGGAAAATACATTAAGCGTTCAACCAAAATGATGGCGCACGATGAGCAGAATCTTTGTCAAGAAGGTGATGTCGTTGCTATTACCTCATGCAGACCGATGTCTAAGCATAAAACCTTTAAATTGGTTTCAGTTTTAGAAAGTGCTAACAAATAGCAATCAGCTATTTATATACAGATAACAGGAATAAATCATGATTCAGATGCAAACTAACCTTGACGTCGCCGACAATAGTGGTGCCAAAAGGGTCATGTGTATCAAAGTATTAGGGGGATCGCATAGACGTTATGCTGGTATTGGTGACATCATCAAAGTCAGTATTAAAGATGCAATTCCTCGTGGTAGAGTAAAAAAAGGCGAAGTCTACAATGCTTTAGTAGTGAGAACAGCTAAAGGCGTGCGTAGACCAGACGGTTCTGTCATTCGTTTTGATGGAAACGCAGCCGTTATTCTCAACAACAATTTGCAGCCCTTAGGTACACGGATTTTTGGGCCTGTAACGCGCGAGCTAAGAGGTGAGAAATTTATGAAAATTATCTCTCTGGCTCCTGAAGTATTATAAGTTGGGGTTTTAAGATGCAAAAAATTAAAAAAGGCGATGATGTAATCGTTCGTACTGGTAAAGATAAAGGTAAGAGCGGTAGAGTAACTAAGATTTTGAAAGATAACAAAGTTTTAGTTGAAGGCATCAATCAAGTTAAGAAAAATCAAAAACCCAACCCAAATGCTGGTGTTTCAGGTGGAATTATTGTCAAGGATATGCCGATTAATATTTCCAATGTAGGATTGTATAATCCTGTGACAAAAAAAGCAGATCGTGTCGGCTTTAAATTTCTGGAAGATGGAAAAAAAGTCAGATATTTTAAGTCAACAAATGAAGTTGTTGATGCGTAAGGTGAATCATGGCTAGATTAGAATCCGTATATAAAGAAACCGTACTTCCCGCTTTAATGGAGCAGTTCGGTTACAAGTCTGTGATGCAGGCACCGCGTATTACCAAAATAACTCTGAACATGGGTGTAGGTGGAGCGGTTGCAGATAAAAAAGTTTTGCTGTCAGCTGTTGGTGACATGGAGAAAATTTCTGGTCAAAAGCCAGTTATCACACTGGCCAGAAAGTCTATCGCTGGTTTTAAAATCCGTGATGATATGCCTATCGGTTGCAAAGTGACTTTGCGTAGCGATAGAATGTATGAATTTTTGGATCGTTTGATTAGTATTTCTATTCCGCGAATTCGCGATTTTAGAGGCTTGAGTCCTAAAAGTTTTGATGGTCGTGGTAATTATTCAATGGGTGTTAAAGAGCAGATCATTTTCCCTGAAATTGATTATGACAAAATTGACACTTTGCGTGGTATGGATATTACTATTACCACAACAGCTCAAAACAACGAAGAAGGTTTGGCGTTGTTAAAACTGTTTAACTTTCCATTTAAGCACTAAGGGCTTTTCGACATGGCAAAAAAATCAATGATTGCGCGTGAAGATAAGCGCAAGAAATTAGTAAAGAAATTTGATGTTAAGCGTAGAGCTTTGAAAGAAGCGATTAGAAGTCCGAATACATCATTTGAAGCTAAAGAAGCTGCTCAGTTACAACTTCAAAAATTACCAAGAGACTCTGGCGTGACAAGAGTGCGCAACCGTTGTAATTTAACGGGTCGTCCACATGGGTATTACCGCAAGTTTGGTCTTAGTCGTAACAAGCTAAGAGAAGCGACGATGCGTGGTGACGTACCTGGCGTAGTCAAAGCAAGTTGGTAATGGTTGGAGAATTAGAATGAGTATGACAGATCCAGTAGCAGATATGCTGACCCGTATAAGAAACGGTCAATCTGCTGGTAAAAAAAGTATTAAACAACCCTCGTCGAAATTGAAAGTATCAATTGCTCAAGTCTTAAAAGACGAAGGTTATATTACAGATTTCAGCACTGAAACAACAGGTAGTCATACTGAAATGACTGTCGAGTTAAAGTACTATAAAGGTGCGCCTGTAATCGAGAACATAAAAAGAATTAGTAGACCTGGTTTGCGTATTTATAAATCTAAAGACGAATTGCCAAAAGTGCTTGGTGGCTTAGGGATTGCTATTGTATCAACATCAAATGGTGTGATGACCGATAGAGCTGCCCGTGCCATTGGACACGGCGGCGAAGTTATCTGTACTGTTTGTTAATGTAGGCTAGATTTATGTCAAGAATTGCTAAAGCCCCAGTGATTATCCCCAGTGGTGTGGATATAAAACTAGAGGGTAACAATATGACCGTAAAAGGCAGTAAGGGTCAGTTATCGTTTGATTTCAATTCCGCTATTAGCATAGAAATTACAGATAATGTGATTTCTATGCAGTGGAATAAAGATGATAAAAATGCTACTGCTCAAGCAGGTACGGCAAGAGCTGTCGTTAGTAACATGGTGACTGGCGTTTCTACTGGATTTGAGAGAAAGTTGACACTGATTGGTGTTGGTTACAGAGCGCAAGCAAAAGAAAATATTCTTAGCTTGTCGCTGGGTTTTTCCCATCCGGTTGATTTTGAAGTGCCAGCAGGTGTTTCGGTTGAAACACCTACTCAAACTGAAATACTCGTCAAGGGAAGTGACAAGCAGCAAGTAGGTCAAGTAGCTGCAAAAATCAGGGCATATCGTCCACCAGAGCCTTATAAAGGTAAAGGTGTCAGATACGCTGACGAACATGTTGCAAGAAAAGAAGCTAAGAAAAAGTAAGGTAGCGTGATGGATAAGAAACAAACTCGTATGAAGCGCGCATTAAAACTGCGTAGCCAAATTAAAAAATTAGGCGCGACGCGTTTATCAATCCACAAAACATCACAGCATATTTATGCTCAAGTGATAAGTGGCGATGGCACAACGACGTTAGCAAGTGCATCAACTACCCAAGCAGAAATTAAAGCAGCGTTAAAAAATACCAATAATATCGCTGCTGCAACTGAAGTTGGCAAATGGGTTGCTCAAAAAGCACTCGCTGCGGGCGTAACAGAAGTTGCTTTTGATCGTTCTGGCTTTAAATACCATGGTCGCGTTAAAGCATTGGCTGATGCTGCACGCGAAGCTGGTTTGAAATTTTAGGAGAATAAAATGGCTACAGCACCCGCTCAAGGTAGTACTGACGGTTTACAGGAAAAGTTGGTCAATGTAAGACGTGTGGCAAAAGTTGTAAAAGGTGGTAGAGTATTCGGCTTTACTGCGTTGACAGTTGTAGGTGATGGTGAGGGTCGTGTTGGTTACGGCGTGAGCAAAGCCCGCGAGGTTCCTATTGCAATTCAAAAGTCTTTAGAGCAAGCGCGTAAAAATATGCGTAAAGTGTCTTTAAAAGGCGACACCTTGCAATACCCAATTATGAATACCACAGGTGCTGCGAAAGTTTATATGCAGCCTGCTTCTGAAGGTACAGGTATCATTGCCGGTGGTGCAATGAGAGCAGTATTTGAAGTGGTTGGTGTGCATAACGTCTTAGCAAAATGTATTGGTACTAACAATCCTATTAATGTTGTGAGAGCAACCATTAATGGTTTGACAGGAATGCACAATGCTAACCAGATAGCTGCAAAACGTGGCTTATCAGTTGATCAGATTATCGGATAGTTGCAATGGCTGGTACTAAATTAAGTGTTACGATGACAAAAAGCAAGTTTGGACGTTTACCGCGTCATCAAGCCTGCTTAAAAGGCTTGGGGCTACGAAAAATCAACCAAACAGTTGAAGTCCTAAATACTGCTGAAAACAGAGGTATGATAAACAAAGTATCGTACATGCTAAAAGTCGAGGAAGTATAATGTTTTTAAATACCATCCAAGCAAGCGAAGGATCTCGCAAAAAATCGAAACGCGTAGGACGCGGTATTGGTTGTACACTTGGCAAAACTTGTGGCAGAGGTCACAAAGGTCAAAAAGCGCGTAGTGGCGGTTTTCATAAAGTTGGTTTTGAAGGCGGTCAAATGCCTTTGCAACGCAGATTACCTAAAATTGGTTTTACTTCACGCAAAAGTATGTACTCAGCTGAGGTTCGCTTACACGAGTTGAATGACTTGGTTGCTGATGTTATTGATTTAAAAGTTTTGATTGACGCAAATATCGTTCCTGTGTTTACTAAAACAGCAAAAATCATTAAATCAGGTGAAGTTAGCAAAGCTGTTACTATTAAAGGCATTAAAGTGACTGGCGGAGCTAAAGAATCTATCGAAGCTGCTGGCGGAAAAGTAGAGGCGTAAGTGAATACTTCAAGAGCTCAGATGGCTAACAAAGTCGGCGGTTCTTCAGAACTGAAAGCACGTTTGCTTTTTGTTTTGGGTGCTTTTTTTGTTTACCGAGTAGGTGCCCACATTCCTGTTCCAGGAGTTGATCCTAAGGCACTAGCGGTTATGTTTGAGCAACAAAGCGGTTCTATTCTGGATATGTTTAATATGTTTTCAGGTGGTGCTTTGATGCGATTAAGTTTGTTTGCTCTTGGTATCATGCCCTATATTTCAGCATCAATTATTATGCAGTTGATGACCGTTGTGATTCCCACAATGGAACAGATGAAAAAAGAGGGTGAGTCAGGGCGACGTAAGATTTCGCAGTACACCCGCTACGGCACGGTGGTTTTGGCAACCTTTCAAGCGATTGGTATTTCTGTTGCATTACAGAATCAAACGGCTGGTGGGCTTTCAGTTGTTTTGAATCCAGGTGTAGGTTTTGTTGCAATAACTACTATTACTTTGGTTACTGGAACTATATTTTTGATGTGGCTAGGCGAGCAGGTTACTGAGCGTGGTATCGGCAACGGTATTTCAATGATTATCTTTGCAGGTATTGTCTCAGGTTTGCCAAAAGCAGTTGGCGGTACATTAGAGCTGGCTAGAACAGGTGAAATGAATGGCGGATTTATTATTCTGTTGTTTCTTTTGTCTATTTCAGTAACCGCACTGGTTGTTTTTGTAGAAAGAGGGCAGAGGCGGATACTCATTAACTACCCGAAAAGACAGCAAGGTCGTAAGTTATACGCAGGACAAAGTAGTTTCTTGCCGCTAAAGCTCAATATGGCTGGTGTTATACCCCCCATTTTTGCATCAAGTATTATTTTGTTCCCGGCAACCATAGCTGGTTGGTTTGGCAATAGTGAGGGTTTTGGTTGGTTACAGGATGTTGCCACAATGCTATCGCCTGGGCAGCCTGTTTATGTTATGTTTTACGCAACAGCGATTATATTCTTTTGTTTTTTCTATACCGCATTGGTATTTAACTCAAAAGAAACCGCAGAAAACTTGAAAAAATCAGGCGCATTTTTACCCGGTATCAGACCCGGTATTCAGACTAGTGCTTATATAGACAAAGTAATGACTCGATTAACTTTAATTGGTGCTTTCTATATTACTTTGGTTTGTTTGCTGCCTGAGTTTTTAATAGTATATTGGAACGTTCCGTTTTACTTTGGTGGAACGTCTTTATTGATTATTGTCGTAGTCGTCATGGATTTTATTTCGCAAATGCAAACCCATGTTATGTCTCAGCAATATGAAGGCTTGATGAAAAAAGCCAATCTGAAAAAATAATTTAGGAGTTAGCTGTGAAGGTTCGTGCTTCGGTTAAAACAATTTGCAGAAAGTGCAAAATCGTAAAAAGAAATGGTATTGTAAGAGTCATCTGTGAAGATGGCAGACATAAACAACGCCAAGGCTAGAATTTGTTGTGCCAAGATTAGTGTAATGCTATAATCTGGCACTTAACTTTAGAATACTACTCAGGGGAGTATCTGGATGGCACGTATTGCCGGGATAAATGTACCAGATCATAAACACGCAGTAATCGCTTTAACTGCAATTTATGGTGTAGGTCGTCAAACAGCAAGTGAAATTTGCGTTGAGGTAGGTATAGTACCTTCCATAAAAATAAAAGAATTGACTGAAGAGCAATTGGAAGCTATTCGTAGTGTCGTTTCGAAGATGACAGTGGAAGGTGATCTGCGTCGTGAAGTTTCTATGAATATCAAGCGTTTGATGGACCTAGGTTGCTATCGCGGAATAAGACATCGCCGAGGTTTGCCTTTGAGAGGACAAAGAACGAGAACTAACGCTCGTACTCGCAAAGGTCCGCGTAAACCGATTAGAAAATAAGATATTCCTTTAAGAGATAAAAGTAATGGCTAGTCCCAATCGCGCTAGAAAACGCATCAAAAAAGAAGTTGCTGATGGCATCGTTCATGTACACGCTTCTTTCAATAACACTATCATAACGATTACAGATAGAAAAGGTAACGCTTTGTCTTGGGCAACATCAGGTGGCTCAGGCTTCCGTGGCTCCAGAAAAAGTACTCCATTTGCTGCACAGGTTGCTGCTGAAAAAGCAGGTATCGTTGCGCAAGAATTCGGCATGAAAAATCTTGATGTTATGATCAAGGGCCCAGGTCCAGGTCGCGAATCTGCGGTGCGTTCTTTGAACAACCTAGGATTTAAAATTAATAATATCGTTGACGTAACACCCATTCCTCATAATGGCTGTCGTCCACCTAAGAAACGCCGCGTTTAGAAATCTGGAGTAGCATCATGGCAAGATATCTTGGACCTACCTGTAAATTAAGTCGAAGAGAAGGAACTGACCTGTTTTTAAAAAGCAGAGGCAAGTCCTTAGAAGGTAAATGTAAATTAGATCAAAGACCTGGTCAGCACGGCACTAAACGTGCTAGAAGTTCTGACTACGCTACGCAGTTAAGAGCAAAACAACGCTTGCGCAGAATCTATGGCATTTTAGAAAAACAATTTAGAAACTACTATAAATCTGCTGATATGAAAAAAGGCGCGACAGGTGAAAACTTGTTGAATCTTCTTGAATCAAGACTGGATAACGTAGTTTACCGTATGGGCTTTGCTTGTACTAGAGCTGAAGCACGTCAATTAGTTTGTCATAAATCTATTCAGGTTAATGGTTCGCTGATTAATGTACCTTCTTATCAAGTTGCACCTGGCGATGTATTATCAGTCAGAGAAAAAGCTAAAAAACAACAAAGAATCGTTGATGCGTTAGTAGTTACTGAGCAATATGGATTTCCTGCTTGGGTTGACGTTGATGCAAAAGCAATGTCTGGCACATTTACATCGTTACCTGATCGTGTTGATTTAGGCAGTGATATTAATGAACAGCTGGTTGTAGAGCTTTATTCTAAATAATCGTAGTTTCGAGGGACATAAATGCAGAATTCTATTTCTGGCTTGTTAAAGCCTCGATTAGTTGAGGTCGTAAGCAAGACACCTAATCATTCCAGGATTGTGATTGAGCCGCTAGAACGGGGTTTTGGTCATTCTCTGGGTAATGCGTTGAGGCGCGTGTTGCTGTCTACTATTCCAGGCTGTGCAGTGACAGATGTGGAAATTGAAGGCGTGCTTCACGAGTACACAACCATAGAAGGTGTTCAGGAAGATGTAATTGACATTTTACTGAACCTTAAAAAATTAGCTGTTATCCTTCATTCAAAAGATGAAGTCGAGCTGACACTTAGTAAGAATGGTGCTGGTTGTGTTACAGCAGGCGATATTACTTTGCCGCACGATGTTGAAATAGTTAATCCCGACCTGGTCATTGCTAATTTGACTCAAGCCGGTGTATTGAATATGAAAATCAGAGTGCGTCGCGGCAGGGGCTATGAGCCAGTAAGCGTTCGTAAAGCCAATGCAGAACACAGCTTGGCGGTCGGTGCGCTACAATTAGATGCTTCATATAGTCCTGTGATGAAAGTAGCCTATCAGGTTGAAAGCACTCGTGTTGAACAGCGTACTAACTTAGACAAGCTGATTATTGAACTGGAAACAAACGGAACGATTGACCCAGAAGCAACGATTAAACTTGCCGCAACCATACTTCACGATCAGCTATCTGTTTTTGTCGATTTCGAAAAAGTCAATGATCAGCTTGAAGATGAAAAAGTGGAAGTTGAAGAGGTATTTGAACCTGTTTTACTTCGCCCCGTTGATGATCTTGAATTGACGGTACGTTCTGCTAATTGCTTAAAAGCCGAGAATATTTTTTATATTGGTGATTTGATTCAACGCACTGAAGTTGAGTTGTTAAAAACACCTAATCTTGGCAAAAAATCGTTAACAGAAATAAAAGACATTCTTGCTTTAAAAGGTTTATCACTGGGTATGCGCTTGGAAAACTGGCCGCCTGAAAACCTTGCAGATCAAACTCACACAGCATCACACTAACATTAGGTCTTTTGACAATGAGACATCGTAAATCTGGTAGAAAATTTAACATGAATAGCAGCCACCGTAAGGCTCTATTCAGTAACATGGCAAGTTCATTGTTTAAACATGAACTTATTAGAACGACTTTGCCAAAAGCTAAAGAATTAAGAAGCTTTGCTGAGCCGTTAATCACATTATCAAAAGAAGATAATGTTGCTAAAAGACGTTTAGCGTTTGCTAGACTGCGTGACCGTGAAGTTGTCACTAAACTGTTCAATGAGCTGGGTCCACGTTACAAAAATAGAGCAGGCGGCTATTTGCGTATCATGAAATGCGGCTTTAAAACAGGTGATAATGCACCGATGGCGTATGTCGAGCTAGTTGACAGACCCGAAGCCAGCGCGGAATAATTACCACGCAAGCCGAATAAAAAAAGCCAGTTTATCTGGCTTTTTTTATGCCTTGTAGAAACTAAATCTGCTCAACTTTTATATCAAACTCAGATTGTTTGCTGATTCTATTCATGTCGAAAATTTCTCAAGCTCAAAAAATAATCAATTTTTTACAAGACCATGCGTTGACTCGTTTCGGTGCTAGGGAAATTGCTAAACATATAATTGAAAAGTATCCTGAAGATTACCTTGAAAAACGCGAAAATCCACGTTTTTCTGATGATCGGGCATTTATATCACAAATTGTTGCTGAAATAGGAGCGCAAAAAGAATCGCTGGTAAAAAATCCACACATTTTTTGGCAAGACAAACCGCGTCCGCGTGTTTATTGGTATGACCCTAATACAACACAATCGCAAACAATAGTCGATAAAGGTCAGGAAGATAAGTCATTAATTGATGAAGAGATAGAGATAATTGAAATCAGTAGTCCAGTAAATCATGTGGCTTTAACAGAGCATCAACTTTATCCATTATTAGTTGAGTATTTGAAATCTGAACTTAATCTATTCTGCCAGCGTATTGATGAAAAACGCTCTAAAAATCAACGGGGTAATGGCGGCAATCAATGGCTGCATCCTGACATAGTTGCCATGCAGCCTGTTGATAAAGACTGGAATGAGTTGGTTAGAGCGTGTGTGCAGAACGGTGGCGGGCAACGTGTGCGTTTGTGGTCGTTTGAAGTTAAAAAAGAACTGAACAGTTCCAATGTGCGGATGAGTTTCTTTCAGGCAGTGAGTAATTCAAGCTGGGCGAATGAAGGTTATTTAGTGGCTACCAACATAGCCAACAACATTGATCAAGAATTACGAATGTTATCGGCATTACACGGCATCGGTGTTATTTTGCTTAATCCAGAAAATCCATCCGAAAGTGAAATTTTCTTACCTGCGATTGTCAGACCTGAAATAGACTGGCAATCAGTGAATAGAATCGTAATAGAAAACTCTGATTTCAAAAATTTTGTAGAACTGGTTTCTACTTACTATCAAATAGGGCTAATTCGTAGTCAAGACTGGAATAAAATTTAATGATTTTTCGTCTTAACTCAATCTAAGGCGCAGGAATTTCCTCACCCGTTTCTACTACAGGTTGATCCGCCATCAACCGATTTAGCCACACTTCCGCTGTTTTTTGATTTATTTTCAGTACCTTATTCGGTATAAAACCCAGTATCAGAATTAATAAAGCGGGTACGCATAATAATGCCAGTTCGCGTGGGCGTAGATCTTGTGCGTGTTCGACGCTGGCTTGTGTGGTTGCGCCAAAAAAGGCGCGGCGGGTGAATGACAGCATATAGGCGGCACATAATACTGCTCCTGCCAAGGCAGTAACGCCTAGGGTAGGGTGGGCGGTTAATGCGCCGATGATAATTAATAATTCGGCAGGAAAACCGCTGGTTAAGGGTGCGCCCATGCTGGCGAGCATGAATAAAAAATAGAACGCGGTTAAGCGCGGCATGACTTTCGCCAGACCACCTAAATGCAGGGCTTCGGTACTACCTAAGCGGTGTTGGATAAAACCAGCGATTAGCATCAATGAACTGGCGATCAGCGTGAAATTAAGCAGTTGAAAAATCGCGCCTTGTAAGCCTTGCATATTTAAAGCGGATAAGCCGATGATAACCAGACCGACATGACTGATACTGGCGTAAGCCAATAAGCGGCGTAAGTTGGTTTGTTGTAAGGCGATTAATGCGCCATAAATCAAGGTAATCGCGCCCAGAATACCTAACGCCCAGCTATATTGAACGGCGGCTGAGGGGGCAAGCGGCATAGCAAAACGGAGCAGACCGTAAACGCCCAGTTTTAAGCCGACTAACAGAGCGGTGGTGTGTGTTGCGCCTTCCATTGCGGTGGTCGGTAGCCAAGTGTGGAAAGGGACTAACGGGGCTTTAACGGCAAAACCTAGCAAGAGCAAGAAGAAGACCGTGCTTTGTAATGAGTCGGGCAGGGGAGTTGCTAATAAGGTCGGCAGGCTGAACGATAAATCGAGCGGAATGCTGCCACCGACGGCGGTGGCGTGATTTATGGCTAAAATGACGATGGCGAATAATAACGGTATGCCGCCGAATAACATAAACAGGGTGTATTTCATCGCCGCACCGCGCCGCTCCGGGCCTATGCCCCATAAGCTGATTAAAAAGAAAATCGGCGGCAGGGTCAGTTCCCAGAACAGGAAGAACAGCACCAGATCCAGTGCGCAAAACACGCCCATGGTAATGCCTTCCAACGCTAATAACAGCGCGAAATGCAGGCGCGACAGGTGTTGTATGGCATTCCATGAAGCGATAATCGCCATGAGTGTGACCAAGGCGGACAAGGGCAGAAATAATACGGAAATGCCATCTATGCCGAGCAGAAATTCAATGTGTAAACTGGGTATCCACGCGCTACGTTCCAATAGCTGAAAATCGCCATTATTGCTGTGAAATAACGCCACTACCCACAATGCCGCGATCAGTTCAATACTGGCAAACAGAAGAGCAATTTTTTTAGCCAGTGCGTTGTTGCCGCACAGCCCCGTCATCAACGCGCCCAATAACGGCAGAAAAATCAGCAGACTTAATATCGGAAAATGGCTTTCATTCATTGCGGCTATCCTTGTCATCAAGAGGCGCGGTGATTATCTTGGGTGCGGGTTTAGTCTCTGGTTGGGCGTTGTGCATGGGGTACATCAGGCTGATTGCCACCGCATCCTGATCGATAAATTTTAGCCACGGCGTAGACCAAAAGCCTGACACAATCAGCAATCCGCAAATAATAACGGTAATAATGCGTTCCTTAATCGCTGAATGATGGCTACAGCGATACGGTTGCGTGGCGCGTTTGGAATGGGCAACAAATATTTGTTGAAAGGCGCGGAGCAAAAACGCCGCCGCCAATACGTTACCAATCAGAATGGCGATAGCAATCAACCAGCCGTCTTCTTCAATCGTGCCTTCAATCAGTAAATGCGCGGCATCAAACCCCGGTGTACCCGGCATGACCATGGTACTTAAGGCGCAGATTAAGAACAGAACAGCGATAGCGGTATTGCTATCAAACAAGCCGCCTAAGCGCGGAATAAAGGCGGTGCGGGTGCGTTCGTAAATGAGCCCAGAGCAAAATAGCATCCCCGCTGTGGCTAAACCGTACACGCTGGACAGTAACAAACTGCCTTCCAGTCCTGTTGCGTTAAACGTAAATACACCGATGACCAGCATCCCTGTGTGGCTGATGACCGCAAAGGCTAACAGGCGGCGGATATTGATTTGCATCAGGGCGAGTAGCGCACCGTAAAAGATGCTGATTAAACCCAGTGTCAGGACAAAAATTTCCCATTGTTCGGCGACACCTGGCACCATCGGCATAATGAAACGAATCAGCGCGTACACGCCCAGCTTTAAGCCGACGATAAAAATTGCCGCACTGGCAACCGTACCGTGTTCGGCTAACAATGGCAGCCAACCATGAAATGGAAACAGCGGCATCCGAATCGCAAAGCCGAAAAACAGCAGCACAAAAATCAGCACTTCATCATTCAGATAGGCATTGTTTTGTTTAAGCGTCAGCCAGTCAAAAGACAGCGCGTGTTCGGAGTCAATCAAGCCGAAGGCAAGAAACATAAAACCTGCAAACGTCATCAGCAAACCACTGACCCAGTATTGCAGTAATTGTGCGACCACCCAGCGTCGATGTTGCCCTGTGCCTGAGTGGACAGTGAGCAGAATCACAGGAACAAGTTCCAACGCGCACCAGAACCAAAATTGTAAGACATTGAGTGCGGCAAACGCGCCGATCAGAATGGCTTGATAGCCCAGCAAACAGGCAATAAAGAGTTTGTCGGTGGTGTGGCGGGTGATTGAGGTATAAATCAACGCCAACAAGGTCAATACGGTGGTTAAGGGAATGAAAAGTATGTTGGTGCTGTCCACGCCGACCGCATAACTCATACCGATAAAATGCAGGTGTTCAGCGAGATGAATGCCTGGATTTTCAGAGTCGAAAATCAGTAATAAATAAATCCCCAGTAAAATATTCAGCAACGCGCCTGCATAACCGATGCGCAACGCAATCGGCGCAGAGGGAGATCGCCATACGCCGATGACAGTGGCTAATGGTAGCAAGGTCATTGCCGAGAGCAGCGGAAAGCTGGTGACTAGCGACCAGTGAGTAATATTGATGTCCATTAAAACCTCAAAACGCGACAAGCAGAGTGATACAAACAAATAAGACTAAATACCGTGGTCTTAGTATGAGGCGTTCAACTTTATTGGCAAGATGTCCCAGTTCACGACCATAGCGTACAGCTCCTTTGCTGACACCTTGTAATACGAAACGCTCTTCAAACCAGTGCAGAACACTTGCCGTCCATTGGGTTAATGTGCCTGCTAAACCGCTGCCTTGCGCAAATTCATCGGCATTATTATCCAAACGTGCGCCGATTTTAGTTTCTTCCAGCTGCACTAAGGATGACATTTTATTTAACGCAGGATTAGGCGCACCCATGAAGCGATCGACAATATGGTCATCAAAATAACATAAATCATGCGCTAAGCGGCGCACGGGTTTGACCAACGCCCAATCGGTGATTTGATCCAGCCAAAAGCGTTGTAACGAAGCGGTATATGCCCAGCGTAATGAGGCAATGGCAGGCGATACGGGTTTAATGGGATTGTTCAATACCGCGTGCATCAAGTTGGGCGCGGATAATAATTGATAGGCGCGGACGATGGCGTGAGCGCACAAATGCCATTTCGCCAGCTGCCAGAAGCCCAAGCCGCATTCTAAAAACATCAAGCCCAGTTGTGCCGATATGGCATATACGAGAGAACTTTTGACATCGGTTTGCGTTAAGCCGACGATAAAGCTATACAGCGCGGTCATGAAACCGACTACCGCCAGAATTGCCATAATAAATGCGCTGAGTTCAAATAACGGGCGTAATAAACACACCAGATAAATCCCTGCATGAATCATCACCGCGCCATAAAATACCGCACTGGACGGTGTCGGCCCTTCCATTGCCCGCGCCAACCATGGAGTAAACGGCAGTTGTGCCGATTTAGCAAACGCGGCAAGCGCGAAACACAGCGCGAGCCCTGTGATTTGACTGGTGGGCAGTTGGGGTAATGTGGCAATTATCTCATGCCAGTCTACCGTTCCTGTCCACGCAACACTTAAACCGATAGCAATCATAAAACAGGCATCACCAATGTGATTGGTGACTAATACCCGCGTGGCATTGGTAACGGCAATCGAACGCTGATAAGAATAGGCAATCAGTAAATATGAACACAATCCCGCTGTTTCCCAGCCAACCAAAGTACCAACCGCATTACCTGATAACACCAGTAATAATATCGCGAAAGCAAACAGACTGAGGACAAAAAAGAAGCGATGAAAGCCTGTTTCACGGTGCATATAGTTGGTGGAAAAACGCATCACAATCGCTAACAGCACAGAAAATAATGCCGCTAACTGCACATTAAAACCTGTGGTAATGAAATTCATGCGTATCGTTAATGCTTCACTGCTTAACCAGCGACCGATACTGAATGAACCTGTATTCATACCCAGACTATTGCCGCCCAGTAAAATTAACGCCAACAAACAAGACAGAGCGATTGCCCAATTAGCGCAACTGCTGGTAATAGGCTCACTCTCTTCGCCGTCTAGGAAACCGAACAAATGACCGCCGCCGATTAATAGCGCGGCACACAGCGGGGCGAGTGGAATTAATAATACCAAGGCATCCATAAGTTAATCCGTGGTTTTTCTGCGTGCCACGATGACACCATCGCGGGTTGGATTGATGAAAGTATCGAAGTCGGGGTCATTAAAAACCAGCTCGTTATGTTTACGAATAGCCTCCGTCCAGCCTTGAAACACGTCGGTATATTTTTCCACCGCGACCCGTCCGCGCCATAACACATTGTCAGCAATATACAGCCCGCCTGCGCGGATGCGGTCTTTAGCCATTAACCAGATGTCAGGGTAATCGCCTTTATCGACATCGTTATAGCAAATATCAAACAAACCTTCGGTCTGGGCAAAAATATCTTGCGCCATGCCCGCGTGAAAATCGACTCTATCCCACAAACCCGCCTCAGTGAGATAGGCTTCGGCTTTGTTTTTATTTAATAAATCGGCTTCACTGCAAATCACCTGCCCAGTCGCACCGACCGCTTTGGCAAACCAATACGCTGAATAACCATAGCCACTGCCAAATTCAAATACCCGCTTGGCATTAATCATTTTGGCTGTTGTTTCTAAAAATACACCGACGGAACGCCCGACTATCGGGAAGTTGTTTTTTTCTGCCAAGCCTTCCATTTCGGTTAATACCGCGTGATCGGAGGCACTCAACAAGCCGCGCAGATAGCTTTCGATGGCAGGATGCACAGGGTGTAAGATGTTGGGGGATTTTGGATTGACAGTCATGATGGCGGTCTCGTGTGGTGTATGAGACCTCGCAGGTTTTTAAAACCTGCGAGGTCTGCGTTGATTTAGTCTCTGAAATTATCAAACTGCAATGGCACTTCCAGCTTTTCATCGCGCAGCATTTGTATGACTTCCTGTAAATCGTCACGTTTTTTGCCGGTGACGCGTACTTTATCGCCTTGAATCGCGGCTTGTACCTTCATCTTTTTGTCTTTGATGAGCTTAACGATTTTTTTGGCGGTTGCCGAATCAATGCCTTGTTTTAAAGTGATTTCCTGACGCATCATTTTACCGCTGCCTTTGGCATCGCCGACTTCCATACAGGCAATGTCAATGCCACGGCGGCTGAGTTTGGCGCAGATGACAGCAAACATTTGTTGTAATTGAAAAGTGGATTCAGAAATCATCACCACTTTTTCCTCGGTCATCTCAAAGTTGGAATTAGTGCCTTTAAAATCAAAGCGCGTTCCCACTTCTTTATTGGCTTGGTCAACGGCATTGGTGGCTTCGTGCATATCAAATTCGGAAATAATATCAAATGAGGGCATAGCGATTCGTTAATGTTAAATTAAAAGATGTTGGTTTAAGGACTGGCAGTCATGTTTATTGTATTTTACAACGCAGACGGCGCATTGATAACATCGGCAACGGCTTTAATGCGCAAGCGGCGTATTGCTTCACCAATCAGAGAACCCTGTAACTCACCCGACAATACGGAGCTTATATCAACAGCGGCGATGGCATCGGCGGCAATGCGTAGCCTGTCAGCCTGCGGGTAAGGTCGGTTTTCAAACCCCGTTCTGCCTTTGGCATCCGCTTCACAGGCTAATAAAAATTCGGCAAACTGATTGTTTTGTTTATGCGTACCCAATGCGGCTAATAAATCGGTGAGCGTTTTCGGGCGCAAATCCAGCGCACGGTGACAATGGGTGTGATATTCCATCACATGAGATGCCAAGGTTTTATAGGCATTCGGGACGCGCAATCGGCTGCAAAGTTGATGCAATAAAGGTAAGCCTGCTGTTTCGTGACCATGATGATGCGGTAAGTCCTCTTTAGGTGACAACGCCTTGCCCAAATCATGCACCAGTGCGGCAAAACGCACTTCGGGCTTATCCGATAATAACGCAGCTTGTTCCAGCACCATTAAACAATGAATGCCCGTATCAATTTCAGGATGGTATTGAGCAGGTTGCGGCACACCGAATAAGGCATCAAGTTCAGGGAAAATTTTTGCCAACGCACCACAGTCTTTTAACGCATAAAAAAACGCGCTGGGGTTGGGTTCGCAGAGTGCTTTCACACATTCAGCCCACACCCGCTCAGGCACTAAATAATCCACTTCACCCGCCGCGACCATCTGCACTAATAGTGCGTTGGTTTCTTCCGCCAGTGTAAAACCAAGATATGCGTAACGCGCCGCAAAGCGAGCCAGTCGTAATAAGCGCACGGGATCTTCAGTAAACGCAGGCGATACATGGCGAAAAATGCGCCGCTCTAAATCCTGTTGTCCGTGGTACGGATCAATAATGTCGCCTTCGGGAGTCATTGCCATAGCATTAATGGTTAAATCACGGCGAATTAAATCCTGTTCCAGCGTCACATCAGGATCAGCATGGACGGAAAACCCCGTATAACCGTGACTGGTTTTGCGTTCTGTTCGCGCCAGTGCGTATTCGTCATGAGTGTCAGGGTGCAAAAACACAGGAAAATCCTTGCCTACAGGCTTAAAGCCCTGCTTTAACATGGATTCAGGGGTTTCTCCGACCACCACCCAATCCCGTTCGGTGACAGGTCTATTCAGCAAGGTATCGCGTACCGCACCGCCGACGAGGTATATTTTCATTCTGACCACTCACTATCCATTTATATAAGGTAAGAATATCATAATCGCTCATAAAAACGGCATAATGTCCGTTATGATGAGAGCTGATGTTTTTATAGGATACGCATTGCGTACTGTACTCAAGAGGGAGTTATGGATATTTTTTTAGCCACTATCGTGCTGGGCATGGTGACAGGGGTATTAGCGGGGTTATTTGGTATCGGTGGCGGTTTGGTTATCGTCCCTGTGCTGGTGATGTTGTTTTCGGCACATAATTTTCCTGCTGAATTAGTCATGATTATGGCGGTGGCAAGTTCATTGGCGACCATTATTTTTACCGCGATTTCATCGGTTATCGCGCATCATCGTTTAGGCTCGCTGGTGTGGGCGAAAGTATTCAGCTTAAGTCCTGCCATTATGCTGGGTGCGGCATTGGGTGCGGTGGTCGCCAAACACATCAGTGCAGAGTATTTGCGGCTGATTTTGGTGGTGTTTTTGGTGTATGTCGGCATACAAATGGCGTTGCAAATCAAACCCAAAGCAGGCACAGTCAAGCAATCGAAATTTTTAGACGCGCTGGTCGGGTCGGTTATCGGTTTAGTATCGGCGATAGTCGGTATCGGTGGCGGTACATTAACCGTACCTTATCTGGTGCAGGGGCAATACACCATGCGGCAAGCGGTCGCCGTTGCCAGTGCGTGTGGTTTACCGATAGCGATAGTGAGTACAGTCAGTTATGTATGGCTCGGCTGGCAGGATGCACGTTTGCCAGAAGGCTGCATAGGGTATGTGTATTTGCCTGCATTTCTAGGCACAGGTTTAAGCAGTGTTTTTACTGCGCCGCTGGGTGCGAAACTGGCGCATAAACTGCCCGCCGCTACGCTGAAACGCTATTTTTCGCTATTGCTGTTTATCATGGCGGCTAAGTTACTGTGGCATTGATGTGTATGCTACACTTTCATTCATTAACCACGTTATTTTTATTGAATAAGCATTATGATTCACTTTACTAAAATGCACGGACTCGGCAATGACTTTGTGGTTATTGACGCGATTAACCAAACTATTAGTCTCAGCCCTGAGCAAATCCGCTTTATGTCCGATAGGAATTTCGGCATCGGTTTCGATCAATTATTACTGGTGGAAAAACCCGTCAGCGACACCGCCGATTTTAAATACCGTATTTTTAATGCCGACGGTAGTGAAGTGGCACAATGCGGTAATGGAGCGCGGTGTTTTGCGCGTTTTGTGCGCGATAAAAATTTATCGGACAAAAACGAAATTCGCGTTGATACCGATGCAGGGCAGTTATTACTGTGTTTTGATGCCGATGGATTGATTACGGTGAATATGGGTGTACCGCGTCATGCACCTGCACAAGTGCCGTTATTGGCTGAGCAGGAAGCCGTGTTATATAACGTAGTGATTGATGAACAAAGCTACGCATTCGGCGCGGTATCTATGGGCAATCCTCATGCGGTTATTCAAGTTGCCGATATTAACGCCGCACCTGTCGCCGAACTGGGTAAAGCTCTGGAAAGCCACGCACTGTTTCCCGAACGCGCCAATATCGGCTTTATGCAGGTTATCAATCGCCATTCAGTCAAGTTGCGCGTTTATGAACGCGGCGCGGCAGAAACCTTGGCGTGTGGTAGTGGCGCGTGTGCGGCGGCAGTGGTCGGTATTGAACAGCAGTTATTGGATAGCCCTGTGCAGGTGGAGTTGCCGGGTGGAACATTAAACATAAGCTGGGCAGGGCGCGGTGAACCCGTGTGGATGACCGGTGCGGCAGTAGCCGTTTTTGATGGTGTGATTGTGTTATGAATACCCTAAGTGCAAGCGACGTTGAAGCCTATTTACAACAACATCCTGATTTCTTCCATACCCACGAGGAGTTATTGGAGCATCTCAGTATTCCGCATCCCAGCGGCGCGGCAGTGTCGTTGATTGCCAAACAACTGGAATTATTCAGGCACAAGCACCGTGAGCAGGAAACGCAACTCAATGAACTGATAGATATTGCCAGAAGTAATGACTTGGCTTTTCTTAAACTGCATAAACTCACCCTGTCATTATTGAACGCGGTAACATTGCAAGACATGATGATGACGCTTGAACAGATGTTGACGGAGTATTTTTCCACCGATTTTGTCGAAGTGCGTTTAATTCAAGCGTGTGCAGATGAAGCCATCGCGCATTGGTTTATTGCCCCCGACAGCGAAGACGTGAAACCGTTTATGAAAGAACTGGCGTGTAAGCAAACCAAATGCGCGCGCCCGACCCTCGTACAAGCCAAAATTTTATTTGGTGACTCCGCATTAGAGGTCAATTCCTGTGCAATGGTGCCGCTGACCGTGGGTGATTCAGCGGGTATTTTAGCGATTGGCAGTCGTGAACAGGGGCGGTTTCATTACAGCATGGGGCAGTTATTTTTAACGCAAATCGGTGAAGTTGTTGAAGCCCGTTTGTTTTCTTTATTGCGGCAACGTTGATGAACGCCAAGGCTCAACAACAACTGGCAGATTTTTTTCAGCAACTGGAAGTGGAACGCCGCGCCTCACCGCACACCATCAAAAGCTACCAGTTTGATATGAATCATTTAATGGCTTATTGCGCCACCAAGAACATAGACAAATGGACGAGCATCCAACAAAGCGATATACGCACGCATATCGCCACCCGTCATCGGCAAGGCATCAACAGTAAAAGTTTACACCGAGAGTTATCCGCAATCCGTAGCTTTTATCGGTTTTTATTAAGAAATCAATGGGCGACAGTTAATCCCGCTCAGTACGTTAAAGGCCCGAAAAAAGCGCAGCGATTGCCGAAAACTTTAGATGTCGATCAAATGACAGGTTTGTTAGATGCGGGTACCAGTTCAGATTTAGAAATTCGTGATGTGGCGATGTTTGAATTATTTTATTCATCAGGTTTACGACTGAGTGAATTGGTCGCCTTGGATTTAAGGGATTTGGATTTAGCTGATAAATCGTTGCTGGTGCGCTCAGGTAAAGGCGGAAAGTCGCGCATATTGCCCGTCGGCAGTAAAGCCATTACCGCTATTAAGCTTTGGTTGCTGCAACGAAAAACCGTCGCTATCGGTGAAACAGCGGTGTTTACCTCTAATCGGGGGACACGCTTAGGGCAGCGCAGTATTGAATTACGGCTGGAACGCTGGTGCAAGACCAAAGGCATTACCGAGCGTGTCTATCCGCATAAACTCAGACATTCGTTCGCCAGTCATTTATTAGAAGCCAGTCAGGATTTAAGTGCGATACAGGAATTGTTAGGGCATAGCAGTTTATCAAGCACGCAAATTTACGCCCATTTGAACTTTCAACATTTAGCGGCGGTGTATGATAAAGCGCATCCGCGTGCTAAGAAGCAAACGCCAAAGCCGTAGAGCGGGCAAAAATCGCGCCCACTCTGCGGTTTTGTGGATAACTTATCGCTTCATCGAATCAAAAAATTCAGCGTTAGTTTTGAAATCTTTGAGCTTGCCAATCAGGAATTCTGATGCCGCTGTTTCGTCCATAGGTTGCAGGATTTTGCGCAATATCCACGTTTTTTGCAGCGTATCGGGATCAACCAGATATTCTTCACGGCGTGTGCCTGAACGGTTGATGTTAATCGCGGGATAAATACGTTTTTCAGCGATTTTTCTATCCAAATGCAGCTCCATGTTGCCTGTGCCTTTGAATTCTTCGTAAATCACTTCGTCCATGCGTGAGCCGGTATCGACCAATGCAGTGGCGATAATGGTTAAACTGCCGCCTTCTTCAATATTTCTTGCCGCACCAAAAAAGCGTTTGGGTTTTTCCAGCGCGTTGGCATCAACACCACCTGTTAAAATTTTGCCAGATGAAGGAACAACGGTGTTGTACGCTCTGGCTAAACGGGTGATGGAGTCTAATAAAATGACTACGTCGTGTTTGTGTTCGACTAAACGGCGGGCTTTTTCGATAACCATCTCGGCAACTTGAACGTGACGGGTGGCGGGTTCATCAAAGGTGCTGGAAATGACTTCGCCGCGTACACAGCGTTCCATTTCGGTGACTTCCTCAGGACGTTCGTCGATGAGTAACACAATCAGATAACATTCAGGATTTTTGTCGGCAATCGCCTGTGCCAAGGCTTGCATAATCATGGTTTTACCCGCTTTTGGCGGTGACACGATTAAACCGCGTTGACCTTTACCAATCGGGGCGATTAAGTCGATGATACGACCTGTTAAATCTTCGCTGGTGCCGTTGCCTTGTTCAAGCACAAAGCGTTGTTTGGCAAATAGGGGGGTGAGGTTGGAAAAGGTGATTTTGTTTTTGGTATTTTCGGGGGGTTCAAAGTTGATTTGATCGACTTTGAGCATCGCAAAATAACGTTCGTTATCTTTAGGCGGTCTGATTTTACCGCTGATGGTATCGCCTGTTTTTAATGAAAAGCGTCTGATTTGACTGGGTGAAACATAAATATCGTCTGGACCTGCTAGATAAGAACACCCTGGTGTTCGCAAAAAACCAAAACCATCTTGTAAAATTTCCAGTACCCCATCGCCGTAAATATCATCCCCTGCTTTTGCCTGTTTTTTCAGAATGGCAAAAATAAGGTCTTGTTTACGCGATCGGGCAACATTTTCAAGTCCAAGGGACTCGGCTATTTCAATAACTTCACTGATTTGTTTTAGTTTTAACTCGGTTAGATTCATAAAAAAGAGTGCTCAAAGATAAGTGATTACAGCAAGACACCGTAATGACAGGGATAGAATTTGGAATTCAGGGATGAAAGTATTATCGGACGATAGATTGAGTGCGCAGAGTGTGCGCGGGGCAAGTATAACGTAAAGCACTTGAGTCCGTCCAACTTTTGTGACGAACTCAAGGTTGCAGGGCTTACAGATTGCTGTCGATAAAGTCTGATAACTGACCTTTGGGTAACGCGCCAACTTTGGTTGCGTCCACTTCACCGTCTTTAAAAATCATCAATGTAGGAATACCGCGCACACCGTAACGCTGTGGTGTTTGTGGATTCTCATCAATATTAATTTTAACCACTGTTAATTTGCCTTCGTAGTCTTTGGAAAGATCATCCAAAATAGGGGCAATCATTTTGCAAGGGCCGCACCATTCTGCCCAATAATCAACTAATACAGGGCCTGTCGCTTTAAGAACGACTTGTTCAAAATCGCCATCAGTTACATGAATTACGTTGCTCACTTTATTTCTCCATTGCTTAAAAGCTCAAAACTATAGGAGGGATAAGGGGTATCAGTCAATCAATTTCAATCATCGCCGTTTTTGCGTTATCCTATAGGCTATGAATACGACCCATTTAACTCAAACACGCTTTAGCAATCTTGAATTGTCTGACATTATCCTGCAAGGCTTGACCGACGCGGGCTTTACGCACTGCACGCCGATACAGGACAGAGCCTTGCCTATTTTGCTGCGCGATAAAGACATGGCAGGGCAGGCGCAAACAGGCACAGGCAAAACGGCAACGTTTTTACTGGCGACTTTTCAGCGTTTACTTAACGATGAAAGCGAGAAAATCAACAACCCGCGCGCTATTATTATTGCCCCGACGCGCGAACTCGCCATTCAAATTCACAAAGACGCAGTGGCACTCAGCAAGCACCTGACGCTGAAATTCGCGCTGATTTACGGCGGCACCGATTACCAGAAGCAATTGGATAAAATAAAATCCAATGTTGATATTATCATCGGCACACCTGGGCGTATTATTGATTTTTATCAGCAAAAGGCATTCACGCTGGATAACATTCAAGTCATGGTCATGGATGAAGCCGACCGTATGTTCGATTTGGGTTTTATCAAAGATATTCGTTTTTTATTACGCCGTATGCCCGAAGCGGACAAACGCCTGAATATGCTGTTTTCGGCAACGCTATCTTATAAAGTCACAGAACTGGCTTACGAACACATGAACAACCCCGTGTTGATTCGTATTGAAAGCGAAGACGTGACTTCCAAAGCCATCGAGCAATACGCATTCTGTCCTGCGAATGAACAGAAAATTCCACTGTTAGTCGGCATCTTGAATCAATACCAACCGCAACGCAGCATTATTTTTGTCAATACCAAACGCTGTGCCGAGTTGTTGGAAGACACGCTGAATGCCAATGGCTACAAAACCGCCGCACTCAGTGGTGATGTGCCGCAAGACAAACGCCAGCGCATCCTCAACGATTTTCAGGAAAACAATATCACCCTGTTGATTGCTACTGACGTAGCCGCCAGAGGCTTGCATATTGCCGATGTGTCGCACGTTTTTAACTACGACTTGCCGCAAGATGTAGAAGATTATGTACATCGAATCGGACGCACTGCGCGATTCGGTGCCAGTGGTGTCGCAATCAGCTTTATCTGCGAAGAATACGCTTATTCCATGCCCGATATTGAAGCCTATACCGAGCAGAAAATCGCCATTAAACCGATTACGAAAGACCTGTTAGCGGATATTATCATCCCTGCAAAAAGACCGCCCAAGCCCAGAACCGCACATCCCAGCAAACGCACAGATGGCAATAAACCGCGCAAGCCCAAGCCTACAACCCGACCATCAACGCCCGAAAATCCTCAATAGCAGGATAATCGCTGATTATGCGTCGCGCTTGCTGTGTGTCAGGTTTACTTACGGCAAGCAAATGACCGATACCGAACGCTCTAGCCGCATTCAACACCGCCAGCGAATCATCGACTAACAACGTCGATGCTTTGGTAAATGTATGTTGCTGTTCTAAACGTTGCCAAAATTCAGGGTGTTCTTTTGCAAACCCTACATCATGCGAACTGATAATGTCATCGAAAAACGTGTGTAAACAGGTTTTTTCCATTTTCAAATTCAGGCTGTCACGGTGCGCATTCGTCACCAATAGCACTTTTTTCGGCGATTGCTGAATCTTGGTTAAAAATTCGGTAACGTGCGGCAACACGGCAATCAGTCCCGAAATTTCCGCTTTCAAACCCGCAATATCCAGCTGTAACGCCTCGCTCCAATAATCCAGACAATACCATTCCAGCTTGCCTTCCATACGCTTAAAGCGCGGCTCTAGCTGTTGTTTTGCCTCCGTTAGCGACACGTTGTGTAGTTCGGCAAACTTCAATGGCACAAACTCTTTCCAGAAATGATTATCAAAATTCAAATCCAGCAATGTGCCGTCCATATCCAATAAAACTGTGTTGATTTTTTTCCAGTCAATCATGATTAAGTGCGTTATAGTGAGCAAAAAACAACTGATTACCATAGCACAATGTCTACGAAACCGACCATTCTCAACAAGAAAACCATCGCCACCAGCCGCCTGTTTCGCATTGAATCGCTGGAGATAGAATTCAGCAACGGCGTACAACGCAACTACGAACGTCTGGCGCGTGGGCATTCCAACGGCGCGGTGCTGGTTGTGCCATTATTGGACGATGAAACCGTGTTATTAATTCGTGAGTATTCCGCAGGCGTACACCGCTACGAACTGGGTTTACCAAAAGGCAAAGTCGATGCAGGCGAAACCTTTTTAGAAGCGGCGAATCGGGAACTGAAAGAAGAAGTCGGCTATGGCGCAAATCAGTTGCATCACCTCAGCACCTTCTCCCTCGCCCCGTCTTATCTGGAACACACCACCGAAATTATCGTCGCGCAGGATTTATACCCAGAAAGATTATTGGGTGATGAACCCGAAGAACTGGAAGTCGTTGAATGGAAATTGAGCGACATTAACGCGCTGTTAATGACCGGCGAATGCACCGAAGCGCGGTCGATTGCGGCGTTGTTTATGACGGTGGAGTATTTAAAAACCCTGCATGACGTTGACAATTAGATGACGATTCAAAAAGGAAAACGCGGCAATCCAAAAGCGCAAAAGACCAGCACTGCGACCGATACAAGTGCTTACGAATTACAAATGGCAAAACTTGGAAACTGCGAACAATGTTTATTCTGGAATGTCGATAAATGCGAACGGGGATTAACGCGCATCGTTACCGAAGTTTGTAAGGATTTTAAACACTGGCGTTCGGATGAGCGCAATTGGTAATGTTGCATAGGGTGGGCATTGCCCACCAAATAACTACGCGCCATTAACAAGCAACGTTTAACCATTGGAGAACAAACCATGACAACCGACTATCACAACATCATCACCATTGAAGCAGGAAAAAGAGGCGGTAAACCGTGCATAAGAGGGTTACGGATTACCGTGTACGACATTCTGGAATATTTTGCTTCAGGTATGACACAAGAAGAAATCCTTGAAGACTTCGATTATTTAACCAAAGAAGACATACACGCCTGTTTTGCCTATGCCGCCGACCGTGAAAAACATTCAAAGGTTATCAGTGCATGAAGCTGTTATTTGATGAAAACCTATCACCTAAATTGGCAATGAACCTAAACGACATTTTCCCTGATTCAACGCACGTTGACAGGTTAGGCTTAGGTGGTGAATCGGATAATGCGGTCTGGGAATATGCAAAACAAAACGGTTATGTGCTGATTAGCAAAGATTCAGACTTTTACGATAAAAGTGTATTGTTTGGACACCCGCCTAAAATAGTATGGATAAGGCGCGGTAATTGTTCAAATAAAACCATCGAGTTAATACTCAGAAATAAAGTTGAAGCAATTGAAACATTCAATAACGATTTAGACCTGTCTTTTCTGCAAATTTTATAAAACACACTAACAACACGATAAGATGCGCTTCGCGCCTCAGCACATCTTATGGCTTGGTTTGTGATGAGGTTTCGCAAGCTCTACCCCATCTAACGGGTTGCCCACCACATATCTACCAGCCCAAACCAGTGCAGGTGTAATCATTGCGGTATAAGAACGGCATCCTTTCCATTAGGATAATAAACCCGTTGATAAGTTCGCCAACGACCATCTTCATAGACACTGGTTATGGATCTTTGATTATCCATGTGTCTTTGATAGTCAGCTTTTTGTTGTGCTTTTCTTGCATCAAGTGCGTCTAGTTCCTCCCATAGTGCCATTCGTTCCAGCCGTTGCTTCTCCTTCTGAATCACTCTTCTCACTCGTTCTGGCGTAGCACCTTCTATGCTGGGATTATCCAGTAAATACTGTTCCGAACCTGATAACAGTCCATCATGATTTGTATCACCCTCAATGCTATCCGCTAAACAACTGACTGAAATTAATAGCATAGCTAATAGTAGAATTAACCTTTTCATATTCCCTCTCGCGATAAAAGCCAAACAGACGCACATGATGGTAACTAATTCAAAATGAACTAATACTGAACAGCAAGCCGCCGCGCAGGTTGTCTTGCTGTTTTTTTTATGTACAGTGTGCTGTACTTGGTTGTCAGCATATCTTACGAGCTATATCTCATTCCCAAACTCCAGAGACTGTGAAAGTATTCAGAGCTTGGGAACGAGAAAATCATCATGAAAAGCCCCGCATTCTGCAAGCTCCATGCGGGCTACTTACTTTTATCTTTAATCGATTCAATAATCCCTTTTGCCGAACCAAGCAAATCTGTCAAACTTTTGTTTTCTTCTTTGAGTTTTTCAAGATCAACTGTGCTTTCACCTTTTTTCAATCTTGAATTTCTATCTGTGTTTAACATTTCTTGGATTACCTTTGAAATAATTGTTTTATCACCAAAAAGCAATGCCGATTCTAGTGCTGCGTACCTTGAATCTATATTGGTAAGTTCATTCTGAAAATACTTTATATCTTCTAAACTATTTTTGTATAAGCGAAGAAAAAAGAAAGAAAAAACTTGAATAAAAATAGATACTGTAATTCTGGGTATGTAATGCCAAATAAAATCTGACATCTCTAAGCTATTAGATTTTGCGGTCAGCACAACATAACCGAGCAAAGCAACTGCCAATAATGTAGTCATGCCGCCTATAACTAAATTTAGGTTTCCTCTTCTGGCTAGTGCATCAATTTCACTTGTAAGTCTTGCTTTAGTTTTTTGTAGCTCTCGTTTCAGCTCAGGAAAATATTTATTTTCAGTTATATTATTAGCTGCTGTTGATTTTGCAGATTTAAACAGCTCGTTGGATAATTCCTCACAGATATTTGATTTAATATGTTCAATAATACTTATCCGTTCTTCCTCTGTGAAATCTATATGTGAAACACTTTGTAGTGAATCTATATGCTCTTTAAGCATATTGAGAAGACGATTTATATCTTCATCTGTTGTTGTGTTGTTAGTTATATTTACAATCCTATCTTCAACGACATTTGTGTTTTGTTTAGTACCTCTCAAGTAGGTAAGAGCTGCAATAGCAGCACCAAGACCAACAAGCGTCACGCCAGATATAATTAAAATATCTGACTGTGATTTCGCTATTGTACCGCCAAAGAAAAGTAGACCCATGCCTGACGCAACAGCCAAGCTTGGTCCTTTTAAATCAAGTAATTTGTATAAATTAGATTCACTTTCACTCATTTCTTCTACCCCACCCTTACTTAAGTTCATTTACTCCCATCTTACTCTGAACGCGCCAGCCAGTAGTCTGCATGGAGCTTGCGGAATGCGGGGCTTTTCGTGATGATTACCACTGTTCCCCGTGTTCCACTAAGCTCCACACGCGCTACGCATTATCCTATCGCGCTTCCTTATCCATAAAACGAATCCACCACCTCATCAACCTGTTCATAAAGGGCTTCGTTGGTGGAGTTGTCCAGCGCGATATAAACTTGTTTGGTGCTTAAATCGCGTAAATAATAGGTTCTAAAGCCCAGCCAAGAGCCTGTGTGACTGACAAATTCGCCGCTTTCAAATAAATCCCAACCGAAGCCGTATTCGTAGGTTTTGCCGTTGCTTAATTCGGTGGGGGTGTAGGCTTCTGCTAGGGTGTCTTGACTGACTAATTCATCGGTGTACAACGCGGCGTTGTATTTGACTAAATCGTCTACGTTGGAAAAAATATTGCCATCGCCAATAATGCCATCGACATAACTGGAATCGTTTTCCACATAATCACCATCGTCGCGTTCAAAGCCTGTGACTTTTTTATGCGGCGGTTTGCCATTGGAGAGGCGATAGCCGAATGAATGCTTCATATCCAAGGGTTGAAAAATACGTTCTTGTAAAAAATCTTCAAAACTGAGTTCAGAAACGCGCTCGACGATGGTCGCTAAAAACGCATAACCCGTGTTGCAATAGTCGTGTTTTTTATTCGGCTTGAACAATAAATCGGGTTCATGTTCGGCAAACAGCGCGACAATGTCGTCATTGGTGACGATGATGTCTTCATCTTCCCAGTGTTCTTCAACGATTGCTTCATAATCTGCCAGTCCGCTGGTGTGTTGTAATAAATGCCGAATGGTGATGTCTTGGTAGGCGGCATTTTCAAATTCTGGAATGTAATCGCACATCGGATCATCGTAATTTAACGCCTCTTCTTCGCATAACATCATGATGCACAAGGCGGTAAATTGTTTGCTGACTGAGGCTAAATTGAAAATAGCGGCGGTTTTTAGTGGTTCTTCATCGGGATTGGCAATGCCCCACGCTTTTTTGTAGGTAATTTCATCATCTTTACCGACGGCAATGACTCCGTTAAATTGGTTGTCATTAAAAAACTCTTCAAATTTTTCTGCAAAAGCGTCTTCGATGGTCATCTTTGCCATAGTATTTTTCCTTAAGTCATTAGATTGGGTTTAACAATGCGATACGGTGCGGGGCATAGCATACCCTGCACGGTCGTTAAGTTAAACTGTTCGTATTTCCAAGGGTATTTATGCCCGTTATAAACCGCAACTTAATCCCGCAATCATGGCTTGCAGTTCCTTTTTTTGTGTCGCTGTTGCTACATTTATGGCATAAATCTGGCGGGTGATGGCGGGGTCGGACAGGTAGCGATAATGAATGTCATCGGCGTGGTTGTTCAGGGTGTATTCGGGCATTAATGCCACGCCGATACCTGCCCGCACCATGTCCATAATCCATTCTTCGCTGTTGCTGCGATAGCTTGCGTAGAGATTGATGTCTCTGTCCTGACACACCAGTTTTAATTTTTCGCGCAATTCACAGTTTAATCTGTCCAAATAAGGTTCTGCTTGAATGTCTTTTAAATCAATGTGTTCCAGTTGATTAAAACGGTGTTCTGGGCTGAATGCCACCACATAGCGTTCTGAGTAAATCGGGGTTGATTGGTAAGCCTGTCCTAATAATTGGGTGGGTGCGCTGATGACTAAATCCAGTTTACCCGCTTCCAGTTGTTGCAATAACGACGGTTCACTTTCCACCAATAATTCCATTTCAATCTGCGGATAGTCTTGCTGATAACGGGCAAAAAATGGGCTTAGCCGTTGTGCGCCGATGGTGTGCATCAGTCCGATGCGCAAGGGAATGACATTTAAGCGGGTAAAACGAATCGCGTCGGCTTTGGTGGCTTGGGTGTCTTTAAAAATGCGCCGCAGTTTAGGTTCAATAAGCTGCCCTAATGCGGTCAGTTGACAGCCTGAACGATGCCGCACAAACAATTCACCGCCTAATTCGTCTTCAAGTTTTTTGATTGCCTGTGTTAAAGACGGCTGTGATACATAAGTCAATTGTGCGGCGTGGGTAAAATTGCCGCAATCACACACGGCTAAAAAATAGCGTATCTGGTGCATTTCCATCGAATGACTCTCATATAGGCACAGCCTATCGTTTCATAGAAAATCGGTATTATACAGGTGCTTGGCATTCGCTATAAGATTGCCGCCACTGTTCCCCTAAACCCTAAGAGAGAAAATGATGAAATCTGCAAAATTGATTGTTATGTATCCACAACCTACTGATATTGACACCTTTGAACAACGTTATGCGGGCGAACACGTTCCGATGGCGGTGGAAAAATTGGCAGGAAAAACCCGTTTTGTTGCCTCAAAAATAACCCTCAGCGTAGGTCATGATGTCGCACCTTTTCATCGTATTGCTGAAGTGTATTTTCCGTCTATGGAAGCTTTGCAAGCGTGTTTGAATTCCGCAGGCGGACAAGAAACCGCCGCTCATGCGGTGGAAATTTCCACAGGCGGTATGCCTGTATTTTTACTCGCCGAAGTGGAAAGCTTTGATTTTTAGGCATTACTGAACCAGAGAAAAACCATGTCTTATCTTCCTCCAAGTCCAGAGATCACTACGCCGTAGCGTGTTGCTCTTTAAATTGTTGGAAGATATAGATGTGATTTTTCAGAAAAATGCTGGGATTGGGTACGCGCTCTATCGAGTCGTGCCTTATCCCAGCCTACTATTATATCGTTCCAACGCTCAGCGTTGGAATGCGTCTGAGGACGCTCCAGCGTCCTCGTTTCAGTGTGTGTTTTATTGATGTATTGATCTTTAACAATGAAGACGCTGAGCGTCAACGGCTGCATTCCAACGCGGAGCGTTGGAACGATGATAATCTTTTTCGTGTTTTTCGTGGACAGTAGTTTCTTGGGTGGGCTTATTCTGATTTACAATCGAAACAATGGCTCTAAGCCGTCATTTCCAACCGCTGGCATTTTCGCTCTGGCGTTGTTTTCCACAAAGGCTTGAAACAATTTTTTACCCGACCACGCGGGCGCGTCTTTGGCGTATAACACCTGATTCAACTGCAAAATCTCATCATGCAATCGCGCGTCACAACAATCGGCAATCATACCTAGGCTGGTGGCATTAAATTTTGCTGAACCCCACGCCAGTAGTGCATTTTTCGCGGCTTGGGCATTATTATCCGCACAGGCTTTCTTCAATTGATTAATACAGTCTTTTAAATTCAGTTCTGCATTATTATCAACCGTAACAACGGGCAGGGCAGGGCGTTGGGTTAAAAAATAAAACAGTGTCACCAGCCAACCTAAGGCTAACAATAAGCTCACCCATAGCCAGTTAGAGGTGGGTTGTTCGGCGGCGGGTGCTTGAATAATCGGTGTGCTTTGCGCTGTTTGTGTGCTTGCCTCAGGCGTTGCCGTTGCTGTTGCTGGAGCGGTTGCCGCACCGCCGACTACGCTGATGGTGGTTTCAGGAATACTCGCAGTTTCCATTTTTTTGGTTTGGGTATTAAACCAAGGAATTTTGACCGCAGGTAAGGTGTAATTGCCTGTTTTTGAGGGGATGATGGCGATTTTTTCTTCGCGCATTGCCAATAAACCATCGGTGGTTTTTTGTTCTTTCAAAATGGGTTGATCGGGATAGGTTTTTAATTGCGCATCGGTTTTGCTACTGCTTAGTTCAGGCAATGAACCGACGGTCGCACCTTTGGCTATCAGTGTCAGAGTGCGCGTTAACGGTTCGCCGACTTTCATTTGTTGAAAATCACCCGACCATTCCTGTTTTACTTCCAGTTGTTCAGCTGTCAGCCAGTGCGAGCCTGTAAACGTTGCGGGTGCGGGTTTGACATCCAGCGTTATTTCTTTGGAGGCAACTCGTTTGGTTTGTGTGGAATTAAAGAATCCGAAACCCTGCCGCGCACTCACCACCACTTCGGCGGTTAATATCAGTGGTTTAATAGTCACTTTGCCGCTTTTTTGCGGAAAAATAGCGTATTTGCGTTCGGTGACGGAATAATCCACGCCGTTGACTTTGGTTGCATAACTGCTGTCATCGGCTAGTTTTTCCACAACGGCATCAGGAAGTTCTGGATCGGTCAATTGTGCCTGTGCAATATCGACTCGGCGATATAAACGCAAGGTGTACAGCACTTGCGATTGTAGATACGGACTTGCGGGCGTGGCTTCTACGTTTAAAAATAAATCCTGATTGCTGTTATCGGCGGCGTTAGTATTGTTGCTTGGTGTGACGGTAACGGCGACGGCTTGACTGCTATCGCTGCCAAATTTGATAACGGGAATGGTGATGTTGCCGACATTTTTAGCGATTGCATTGACCGTCCATTGTATGGTTTTACTGGATTTGCCGTTGACCCACGAAGACTTACTGCTTTGGCTTTGGTTGAGAATGGTAAAGTCCTCTTCCAAGGGCGTAAAGTCGGGCGCGGCATCGGGTGATTCGCTTGCGGTAAACAGAATTTGAAACGAGTCATCAATGCTGACAGGATTACGGTCCACTGAGGTTTCAATGGTGGCGGCGATTACGCCTTCACCTGTCAGTAATAAAAGAAAAAACAGCGTCGATTTAAGTAATTGTTTGATAGTATTCATGCGCGATAGTGGGTATTTAAACTCATAACGTATAGTTTACAACAACAGAATTTATAGCATTGCATTTATGTGCATGACTGTATCGACGTAACACATGAGGAAAACATTGTATGAAACTTGAAACCATTGCCGTGCATGGCGGCTATACACCTGATCCGACCACTAAAGCCGTTGCGGTGCCGATTTATCAAACCACTTCTTATGCGTTTGATGATACCGCACACGGTGCGGATTTATTTGATTTAAAAGTCGCGGGTAATATCTACACGCGCATCATGAACCCGACCACGGACGTATTGGAAAAACGGGTTGCAGAATTAGAAGGCGGTATCTGCGCGTTAGCGGTTGCCTCAGGTATGGCGGCGATTACTTACGCGATTATGACCATTGCCGAAGCGGGCGATAATATCGTTTCTGCATCTACCTTATACGGTGGTACTTATAATTTATTGGCGCACACTTTGCCGCAATACGGTATTAGCTCACGGTTTGCCGATTATCGTGATGCCAATGCCTTTGAAGAATTGATTGATGACAACACCAAAGCGATTTTCTGTGAGTCCGTCGGTAATCCGCTGGGCAATATCACTGATTTTGAAAAACTGGCAACAATAGCGCACCGTCACGGCATTCCGCTGATTGTGGATAACACCGTACCATCACCGTATTTATGCCGTCCGTTTGAACATGGCGCGGACATTGTGGTGCATTCATTGACCAAATATTTAGGCGGACACGGCAACAGTATCGGCGGAGTGATTGTTGATAGCGGTAAATTTCCGTGGGCAGAACACAAAGCCCGTTTTCGTCGTTTAAATGAGCCAGATGTGTCCTATCACGGCGTGGTGTATACCGAAGCCTTAGGTGCGGCGGCGTTTATCGGACGCGCTCGTGTCGTACCATTACGCAACACAGGCGCGGCAATTTCACCGTTCAATTCCTTTTTAATTCTGCAAGGTATAGAAACCTTGGCATTGCGCATGGATAGAATTTGTGAAAATACGCTGAAAGTCGCAGAATTTTTACGCAGTCATGACAAAGTGGCGTGGATTAATTATGCAGGTCTGGACGACCACGCAGATAAACCCTTGGTTGATAAATACATGGGCGGTCGTGCCTCAGGTATTTTGACCTTTGGTGTGCAAGGCGGACGTAAAGCAGGGGAAAATTTCCAAGATGCGCTGAAATTAGTCACGCGCTTGGTGAATATCGGCGATGCCAAATCATTGGCGTGTCATCCTGCGTCAACAACACATCGTCAGTTGTCGCCAGCAGAATTATTGAAAGCAGGGGTATCAGAAGATATGGTGCGTTTGTCGATTGGCATCGAACATATTGATGATATTTTGGCAGATTTAGCGCAGGCATTAGCGGCGGCGTAATTGATGATAATGACTGCCAGTCCTTTAAGGACTGGCAGTCATGTCAGTTTCCTAGGGTGGGCAAGGGTCTTTTTACTTGCCCACCGATTATGTCAATTCAGCGCGATACACACGATAGAGCCGTTTGCCCACCCTACACGGCTGGAGTAATTTTTTGTAAATTGGTTAGGATGTGATATTTCGTTAAGCAATTGAAATTAAAATCATCCTAGTTTTTTAAAATGATTGGATAAACGGATGATGTAATGTTTTGCGTCTATTCGGATGTCTAATAATAGTTGGGCGGGTGATGAGAAATTTATGAACAATAGTATTTATACAACATGGCCTTTGTTGCTTTCTGTATTGCTTCTTATATTGAACGATCATGTGCTTAAGTATTCTTTTCCAAGTATTTTTACAGGAAAAATATCCGATTTTTCTGGAATATTTCTTATCGTTTTAGTGTTGAGAGGCTTATTTCCAAAGAGGGTATTGGAAACTTCTGTGCTTGTAGTTGGGCTGTTTTTATACTGGAAAAGTCCCTATTCTCAAGCCTTAATCGAATTCATTAATACTTATAGTCCGCTAGAGTTTATTCGAACGGTTGACTACAGTGATTTGGTGGCTTTTGTAATTATCCCTGTTGCACACTTTGTTTACGCGAAACGTGACAGATATTCATTAAAGTTGAATATAGGTAAATTGATTAAAATTCCTGCTATTGTATTAACCATTTTAGGAATTACAGGAACCTCGACTTTGCCTAATCTTGATATGTATGAAATAAGAAAAAAATCTTCTAGCGAAAGCATTGATATTGTTAAGGCAATCAATGCCATTGAAAACGTTACTAATGCCTACAATTTAATATGTAAAAAATGCAATCCACTCGATAATGAAGGTCTTTACATGAATGATAGAGTTCGCCTTGTTTATCGTGTGTTGGAAAATAACAGGGGAATAAAGTTCTTAATTGATTGTCGTAGTTGCTCTCAGCAAGAAGTGGCTCAAATTAAAAGCGATCTACAGTATTCTTTAGGACATCGGTTCAAAGGAATGGAGTTTGTTATTAAATAGCAAGTAGCGGGGTTTTTCGTTGACGATGCGATTGTTCTAAATAAAAACCGCCCCAAGTCAAAACCAAAGGCGGTTTTTTATTGCCGCTCATTTAATCTTGAAAGCGCAATCTCATAAACTTCATTTCTATCGCGTTTACCTACTGCAATCACCGTCACTGTAACAATGTCATCCGCGACTGAATAAACCAAACGATAACCTTGTTGGCGCAATTTGATTTTGTAAATGTTCTGCCCACCTGATAAGGCGGCGGCTGGAATATGCGGATTTTCCAAGCGTTCTTTCAGTTTTTTTTTGAACTGTTCTTTAACGGTATGCCCTAACTTTTGCCATTCTTTCAACGCCGATTTTTTAAATTCCAGTTTATAAGTCATCTAAGGAAACCGCGATAGATTCTTCCTGTTGCCGTTGTTTAACAATTTCTAACAACGCCATGTCATCAATCAATTCCATCATCGCTTGATAAGCCTTCGCAGGAACACAATAAAAAGCAGGTTGGTTTCTGTTTAAGATAGCAATTGGCATTCCGTCAGCACTGGCAACCACTTTCATGGGGTTAGCTTTTAATTCTGAAATACTGGCTGCTGTTTCTGTTAGCATTGAAAAAGTCATGATAATCTCTAAAAACTTAAAAGACCTGATTATAGGGTGCTTAACTGGTTTTCTGATACAAAAAAACCTGCGAGGTTTTAAAAACTTCGCAGGTCTTGTTTATTCAATACAAAAATAATTAAGCCTTAGATGCTCTTTTACGTTCGTTTTCAGTCAAGAATTTTTTGCGTAAACGAATCGATTTAGGTGTTACTTCAACCAATTCATCTTCGGCAATAAATTCTAACGCTTGTTCCAGCGTTAATTTTTGAATACGCGCTAACACTAAACTTTCGTCAGTACCTGAAGCGCGGACGTTGGTTAATTGTTTAGGTTTACAGGGATTAACGCATAAATCATTGGTGCGTGAATGTAAGCCGACTAACATACCTTCATAGACTTCATCGCCATTCACTAACAGCAATTCGCCGCGTTCTTGCAATGGGTGTAATGAGTAAGTAACGGCTTTACCTGCGACCATTGAAATCATTACGCCGCGCATTCTGTTACCAACGTCACCCGCTCTCATTGGGCCGTAATGGTCGAAAACGTGATACAGCAAGCCAGAACCAGAAGTCGCTGTCATAAATTCAGTTTGAAAACCGATTAAACCGCGTGACGGCATCATGTATTCCAAACGAATACGACCTTTGCCATCGGGTACCATGTTGGTCAAATCGCCTTTACGATCGCCCAATTTTTCCATGATAGAACCTTGATGCTCTTCTTCGACTTCGATAGTGACCATTTCAAATGGCTCACATTTTTGACCATCAATTTCTTTGATGATAACTTCAGGACGTGAAACGCCCATTTCAAAGCCTTCACGACGCATATTTTCAATCAACACGGATAAATGCAATTCGCCACGACCTGACACTTTAAATTTATCAGGGTCAGCCGTGTCTTCTACTTTCAATGCCACGTTATGCTGCAATTCTTTTTCTAAACGATCACGAATTTGACGCGTGGTAACGAATTTACCTTCTTTACCTGCAAACGGTGAGTTATTAACTTGGAACGTCATCGAAACAGTCGGTTCATCGACTGATAACGGAGTCATGATTTCGACCAGTTCAGGATGACAAATCGTGTCAGAAATTTCCAGCTTTTCGATACCTGCAAAGGCAATAATGTCGCCTGCGCGTGCCTCTTCGACTTCAACACGATCCAAGCCATGAAAACCGTAGATTTTCAACATACGACCTTTACGCTCAACGCCTTCGCGGTTGACGATAATCAGTGGTTGATTCGGTTTAATGATGCCGCGTTGAATACGACCGATACCGATAACGCCTGTGTAAGTGTTGTAATCTAAGCTGGTCACCTGCATTTGAAAAGGACCGTCGATGTTGACAGGTGGAGGACTTACTTTATCCACAATGGTTTGGAACAACGCAGTCATGTCGCCGCCTGTTGTGTCAGACGTTAAGCCTGCATAACCGTTAATGGCAGACGCATACACGATAGGGAAATCCAGTTGCTCATCAGTCGCGCCTAAACGGTCAAACAAATCAAATGTTTGGTCAACAACCCAATCAGGACGCGCACCAGGACGGTCGATTTTGTTGATAACAACGATGGGTTTTAAACCCAGAGCAAAAGCTTTTTGGGTGACAAAACGGGTTTGCGGCATCGGGCCATCAACCGCATCAACCAGCAATAATACGGAATCAACCATCGACAGAACGCGCTCAACTTCACCACCAAAATCAGCATGACCCGGTGTGTCTACGATGTTGATGTGGTAGCCATTCCAATCCAGCGCGGTGTTTTTTGCCAGAATGGTAATGCCGCGTTCTTTTTCGATGTCGTTGGAGTCCATCATGCGCTCAGTCACTTTAGCATGAGCGGCGAATGTGCCTGATTGTTGCAGTAACTTATCCACAAGCGTGGTCTTACCGTGGTCAACGTGGGCGATGATGGCGATGTTTCTTAATTTTTCAATCACTGGTAGTTCTCTAAGGGTTAATAAATCGGTGTTGTCGCGTGAGAGGTATAAAAATACTCATGCGGGTGTTGGGATTGTAACAAGCTAAGGTGTTGTAATTATTACACAACTCAAGGGTTTTCTTTTAGCTGAGCGAGTCTTTTGATTGCGTCTTTTACATCGTAAAAATGTTTGGCAGCTTCTAAACGGATGATGTTTTCATGAATATCATAATCGGCTCTACAACGTGCTATTTTACGCTGACGCAGGGTGTAACCTAATTTTTTAATATGAGTATCCGTACTTTCTTCAAATTGAATGATAATTTTTTCGTGGACACCTGATGTTATATATTTGTCATATTTATATTTATCCGCTGGAATAGGAAATTTATCTGATTTTTCTCTACTTAAAAGAAAGAGCGCGTAATAAGAGCGACTGATTAAATTTCTAAAATCTATTTCTTTACTGTCTGGATTTTTTAGCAATATCTCAGCAGATTCTAAAAAATCTTCAAATGAGACGCTCATATTTTTCCTTCTCTTCCAAAATATCAATAGAACTGTATTCAAATATTAAAACATCACTACGCATATCTTTGACATTTTCCGCAAAAACACCAGCTAATTCCCAATTAATATCAGAAAGATATTCTATGGGCAAATCAACATAAATCGTGTGGCATACACAATCGTCTACAATATTTATTTCACTATCTGAATAATACAAGTTTTTTGTTTCCAATACACTAAAAGCCAATTGGCATAAATGCTGTGCTTCGTCATCGCTTAATTGTGCATCTTCAAAAATAGGGATTGCTTGCTGTATGATTTTATAATTATGAAACTTCGTTGGATTTTCTAATTTATTAAGAAATTGTAGCGAGCTTTTAAATCTACATAAGTGAGAAATATGATCAATAATAGGTGCTAATACTTCTGGCACATCAGGAAATTTATCAACTAAAAATTTTCCTTGCTCTACTGCTTGAGTAATAAATCCGCCATTTCCTAAGCCAACCATATAATTATATTGAATATCATAATCAGTAGGAGATAACTTTAGTGCGTTTTCATAATAACTAATTATATTATCTTTATCCCTTTTTAAACTCGCTATTCGTCCTAAGAAATCATAATATTTAGCATACTCTATTTTCCCTTTTAAATTCTTTACATCTTTTTCCAATCGAGGAATATCAAATTCTCCCAATTTCCGTCTTTTTGACAAAAAAGAATATATTTTATTTTCTAATTCCTGAGTTTTAGGCAAAGGTTGCGCTGTCATAACACTATCCTCAATAACGGAACGTAATCAATCTTTTTCCCAAGGCAAACCGCAAAACTGCCAGCCGTTGATGTTGCTGCGTTGCTGGTTGCTGTCGGGGTCGCCTTCAAAGCCGTTGACGATGTTAATCAGGGTTGAATAACCGACTTGTTCCAAGGCTTTTGCTGCACTTAAGGAGCGTTGACCGCTGCGGCACAGTAATAATACAGGGGTATTTTTATCAGGTGCTACTTTGCCCACTTCGGTAATAAAGTCGGGATTAACAGGTGAACCGAACTGTGTTTGCCATGCAATGTGAATCGCGCCGATGGGATGACCAATATCGGTGTGTTCTGCTTTTGTTCTGACATCGACTAATACGGCATGGGGGTTTTGCTGCAATACATCCCATGCGTGTTTTGGGTCTAGGTTTTCTATCATGATGTTATCCAAGTTTTTGTCCGATAAACTGCGCTTCGTTGCGTAAGCCTTGCTGGTGTTGACCTATTAGGGCGTTTTCTTGATAAAAAACAGCGGTCAACGGGGCGAATAACGCCAGTAATTCATTGCTTGCCAGTAGGTAATCGGGATTATGAGGCGGTGTGTGCGTCGTTTTTTCGCGGGTAAATGTTTGATAAAACAGTAATCCGTTGGGTTTAAGTGCGTCTATTATCGCATTCATTAGGGTACGGTCAAGAAATCGGCTGACAACAATGACATCAAAACTGCTTGGCTTGAGACTATCAGGGGTGATTGGGTGCTGATAAGCGTTGATGGTTAGCTTAAGTTCGTCGGCATGGCGGGTCAATTTATTAATGGCAACTGAGGAAATATCCAAGGCAGTGACTGCCAAGCCGTGTTGGGCTAAAAAAATCGCATTGCCGCCTAAACCACAGGCTAAATCAAGTGCTGTGCCTGTCGGTGGTAATAAAAAAGCGTGTTCGCTTAAAATGGCAGTAACGCGAGCGTCGTCTGCGTTTGACTGGCTGTACAGGGTATTCCATTTGTCTATGAGGTCGGTCATTATTCAGGACTCGGCATATTCACGCGCGGCTCCAGCCATTTTTGTAGAAAATCTAAAAAGCGTCTGACTTTAGCCGATAGGTATTTGCGGTGCGGATACACGGCATGAATATCCAATGGCGGCGGCGCGTAATCTTCCAGTACGGCAATTAGTTTGCCTTTTTCAATGTCTCTACCTACTACATAGGTGGCTAACATCACTAAGCCCAAGCCATTGACAGCGGCAATACGATTGGCATCCGCGACGTTTGACTGCATTCGACCCGTGACATTGATGGAGGTGTAGCCTGTTTTACTTTTAAATTTCCATTTGTTGCGCGGTGAGCTTGCCCAGTTGACTAAGCAACTGTGGTTGAGTAAATCTTCGGGTGTCTTGGGAATGCCGTGTTTTGCTAAATAATCAGGCGATCCGCACACCATCATTGATGAGCTGGCAAGTTTACGCGCTACCATGCTGGTATCGGCTAAATCACCCAGATAAATGGCTATATCTATGCCTTCATCAATCAAATCGCCTGTACTGCTTTGTAAAATCAGGTCAACGGTTAAGTCGGGGTGTATTTTAAGAAATTCGGCGATGGCGCGAGTAATATGTTTCGCGCCTATCACAGGCGGCGCACTGATTTTTAATACCCCGCGTGGTTCGGTTTGTAAATGGGTGACCGCCGCTTCCATTTCTTCAACATCGAGCAGTACCTGTTGACATCGCTCCAGATAAGATGCGCCGACATCGGTTAAATTTAAACTGCGGGTGGTGCGGTTAAATAAGCGTGTGCCTAAACTGCCTTCCAACTGCATGATATGTTTGGTTGCCATTGCTCTGGAGATACCGAGTTCACTGGCACCACCCGCAAAACTGCCCGCTTTAGCGACACGCACAAAAACTGACATACTGGTTAGTTTATCCATGTTTCACCTTTAGTAATAGATGTAAATGACAGGAATGTTATTGTCTCAGCCATTTCTTTAAAAAATTATTGATGTTTTATTTAGGGTTATTGCCCTTAACGCCAATAAATGCTAGGGCTGTGGCTATTGTTTCATTTAAGGAAACAATTCATTCATTACTTTGGATATTGTATCCAAAAAATACTCCTGTATAGTAAGCACATACTTATTGAAAACACAACTTTTGGGTGACAATCATGACTGACTTAAACAAAGATGTACTTATTGGTTTGATGTTTATTGTCGGAATTTGGAGTTTTATTTCTGGACAGTTCATTATTTCAACCGTTTTATTTGCGAGTGCGGCTATCTATAGCAATATCGTAATGAGAGCAAAGCGTAACAGCTGAGTTTTCAAAGTTTTTACTTCCTCCTAGTGTTATGACTACAAGCAGAATCTCCTCATTAGAACCTGCTTGATTTTTTGCCTCCTGATACGGATGTTTCAGGAGGTTTTTTTTGCCCCGCGATTAATCAATTCTACGCTGTTTCCACAGCAAATCACCTATGTCACATTGCGGCTTAAAGCCTGCTACCGCCTGCTGTAACACCACGCGCATTTGTTCAAAATCATCATTTTTAGTTGCCTGCTCCAAGGCGTGCAGCATCAGTTCCAGTTCAGACCACGGAATCATGGTTTCTTCTGCCCGCATAATGCGCGGATGGCTGGTTTTGGATACGTTATCGCCTATCAGCAATTCTTCATAGAGTTTTTCGCCTGCGCGTAAGCCAGTGAATTGAATCTCTATATCGCCATCAGGATGCGCGTCATCTTTTATTTGCAAGCCGCTTAAGTGAATCATGCGCTTGGCTAAATCCACAATACGAATCGGTTCGCCCATATCCAGCACGAATACATCACCGCCTTGCCCCATTGCCCCCGCCTGAATCACCAGCTGTGAGGCTTCGGGGATGGTCATGAAATAACGAATAATGCGTTTATCGGTGACGGTGACAGGTCCGCCGTTGGCGATTTGCTCACGAAACAAGGGAACGACCGACCCTGAAGAGCCTAATACATTACCAAAGCGCACCATCGTAAAACGGGTTTTGTGTGCAGTATCGGCATTATGACTCAGGGCTTGCAAAATCAGTTCGGCAAAGCGTTTGGTCGCACCCATTGTATTGGTCGGGCGTACCGCTTTGTCGGTGGAAATAAGCACAAAAGTTTCTACGCCTGTCTCAATAGCGGCTTGTGCCGTGTGCAGTGTGCCGAGAATATTGTTCCACACCGCTTCGGCGGGGTTTTTTTCCACCATCGGAACGTGTTTATAAGCGGCGGCGTGGTAAATGGTTTGTACGCCAAAAGTGTTACAGACTTTTTCCACGCGAAGCGCATTGGTGACTGAACCCAAGACGGGCAGCACAGTGATGTTGCGTTGCTGTAATTCTTTTTCTATGGCATACAGAGCATATTCATTTTGTTCAAATAATACCAGTTTACGCGGTTGTAATTGCAGAATCTGCCGACACAGTTCTGAGCCGATAGAGCCGCCCGCACCTGTTACCATGACCACTTTATTGGCGACATTGGCTTGTAGCAGCGCGGTGACAGGTTCAACAGGATCGCGTCCCAGCAAGTCGGCAATATCCACTTCTTGGAGCGTATCAAAAGTGACTCTGCCTTGCGCAATATCGGACACGCTGGGCATCGACAGCACATGAACCGCATACGGTTCTAATAATTCAATAATTTCACGAATCCTGACGCGACTGGCTGATGGCATGGCTAACAGCACGTTGGCAACGTGCTGATGTTCCATCAAATAGCGTAATGAATCGAGAGGGCAAATTTTAATGCCGTTGATTTTTTGTTTGTGCAGTAATGGATTGTCATCAATAAAAGCGACGGTTTTAAATTCGCCGCCATGTACCAACGCAGAAGCCAGTTGCACACCCGCACTGCCCGCGCCATAAATGACGACGTTTTTCTTGTTGCGATCACCCTCATCACCGTCGTCGCTGATACGGTAATACACATCGTCCAGCCACCAGCGGACAAAAAAACGACTGCCGCTCACTAACACGATGATTAACAGCCAGTTGAGCAGGGAAACGGTACGCGGTACACCTTTAATACCTGATTCATAAAGAACAAAAGCAAAAATGATGGAGTACAGCGTGGTTGCCTGAATAATTGTCCATAACGCACGAATTTCAATATAGCGAATAATGGCGCGATACAAGCCCAGCCGAATGAAAATAGGCACGGCAATCAAAGGCGCGACGGCAAATAAAACCCATTCATCCCCTTTAGGAATATACCAATCGCTCCAGCGCAAGGAAAAAGCCGCCCATAATGCAAACAAAGTAAACACAATGTCGGCACTAATAAGAATGACCGCTTTAATATGCCGCGACAGCCCGACAAACCAAGTGCGTAACGGTAATGCAATCATTCTGCCATTCCTGCTTTGAAGTACATGGCTAATAACCAGAGCGGCAAGTAGGCGATGATAACTCCTAATACACCGTTCAGATTGCCCAAGCCGACCCATAACGCGATGGGTAATAACCAGCAAGTATTGATAGCGGCAACGGCTAAGGACACGGTTTTGTGTGAAGCATACTGCCGTGAGGCGAATTGATAAGCATGGGAGCGGTGCGCTTCATAGACTTTTTCGCCGCGTAAAAATCGTCGTATCAGTGTCCATGTGGCATCAACAATAAACACGCCCAGTAAAATCAACCAGCTGTAAAACAATTGCGGCGACTGATGCGCGGCTTGCAGGGAAAATAAACCCAAGGTGATGCCTAAAAAACCACTGCCCGCATCACCCATGAAAATTTTGGCGGGTGGAAAATTCCACAGTAAAAAACCAGCGACTGCCATGATGAGCAACAGCAAAGGGTAGCTTTCGGTTGAGCCTGTGCCTAAGAGCAGCAACACGCCTCCCGTACAAACGCCAATTGCCTCGATACTCGCCAGTCCGTCGATACCATCCATAAAATTATACAAATTCAACAGCCACACCAAATAAAACGCGCCTAATACATAGCCTACGGTCGTGAGTTCAATACCGAATAACGATAAGGTCGGCAACTCCAGCCAGAATAATCCCCACGCCGCACCGATAAAATGCGCCAATAATCGCCAGCGGGCTGGAATATGTTGATGATCGTCGATAAAACCAACCACTGCTATCCACGCTCCTGCGCCTAAAAATGCCCATAATGCCGCGCTGTTCAATAGCTCACGTTGGAATAATATAAGGCTGCCCAGCAGAAAAACAACCACGATAGCCACGCCGCCGCCGCGTGGTGTCGGCAAACTGTGCGAGCTTCGGGCGTTGGGAATATCAAGCAGACTGGCGGCGAGCGCGTAGCGGCGCAACAGCCCTGTGAATGCGATGGACGCAAGCAAGGCGAGCAGAAAAATCCAGATAAGTGTCGGCACTATAATGATGACCTGTAAGAATGGGCTGTTTTTTGTAATGCTTCGGTGACAGTGACGGGTGGAGTCCAGTTTAATAGCTGGCGGGTTTTGCTGATGTCCAGTTGCAGCGAGCCGCACAAGCGTTGCGCCACCGCGCCTTTGCCCAACAAACTGGCACCGAATTGTAACAGCCACGCAGGAACGGGTAATAAACGCGCTGATTTTTCCAGTGCGTTTGCCATGCGGCGCAATAATTCGCTAGTGGATAAATCTTCGCCGTCACTGACTAAAAACGTTTGATTGGCGGCGGCAGGGTGAGTAATGCAGGTGATGATTAAATCGACCAGATTATCCAGAGCTACCAGACTGCGCTGATTATGAATCGCACCCAGCGGTAGTGGAATACCTTTATCCAGCCAACGCATCATGCTGCGAAAGTTGGCTTTCACGCCCGCGCCATACACTAACGGCGGGCGAATAATCACCACTTCCATGCCTGTATCATGGGCTAACTGGCGTAGTGCATCTTCGGCTTCACGCTTTGAAATACCGTAAGCATCCATCGGCTGTGGTGCATCATCGGCATGAAATGGCTGTCCCAATTCGGTGCTTTCACCGTTCACTTTAATGGAGCTGATAAACACAAAACGTTGCACACCTGCCTGCGCCGCTTGTGTAGCCAGATTGAGCGTACCATCGACATTGACTTTACGAAATTCCGCCAGTGGGTCGGCACTGTGGTCGTTCATGACGTGAACGCGTGCGGCAAGATGCACCACCACATCGACACCTTGCAAGGCTGTCGTCCAATCGGTATCGCCGTTGATGCTATCAATCAGTACCGTTTCGGTATTGTCAGGTAAGGTTTGTGCAGAACGTACCGCGCCTTTTACGAAAAAATGAGGCGCGGCGGCGGTACATAATTGCGAGCCGACAAAGCCATTTGCGCCTGTGATTAATACGGTGGATGTCAAATTAACGACCTGCTAACAGTTCAGAATAGAAACATTTTAACTCAGCATACAGTTTATCTGCCGAAAAATACTGTTCCACACGTTGCCGCGCCGCACTGCCCATCGTTTTTAGTTGTAATGGATTTTCTAAAAAGGACGACATTGCCGCCGTGAGTTGCTCAATATCACCTGCGGGAAATAAAATGCCAGTGACGTTATCATCCACCGCATCCACCAGTCCGACAATGTTGGAACCGATGGTCGGTACGCCGAGTGCTGCCGCATCAATCACGATAGTGCCGAAGCCTTCCCGATAACTGGGCAAACACAGCACGTCAGTGATGGCTAAAAATAATTCATGATTATCGACTTTATCCAGACTCAGTACGTTGTTAAACAGCTCTGGCGTGTTGGTTTGCATCTGCTCAAGTTGCCCTTCGGATTCATCGGGGCCGATAAACAACAGCAGACTGTGCGGGTAGTGCGCGGTGACTTTGGCAAAGGCGGTAATGACATCCAGCGCACCTTTGTCACGGCTTTTTCGGGCGATAAAGGCAAAGACAAAATGGTGCTTGGTAATACCCAATGAGTCGGCTAATTGCTGAGCCGATTGTGCCATGTTGCTTAGGTTAAAGCGCGTTAAATCGACACCTGATAATGAACCATTGCCCAGCACAGGTAAGGCTTTACCGTGTACAGAAAGTTGATTGTCATATAAAAACTGCGACTGTGACGGGCTATCGGTCAGGCACACGGTGTTTAACTGAATAATCAATTTGTCGATAGCGTACAGAAACCGCCACGCTTTGGATTGTTTGGTCGCCCACACTTGCCCTGTAAAGGTATGCAGACGAATCGGTACGCGACAGATAAAGCCTGCTAACGCGGTCAATAAGCCCGCTTTAGGCATAATCGAATGGACAATATCAGGTTGATAACGGATAAAAAAGCGGCACAATTTATACAGCGACACTAAATCCGCCAACGGATTGATTTTTCGATGCAAATCAATATCGACCCATTTCACATCGGGGTAGGTGTCCTGATACATGGACACCCCTTGCCCGACAACGCAGACTTCAAAATCGGAGCCGATGCGTTTCAACGTATTGCCCAAATGCCACGGCACGACATAAGACGCAGTAACAACGCGCACCACTTTCACTTTTTTATCGCCCATAACGCACCAGTTCGCTCATGCCTTCTGACATGGATACAGTGTGCCGATAGCCTAATTCAGCTTCGATACGCGCGGTTTGATAATGATGCCGATAGGTCAGTGCATCCACACGCGAAGAACGCAACGGAAAACGCGGCAGATAATCCGCCAAGCGAGCTATTAATCTAATCAAGGCTTCAGGGCATCTTTTTTGTGGACGGGGGATGTTCAATGCGGCGGCGATAATGGCGACAAATTTTTCCAGTGTGCGGTAATCGGACACGATATAAGTGCGTCCGTTAGCGGGCAAGGTTGCCGTGCCGCACAAGATTAATGCGTCGATGACATTATCAACATGAATATAATTAGCGATTGCGCCACGTTGACCGATAAAAAAGAACAGCCCGCGTTTAATCATGTTAATCAGTTGGAATAAGGATTGATTGGGCATATCCACGCCGTACACATTGGAGGGGCGTAATACCACGCCGTATAACTGTTGCGCGTGCATTGCCGTATAGACCAGCTCATCAGCGGCGGCTTTGGAGATTTCATACGCATTCATCGGCTCAATCGGGGTGTCTTCATTGACATCCTGTGCAGGTTTACTGCCATAAACGCCTGTGCTGCTGAGTTGCACCCAGCGTTTTACCTGACCCGTTGCGGCTGTTAATAAGTTTTCCGTACCCACGACATTCGTGGCGTGCATTTTGGCGGCATCGTGCAGTTCAGCCGCGCAGTGATACAACACATCCACACCCTGTACAAGAGGAAGCAAGCTATCCATCGCCGATAAATCGCCGATAATAGCTGTCGCACCCGCAATGGCTTGTTCGGGCATCTGGCGCGTTAAATAGCGCACTTCATCACCCCGCGCGATGTGCCGTGCAATCAGGCGTTTACCAATAAACCCCGTGCCTCCTGTAACCGCAATAATCACCTGCATCCTCCAAAATAATTCATTGTGATTAATCAAATTCGATTCATTAAAATAACCAGCCGCAAGATAACATTATCCACTGGTTTTTGTCGCCATACCGCAGGTGATAATGCCAAGCGCAGTCGATACCAGAATGACGATTTTGCCTTGCACAGTGTCGCTAATAACTCACGTTCAGCGGGCGGCATTCGGTCGGCAAACAGTTCGTAAAAAGTGCTTGCCTGTTCACTAATCCATAGCCGTGCGTTAAATAGCCGCGCTAGTTTACGTTTTAACACACCAAGATGATTGGTTGCCGCGCCAATGACATTGCCGCCGTGCTGACGGTATTTAATCAGCGCGGTATCATCAAAAATAATGTCACCAAAACAGGAAATGACCAGATAACACCACCAATCATGCACATACACATGACTGGGCAAGGTTTGCTGGCACAATAAATCAATCGCCTTACGATTTAATACCATCGTACAGCCGACCGCAATATTTTCCACCAAGGCATTACCGAAGCCTATTTTTCTGGGCGTGGCACTGAGTTCTAATGATTGTAACTGCTCGTCAACAATATCCAGACGTGAACAATACAAGGCAGGGCGATTTGATACCTCAGACAATAGCGACACGGCACGCGCTATTTTATCCGCTTGCCAGACATCATCCTGATCGCAAAACGCCACATAAGCGGTGTCAGTGTGTGCCGCATGACGCAACAGTGCAAAAAAACTGCCCGTCGCGCCTAAATTATGATGCTCTTCAAGCAGTTCAATTCTGCCTTGTGCGCATTCAGCCGCCAATAAATCGCGCGTGGTATCGCTTGAACCATCATCGCGCACCAGAATGTTAACGTCAGGGTAGGTCTGCGCATACAAACTATCCAGCTGTTGTCGCAGAAATTGACTGCCATTATAAGTGGACATTAACACCGTCACCTGATGGGCGGCAAATACGTCAGCTGTCATGGATAAAGCGTTCCTGTGTTGAGCTTATAAAAGTTTAAAAACGTGACTGGTTTGTATGCTTTTAGCCAGTCTGCCGCTCATGATAATGCGAAAGGGTTGTGACAAGAAAAAACGCATCATGCTGGCAAAATGCCAGCGCAGATAGCGCAGATTATGATGACTGGTGCGCTGAGCCTGATGAATCACTTTGCTTTTTGGTGATAAGCAGACTTTATAGCCGCGCAATGTTAAGCGGGCGCATAAATCGACATCTTCATAATATAGGAAATAACGGTCATCAAAGCCATGAATGGCAGCAAACATTTCCCGCGAGAACAGCATGAACATTCCTCCGACCCAGTCAGGAAACAGCAGCTGGTCATTGACCTCGTAATCGCTGTTTTTGCAACGTCCTAACGCCTTGCAAAGAATAATCAGCGGTGTGGGAAAACGGCGCACACTGTCCTCCATGATGCCTTTTTCATTCAAAATCAGCGGTGCAACCACACCTACAAAAGGATCGTGCAATCCCGCCAGTAAAATGGCGAAAGGATCATCATGCAAACGAATATCCGGATTCATCACGCAGAAAAACGCGCCTGTTGCCTGAGTAAAGGCTTGATTATGATTTGCCGCAAAACCCAACGGTTTTGGATTGCGAATAATTTTTATCGGGAAGTCAAATTCATCCAATACAAAGGGTAAAGCTTCGCTCACATTAAGCGTGAGAATTAATTCAAATGTCGAAACATGACAATATTGAGTTAAATCATGCAATAACAAGCTGACTAAATGGATTTGCCCGTGACTCACTACCGAAATAGAAATTTTGGGTGTGCGCGGTGGTACTGCTATTTTTTCCATCGTAACCATCCCCAATAAATCACCAAACGGCGAACGAATTTAAGTAAGGAATACCCGCTTAAGGCGAAGTATTGCGCCAGATTAATATAATTTTTTTCATAGAGCCGCTGATAATTACCCAATTCGCCTTGTTCCATTGCCCAAAGATTGGCACTTAGACCGCTGACTCCGAAAGACTTTTTATAAATAGCCACTAATTCAGCTGACAATTTAGTCACTTGTTGACCACTGCACACCATTTCCATCCATAATATGTGATCTTCCATATAACGGCGATTCGCTACAAAACGGTGCTTAACGTCACGACGCACCATCACCGAAGGGGTTACAAATTTATTGGATAATAACCATGACCACTTAGGGATATGCTGAATTATCCATGTTCCAATCTGCCAATCAGGCAGAACTGTACTGCGCTCAATAACCTTATGTTGATGACCGCACAATACCACTTCAGTATGGGCATTCATATAGGCGGTTTGAATTTCGATTTTTTGTGCGTGCCACGCATCATCCGCATCCAGAAAAGCAATATAGGGCTGAGTTGCCGCCGCCCATCCGACGTTACGCGCATTAGCCGCACCTTGGTTTGCAGGTAAGACAATAATTTTTATCCAATCCACATAGCGTTCAGCCAAGACCTGTAATGCGGCTAATGTGTCATCACCACTACAATCTTCCACTAAAATCACCTCAGCAGGTTTTTGCGTTTGCTCAACAATCGAAGTAATCGCTCGTTTTATTGTCGATGCACAACGAAAGCATGGAATGACCACACTAACAGGAGCTGCCGTATTTAATGTTAGATTAAAATATTTCACCTTGGTGTGTTGTTTGAGCTGACAAAGAAACGGTAGTGTTGATAAATAAGCAAAATCAATGCCAATAGTTTATATTCACTGGTATTAATTAGGTTTGTACCATAAAAAACTATTGTGAGGCTATCGTCTTGTAAATGTCGATGGCTTGTTGTGTTAATGAGGTGCTGTCTAATCTGTCTAATGCCGTTTGCCAGTTTATGTCCGCAGCACGATTAACCAACTCATCATCTGTCAGAGCTTTGCGTATCCACATAGCAACGGTTTCTGGATCATCAACAGGTACAATCGCACCGCTCACACCGTGTTCTAGCCATTCATCTGCACATGATGTGCAGGTTTGAATAGGAAATGAACCCATGACCATCGCTTCCAGCATCGCATTACTCACACCATCACTTAAACTTAAGGCAATGGATATTCGTGCTGTTTCATGCACCGCTAAAATGTCGGCATGAGGCGAATTATTGGGTATTATTTTCGTATCAATGCCTGTTTTGTGTGTAAATAAATGCGCCGCTTTAATAACATTAGGTGTCGCTGAATAGATAATAATCTGATACCCCTGTAATTCATCAAGGCACTGTTCTAATGCCTGTAATGCGACTAACGCTCTGCCTACCCAATGCTGGTAGCCTTTCAAGGCAATAACTTTACGTTTTGATGGGGGTATCGCATGACGTTGATTGACTAAACTGATTAAATCAAAGCCACCAGTGGCAGGTAACATAGGTAATACTGTTTTGTTGAAACCCAACGCTCTGGCCAATTGTTTATCACGTCGGCACTCGCAAAAAAAATAATCGCACTGACTGAGTACCTGCCGAATTTTATCTTGATGTGCCGTAAACCGCCCAAACCAATAAATATCACTTCCCCAGATAGTCATTATCCATGATGGAAAATGGGTTAGATATTTTTTTGCGTTAAGCGTGAGATAGCCTGCCGCCTGTATTTCCATAGCATGAATAATATCAGGTTGCAGATGCTGGATTAATGTTGCCAACTGTCTGCCCCGCCAAGCCAACAGTAGGTTATTACAGCACCGCCGCAATACAATGCTAATCAGTCTTTCCAGCCAAAATTGTATATTCGTTTGATGTGGGCAGGTATCGGTCAATTGTTGTTTATGCCAGCCATAATGCACCGTGATATTGGTGAGTTTAGGATGCACTGGGGTTACGATACTGGGAAACAGGTGCAGTTCATAACCTTGAGCGTGTAACTGGGCAATCCATCGTGCAGTATGTACGCTGTAAGGTAATGCCACGAACAAAATAGTTTTTGCGTCAGCCATTGTTTTTTAGCCGATAACATTGGATTTTTTGTATGTATGCCCGCCAGTGGCTATTCGGTTTAAGTCGTAACAACGTGACCAGATAAAACTTTATGCGTGTTTTCAACGCAAAGCCTTTGCCGAAACGTTTGTATAAACGACTCCAGCGTATAACTACGGTTATATCACTCCCTGCTGCCCGCAAATAGGAGTGCGTCAGGTAATCTAATGCCGTATCACGCGCTTCATTTTCAGTGTGTTCCAGTAAGGCGGTAAATGCCAAATCGACTTCATCCATGTTAGGTAAAGTAAAAACAGATTCGCGTAATGCCAAGACTGCTTCAATCCATGTGGGTTGTATGGCGGTAATCTGAGTTGCTAACTGTTGCCATGCCTGCCGACGTATCACTCGGCTTAACGCCTGTTGCGGCAGAGTTGCATGACTGGAAATTTGTGCGCAATGTTGGCGATACTGTAACAGTACCTCTGGCATATTAGTCATTTTCCAATGCGCACGGGTGGCGCGTTGCCATAGATCATAATCCTCTGCGTATTCAAAGGGAGCGGCATAACGCAATTGTTTAATGAGTGCGGTTTTCATCATCACGGTTGGATTGGCAAACGGAGACATAAATAATAATTCGGTTTTTATGGCGGCATCTGATTGAGGATGTTTGAGAATATGCGAATTATTCATACCGAAAAACTGCGCCCAGCCGCCGCATACATCGGCATCAGTTTGAGCCAACCATTGTAACTGGCGTTCAAAGCGGTACGGTAACGCAATATCATCGGCATCCATGCGCGCTGACCATTCACCCTGTGCTAAATCAATGCCTTCATTAATAGTAGACACTATGCCTTTATGTTCTCGTGTAATAAGACGAATGCGCGCATCTTGTGCCTGATAGCGTTGTAGAATAGGTAAGGTGTCATCCGTTGAACCATCATCAATGATGATTAATTCAAAATCAGTAAACGTCTGTGCCAGAATAGATTCGATTGCCTCTGCTACATAACGCGCCGCATTGTATACGGGCAATTGTACGGAAATAAGCGGTATTTTATTCATAAGCTAATCCATTCTTGCGGTAATAAGTCATTGATATTGTTATCAATTGAAAACCATTTTTTCGGTGCGATAACTATTTTAGTCGGATTTGGATTTAACCATGCGCCCCACCAGCTGAACGAGCTGTTTGCAATAATGTGATGTTGGCACAGGCTCATCAAGCGCATATCGTTATAACTTTCTATGCCCTGATTATGTGAGATGTACTGGCAAGGGAAAGAGAGGGGCAAATTCGTCCTAACCCATTCAATATCATCGGAAAAAACGAAAAAAGTCGGCTGTTCAATCAGTTGGGTAATAGCGAGTATAGCGGTTTGATAATACGCCAATGAGCATACACCATGAACAGCATGGGCGGCAGGATTTTGTACATAATCACCGCGTCGCACATGGATGCTGACTGCATTAACTTGACTGATTTGTTGTGCAAGGTCGGCATTTTTTTCGCTGAAAGGTTGTTTAAAAGCGAAATCTGTACGGATAATCTCGGCAATATCCTGAAAATAACGCTCTGACTGCCAATAACCAAACAGATAAGCGGATGAGGGCAGTTGTTGAATGCCTGCCCAATAGTTAAAATGCGGCTCCACAATAAAATGCCTATTGCGGAATATCGCCCAGTGCGGATAAGTCAGGCGAGTTTTAATGTGTTTGTTCGCCTGCCAGCCTAACACGTTTTGTATATCTGCCGTACTGGCTGTGCTAATAGCTCCATTAAACACGCGTGTTAATTCAAAACCTTGGTGTAAAGGGTAATCTGCAAAATCTGAACTATCCAATAACAAGGGCTGCTGATGGGCAATAGCTAACGCACGACCCACGGCATACTGAAACATCTGATTGCCCAAACCGCCTATGATATGGCTAATTATCATTAGTCATTAACTCAGTTGTTGTTTACGAAAGGTGAAAATACCCAGTGCATAGCGCGAGCAAGCCAGCGTAGCAAAATCCTGTTCTGGATAACTGGATTGTGTCATTATGCCTGATTGCACCCACGAAAATGCCTCCAGTAATAAGCCATTCATTTCAGCTAAGCGCAGAATTTCATGCGGATCAAAAACGCGGTGGGCATTGAATTCTACTCGTGCTTGCCCGATGGGTACTGATAGATAAAATACGCCTTGTGATTGTAAAAGATGAATTATATTTTGTAGTCCCGCCTCATAACCGAATACCGAAATTGCATCACCATAACGCCCCAGACCAAAATGTTCTAAGGCGTGTAAACAAGACAGCGAGTCACAGTAATTTTCGGGTAATAATGAAGGGTTCATTAAGTCCGCTTGCTGAAAAGCAACATTCGGAATATGAGCGGTAATAGGGCGAATATCAAATACTTCAATCGGTCTGAAACTGGCGATATGCGCCACAAAACCATCCACTCTTGAGCCTATATCAACGTGTTTTTTAGGATTGGCGTGAAAAATTTGCTGGGCAACATATAAATCTTGCCAGAAGTATTCATCATGAGTGCCGCCACCTTCTTCATGCCAATCATGTAGACAGGGGCGAATATCTATATTCCCTTTATAATTTGAACTAAATTGTATCAGGTGACGAATATATCTTGGCAATCCAGTTATACCACTGACCAATATTTTAATATCAATTCCAAATTGACTGCTTAATATCCAGTAGTATTTTAATAATGTTGTTTTTATCACAGAATTCTTCTTTTTATTAATGCAGGTGAACATAACCATGCCGCGCCTGCCATTAAACCACTGCTCACCAATATGCTAATAAATTCCATTGTTTTAGTAACATCTGCGGGGAGTAAAAATGCACACACTTTACCGACTAACAGTGCGGCTACGGTTGATGTAATTAAGTTTTTGTACCACTGCCATTTTTCAGAGCTGAGTAAACGCCAGTACAGAAAATGCACACCTATCAAGATATAACCTGCATTGAGTATCAGCCATATCCATGCGGCTCCTATTGCCCCATAATGCAGTGTTGCCCATATCATGGAGGGTACTAATAAGATGGCAGCAATCAAGTTGAGATACACGGAAAATCTTGCCCAACCATACGCTAAACTCAGTAAGTAAGGCATATTCATAAAGCCATTTAACAGAGTGCCGATTCCGATCAAGGTCAATAAAGGTGTGACATTTTCCGTTAGCAGCGGGTTATTTGTCCACAGCAATAATAATCTGTCTCCAAACAAGACTAATGTCAGGGCGGCGGGAATGACTAACACATTGATAAGTTGCGCACCTTGATGATAAATTTTTATCAGCGCATCTGTATTATCTTGCGTTGCCAATTCGGTAAAGCGCGGCAAATAGGCCTGAGTAATGGGTAATATAAACTGATACAGTGTTCCCGCTACGATGCTTGCCAAGGTGTAATAGCCAAACAATTCTAAACTTAACAGCCGTGACAAAATGATTTTATCTACTTGTGTCAAGAGTAAGGCGAGAAATGTGGTTAGCATCATACCGCCTGCAAATCGCCCAATTGCTTGTAATTGAGGTAAGGAAAATTGTGCGGGTTGGGGGCTGACGGGTAAATGCCTGTAAGTGACAGCAATGAATGTCACTATGGTGATAATGGATATGATGCCTTGCCAGAAAAAAAATGCTTCAATCGTGGGCGCAATCCATATCAATACCAATACCACACCGCCTGAGCGCAGGGTAGCTAATACTGCGCCTGCTATATTCAACCAGACTTGTTGTTGTAAGCCGATAATCGCACTGCGGTATAGCCCTTCAACAAAGCGTAAGGCAATGACCAACCCCATAACGGTGATTGCTTGTGCCAATTCAGCGGGAGCTATTTTTTCAGTCTGCAACCAGTGATTTGCCAACCATGTTGCAGAGAAATACAGCCCTGCATAGAGCAGAGAGGCTAAAGTAACTGCGATGATTTCTAAAGTACGCAATAAATCACGGATAGATTGCTCAGTATGCTGTCCTGCGGTATAGCGCGCCATTTCGCGGCTTAAAGTGGGTGTCATTCCCATATCCAGCAAACTAAGCCATGCTTGCAGCATAATAAATATGCCGATAAGTCCGTAAGACTCCATGCCCAGATATTTGATATAAACAGGCACGAACACTAACCCCATGACCGCTGTCCATGCTTGCCCTAGATAATTGGCGATGACATTTCTTTTTAGAGACATGGCAATAATGTTTCGTTTTCACATCTGTGTGAGGTAGCCATCAAGAGCGGCTTACCAAGCATCGCTTGACGTGTGTTTAAGCGCGTCATAAACCGCGTGTATTCCCTCGGTCAAGTCAATTTGATGCCGCCAGCCTAAGGCGTGTAATTTGCCGACATCCATGAGTTTACGCGGTGTGCCGTCGGGTTTGGTGGCATCAAAACGCAGTTCGCCGCTGTAGCCGACAATGTCTTTTATCAACAAGGCAAGGTCGTTGATGCTGATGTCTTCGCCTGTGCCGATATTGATTAACTCGGCTTCGTTGTAGTGTTGCATCAGATAAAAACAGGCTTCGGCTAAATCATCGACGTGTAAAAATTCACGTTTCGGTGTGCCTGAACCCCAGATTTCCACGGCGGGGGCGTTGTCAATTTTCGCGGTGTGAAATTTACGCAACAGGGCAGGGAGGACGTGGGAGTTGTTTAAGTCGTAATGGTCGTTAGTGCCGTATAAATTGGTGGGCATGACGGAAATAAAGTTACAACCGTATTGGCTACGGTAGGCTTCACAGAGTTTTATGCCTGCAATTTTGGCAATTGCGTAGGGTTCGTTGGTGGGTTCTAATACACCTGTCAGTAAATACTCTTCTTTGAGCGGTTGCGGGGCGAGTTTCGGATAAATGCACGATGAGCCTAGAAACAGCAATTTAGTGACATGATTCATATAGGCACTGTGAATCACGTTCGTTTCTATCATCAAATTCTGATAGATAAAGTCGGCGCGGTAAGTGTTATTCGCCTGTATGCCGCCGACTTTAGCAGCGGCTAAAAATACATAATCGGGCTGTTCTTCGGCGAAAAAATCGGCGACGGCTTGCTGATTGGTCAAATCCAGTTCAGCGGAGGTGCGCAATACCAGTCGCTGATAACCTTCTGCGTGTAATTTTCTGACCAGTGCAGAACCGACCATGCCGCGATGCCCTGCGACATAAATTTTGGCGTTTTTATTCATAGTATTTGTCCACGAAAAGCACGAAAAAAGGCAGGCATATTTTATTGGCAATACTGTTGATGATGAGAAAAAACGGTTTCGTGCTGTTTGTGTTTTTCGTGGACATTTTTATTCATTGTAATCATAGACACCGAAGCCGTGCTGTTTGACCAGTTCATCGCGTTCCGCAGATTTAAAATCTTCGCGTACCATTTCAGCGACCAATTCCGCAAAGCTGATTTTGGGAATCCAGCCGAGTTTACTTTTGGCTTTGCTGGGGTCGCCTAATAAGGTTTCCACTTCGGTCGGGCGAAAATAACGCGGTTCGACTTGGACGATACATTTGCCCGCCGCATCATAGCCTTTTTCGTCTATGCCTTGCCCTTCCCAGCGGATGTGTATATCGAGTTCCTGCGCGGCAAACTCAATAAACTGGCGCACGCTGTATTGTGTGCCTGAGGCGATGACAAAATCTTCGGGCTGGTCTTGTTGCAGCATCAGCCATTGTGCTTCCACATAATCTTTCGCGTGTCCCCAGTCACGCAGTGCATCCAGATTGCCCAGATATAAACAATCCTGTAAGCCCAGTTTGATACGCGCCAACGCGCGGGTGATTTTGCGCGTCACAAAGGTTTCACCGCGCACGGGCGATTCATGATTGAACAGAATGCCGTTACAGGCAAACATTCCGTAAGCCTCACGGTAATTGACGGTAATCCAGTAAGCGTACAACTTGGCGACCGCATACGGTGAGCGCGGATAAAACGGCGTGGTTTCGCTTTGCGGGGTTTCTTGTACCAGCCCGTATAACTCGGAAGTGGATGCCTGATAAAAGCGGGTTTTCTTTTCCAGCCCTAAAATGCGTATCGCTTCCAGTATGCGCAGTGTACCGATGGCATCGGAATTGGCGGTGTATTCAGGTACTTCAAACGATACGGCAACATGACTTTGCGCGGCGAGATTATAAATTTCGTCAGGCTGGGTTTGTTGAATAATGCGTATCAGATTGGACGAGTCGGTTAAATCGCCGTGATGCAGAAAAAAGCGCACGTCATCTTCATGCAGATCGCGGTATAAATGGTCGATACGCGCGGTGTTGAACAGCGAAGAACGCCGTTTGAGACCATGCACGATATAGCCTTGCTGGAGTAAAAACTCCGCCAGATAAGAGCCGTCCTGACCTGTAATGCCCGTGATGAGCGCGACTTTTTGCGGATTATTCATTAACGGACTCGTTTTAAATAACCATCGGGTGCGACGGTGATTAATAATTTATTGTGAATGCTGGTATCTATTGCAAATTCATCGTGGGTTTTGAGATATTCCCACACCGCTGTTTTAGGATTATTGCCTTGTCCCCACGGTCTGTCTGGATACAAATTATCCGGCATATCTTCAATCAGGGTGTCAAACACCACGCAATAACTGCCCACGCTGGTTAATGGTGCGTAGGCTTCCAGTTCTGCCAGCGCATGAGCGTGGGTGTGATTAGAGTCCAAGCACACTAACACGCGCTGTTTACCGTGGGCTTTGGCGACCACTTGAGCAATGATGTCATCGGCAATGCTGGAGCCTTCAATCATGCTGATACGTTTGAACAGCGGATGGGCTTCGATAGCCGCACGGTTGTGGGCGCGGATGTCGATGTCGATACCCAATACTTCGCCTTCATGACCTGTGCAACTGGCGATTAACTCCAACATGGACGCGGAAAAAATCAGCGAACCGCCGTGCGCGATACCCGTTTCAATGATTAAATCAGGCTGCACCTGCCAGATAATTTCCTGCATAGCCACTATATCTTGTGGATATTGAATAATAGGGCGACCTAACCACGAAAAATTATAAGAATATTTGGGGGCTACCGAAGCCTGCATAAATTCATCAGCCCGCGCTTTTAATGTCTCATCTTGAGCGATGGCGGCGATACGTTGTTGTACTTCTTGTTCAAAGTTCACAGTGATAGACCTGTCGATAATAAATGGATGGTTAGAAAGCGATGATATTGAGGTTTTTTTTACCCCAAAAAGCCAGTGGTTCATAATCTGGGTAGGGATAATAGCCTAGGTTTAACGTTAACCCGCTGTTTTTTTCATGTAGCCATTGTTCAACCAAGCGGCGCACGGAAATTGGTTGCCCTGAGCAGATGTTCACCGTTTCGTTTGCGTGTTGCTTCATTGCCAGTTGCACTAATTGCCGGGCGGCGATTTCCACAGGCAGATAATCACGCAATTGTTCGCCGCCTGACATATTAAATGCGCTATCACCGCGAGCAATCGCCTGTTGCAGTTGTGTGTACAGTGAGGTGGGGGCTTGCCCTGCGCCGTATAAATAAAACAACCGCGCCCACGTTAATTTAAACGGGTGCATGGTTTGTAAAAATTGCAGTTGCTGATGTAATGCGGCTTTGGCGTAAGCGTAGGGGTTGGCAGGCTGCGGTAATAAATCGGCGGATAACGCGCCCGAACGCATTCCGTATTCAAAACACGTTCCTGCGACTACGACCGCAGGTAAACCCTCGGTAATCAGCTGTTTAAGAAACGCATACTGTTTCGGTAATTCGGTTTCAAAATGATGCAGGGATTTATAATTGGGCAAACCGTCCCACGCTAAATGAATCAGCACATCGGGACAGTCCAGTTGTTGCCAAGCGTTATCATTGGGTTGGGTAATATCCATCAGTACTGTGCGCACAGACTCATCTAAAACCGACGCATGACGCACTACCGCGACAATCTCAGCGTCGGTAGCTTGTAGCGCGTTAAGCACATGACGACCGATAAACCCCGTCGCACCTGTAACCGCGATTTTCATGGCTTATTCAACCGTCAAAGAAGGCACGGCGGTGACAAACTGTCCGCCCCAGTCACGAATATACGCCAGTTGCGCGGTGATTTCGGTGCGTAAATTCCACGGCAAAATCACCACATAATCGGGTTTGGTGTGTTGCAGTTGGATTTCATCAACGATGGGGATGCGACTGGCGGGTAAAAATTTGTGCTGTTTGGCAGGATTGCGATCCACCACATAAGGCAATAAATCAGGGCGCACACCTGCATAATTCAACAGCGTGTTGCCTTTTGCCGCCGCGCCGTAAGCGGCAACGCTTTTACCCTCGCGTTTTGCGGTGATTAAAAAACTGACAAAATCATCTTTTACTTTATCGGCATGGCGTTGAAAGCCGCTGTAAAACGCAGGTGTAGTCATGCCTGCTTCGGATTCTTGCGCCAATAACTGCGCCACATTTGGACTAATGGCGCGTTCTCCGACATCACTGCGTTGCGCATACACACGCAAACTGCCGCCGTGGGTGCTGAGTGCTTCGACATCAAACACCTGTAAACCGTTATCGGCAAAAATACGTTGTACGGCGGTTAGCGACAGGTAGGAATAATGCTCGTGATAAATGGTGTCGAACTGATTGTCAGCGACCAAACGCAATAAATGCGGAAATTCAAAGGTGGCAACGCCTGCGGGTTTTAATAACAGCGCGAATCCTCTGACAAAGTCATTAATATCAGGAACGTGAGCCAGTACGTTATTGGCGGCGGTTAAATCGGCGGCTTTGCCTTGTGCGACTAGGGTTTGCGCGAGTGCCACGCCGAAAAACTCTTCCACTATGTCTATGCCTTTGGCGCGCGCGGCATTGGCGGTGCTGGTGGTGGGTTCTATGCCTAAACAATGGATGCCGCGATCTTTAACGTATTGCAATAAATAACCGTCATTTGCCGCGACTTCAATCACCAGTGCATCGGCAGATAACGCAAAGCGGTTAATCATGCTGTCCACATAGTGTTCTGCATGAGCCAACCAGCTGCTGGAAAATGAACTGAAATAGGCATAATCGGCGGCAAATAATTCATCCGCGTTGGCGTAATCTTCGGTTTGCACCAGCCAGCATTCGGTGCAGACCAAGACGCGCAATGGATAATGTTTTTCAGGCGTGGCTAAACTGGATAAGGTTAAATAGGCATTGGAGGGCGGCGCAGCACCTAAATCAATAAACGATAAACTTAATTCACTGTGGCAGTGGCGGCATTTCATAATGCGATTCCCTGAAAATCGGAGCTGATAAAAGGATGATTCTGGTCGCGGGGCGATAAATCAATAATAGGTAATCGCCACGCGATAGTTAAACGCGGGTCGCTGACTTGTAAGCCGCGTTCGGCTTCTGGATGATAACTTGCCGTATGCAGATAGAGTAACTCACAATCAGGCGTTAAGGCTTGAAATCCGTGCGCGAAGCCTTCGGGTATCAACAGGCTTTTGCGATTGTCCGCACTCAGTATTTCACCATGCCACTGTAAAAAGGTCGGCGAATCGCGGCGTAAATCCACTGCAATATCCCATATTTCACCGTGCAAGCAACTGACGACTTTGGTTTCCGCGTGGGGCGGCAGTTGGAAATGCAAGCCACGCACCGCGCCTTGTTGCTTGGTCAGCGTGTGATTCATTTGCGCGATAGGTTTGACTACGCCTGCGTCACGAAATTCCTCCGCACAATAAAAGCGCGATAAAAAGCCGCGTGCGTCGCTGATAAGCTGTCGTTGTACGACCTGCAAACCTGCCAATGGCGTGGCAATAAACTCAAATTTTGCCATGCGTATAATCGTCAATTTGTGCCAAGGTGATTGCCTGCATATCCTGACCATCGCGCCACGCTTCATGCCACGCGAGGGTTTTTTGTAGCGCGGTCGCTAGTCGCCAACGCGGTTGCCACAGTAAACGATGCTTGGCTTTACTGCTGTCCAGCGTTAAATAATGCGCTTCGTGGGCTTGAGGCGTGGTATCGCATTGCCAGTGTAAATCAGGACGGTGTGCGGCGAGTTGTTCCACTATCCAGCGCACGGGTTTGGCATCGTGGTCATTTGAACCAAAATTCCACGCTTCGGCGTAACCTGCACCGTCAGTAAATAATTTTTCCGCTAACAATAAGTAACCTGATAAGGGTTCTAAAACGTGTTGCCAAGGGCGTATTGCATTAGGTGAGCGGATGTTTAACGTTTGCCCTGCATCGAGGGCGCGTAAAAAATCGGGGATTAATCGGTCTTCTGCCCAGTCGCCGCCGCCGATGACATTACCCGCTCTGGCACTGGCGAGCGCAATGCCTGCACTGTGTAAAAACGATTGCCGATACGCGGCAGTGACTAATTCTGCACAGCCTTTGCTGCTGGAATAGGGATCAAAACCGCCCATTGCTTCGTTTTCACGGTAGCCCCAGTGCCATTCCCGATTTTCATAGCATTTATCGGTGGTGACATTGACCACTGCTTTCACGCTGGGTGTGGCGCGGACAGCTTCCAGTAAATGCACTGTCCCCATAACATTAACGCTATAGGTTTCAATGGGTTGGTCGTAAGAATAACGCACTAAGGCTTGCGCGGCTAAATGCAGCACGATGTCGGGTTGTGCGGCTTGCATGGCGTTTTTAAGCTGTTCGGCATCACGAATATCGCCGATGATGTGCTTAACCAGACCTTGTTCAACGTGTGCCACAGTAAAAAAATTGGGTTCGGTGGGGGGGGATAGCGCGTAACCTGTGACTTTCGCGCCCATCGCCTGCAACCATAAAGCCAACCAGCCGCCTTTAAAGCCAGTGTGTCCTGTTAGAAATACCTTTTTGTCTTGCCAGAAATCGCTGTTCACTACCATATTTTCCACGGTGCTTTGCCGCTGTCCCATAAGGCTTCGAGATGATTTTTATCGCGTAAGGTATCCATCGGTTGCCAGAAACCCTGATGTGAATAGGCGCGTAGTTGGTCAAGGGCTGCAAGCTGCATTAATGGCTCGCTTTCCCACGGGGTGTCATCACTGGCAATCAGGTCGATACAGCGCGGCGATAACACAAAAAAGCCGCCGTTAATCCAGCCGCCGTCACCTTGGGGTTTTTCAATAAAACCGCGCACGCTATCACCGTCCAGATGCAACGCGCCATAACGACCGGGGGGTTGTACGGCGGTGATAGTGGCTAATTTGCCGTGTTGTTGATGAAATGCCAGTTGCGCTGATACGTCAATATCGGCAACGCCATCGCCATAAGTGAAGCAGAAAGCGTCTTCGTCCTGCACATAATGTGCGACTCGTTTCAAACGTCCGCCTGTCAGGGTGTCGTCGCCTGTATCGACCAGCGTTACGCGCCACGGTTCGGCATGACGCTCATGCACTTCCATTTTATTGTGCTGCATATCAAAGGTGACATCGGAACTGTGCAGGAAATAGTTGGCGAAATACTCTTTAATCACATAGCCCTTGTAGCCGCAGCAAATAATAAAGTCGTTGATGCCGTGTGCGGAATAGGTTTTGAGAATGTGCCACAGTATCGGTTTGCCGCCGATTTCGACCATCGGTTTGGGGCGCGTGGAGGTTTCTTCGCTGATTCGCGTTCCTAAGCCGCCCGCGAGTATGATTGCTTTCATTCGGTAATCTGCCAAAAAGAAGGGTGTCAGGATAAGAGCGCGTCCCGTGTTATGGTTGATTATAGCGACTATTAATCGCTAACACTAGGCGGTACAGGGGAAGCCGAGTTGTGGATTGAGCAGGAAAAAAGAAGCATCGAAGCCTTGCCCAATCGCTTTAAACAAGACCACGATGCTTTTGAGGGTGACGGGGGGTAAGTCGCTGTGTAAATTTTGTATCAATGCACGCCAGAACGGGCTGCACCTGAGAATAGACGCGACACATTAAAATTTGAGTGATGGGAGTACAAACCTAGGTTTGTACTCCGCGCTATCAAAAATATAAATATCACTCAGTGGTTAGGACTGCCTAAAGTTTATCTTTAAGATGTTCCACATTGACGGTATCCCAGACCGATTCAATAAAATCGGTGGTCATTTCGGGCATTCCGTCTTGAATCCAGCGCACGATGACGTTGGCGATATTGGGGTAGGTAATATGTACGCCATGTTGGTTATGCAGCCAATGCTCAATCACAGCGGCATCTAAATTATAGGTGGAATGACCGTAGCCCAATTGTGCCAAAGCCGCCCCATTGGCAAGCTGTTCCATTTGTCCGTGTATCGGTTTGGCGAGAATTTTTTTGCCTAATTGCAAACATTCACTGGCAAGTTCAAACCCTGAGTTGCTGATAACACCTTCGCAATCAATCAGATTTTTCTGAAAGCCGTCGCGTGACAGCGGGTAGATGATGACGTGATCGAAGGCAGATGTGACGGTTTCAGGCGTGTAGAAGTGAAAGGTAAAGTCAGTAAACGGAGCTAATAACTGGACGACATCTTCGGGGTCTTCAAACGGCAGGTACACCACGATTTTATTTTTAATCGCGGGCAGGGCGGTTTTGGTTTCAATAATGGGCGGTAAAATGGGTTGCCCGAAATGATGCCAATGCAAGCCGATGCTTTTATCCGCAGGGGCAAAGTATTTCAATACCAGTTCCGCAACGGGATCGGCGTGTTCTCTGGGTACTTTGTATTTGAACGCATATTGATGACCGATAGCCAACGACAGTTTTTTCTGTTTTCTGGCAGCCCATGAGGTAACAGGTTCAAAGTCGCTGATGACCAAATCATAGTCGCTTAAATCAAGGCTGTTAATATCCTTGATAAGTTGCAGCGGCTGGGCTTCAGTGGCTGTTTTTAAAAAATTGATATTGCCTTTATGAATGCTGAATGTCAGACCTGTGCGTACTTGGTAATCTTTGAAGATTTCCATATCAAAATATCTTTCTGGCGGTCTGCCGCTGAATTGAAACGTGACATCCATTCCTGCCGCATAAAGCTCCTTTGCCATGACTCGTGCGCGAGTGATATGACCATTGCCCGTACCTTGTACACCGTAAAAAATTTTCATAAGCCCAACAATTGTAAACTGAATAAAGCCGTACTAATCCCCAACACAGCACCCATTAAGGTATCGGTTGGAAAATGTACCCCTAAAATAACGCGCGAAAAGCCGATTGACATTGCCCACAGATACAGTAAAAAAATGAGTGATACGTCTGTGAACGACTGAGAAAAATAACTGATTAACGTTGCTATCATAAAAGCAGCAGACGTATGACCAGATGGAAAGCTGAATTTGTCAGAAGGAATAATGGTGCTGACAAAGTTTTCTAACGCCGCCGCTGGACGGTTGCGTTTGAAACTGTTTTTTAACACAAAATACAGAGGACGTTCGATGAGAAAAGCCAGTAATATGGCGTGTAAAAAAGGGCTGTCAACACCTTGATATTTACACACTAATACCGCTAATAAGACATATAACGGGCCATCGGCTGTCTTAGAGAGAACACGCGCTATTTTGGTTAATGAGGCGTTTATTTTGGCATTGACCAACCAAGTAAACAGGGAAACATCGTATTTGTGTATGGAATAAAGCAGTTTCATTTTTTTATCCTCCAGTAGCCTACAGCAGCTATCGACCGCGACTTTTACTGTAGTGAAAATCATTGATTTTCGGTTGTTATTATTGAATTGTTTTTGCTAAAGAGTAGTGTGCCGGTGTGACAAAAAGATGAAATTTTGTTGAAGTTTTTGTGACAGTAACGGATTGAAAAAAAATGCTGATATGATTGAGCAGGTTTTGAATATTGATTGCTAATTGTAGAAAAAACAGTTAAAACTACGATTATACAGTTGGTAATCAGGTGCCGGCTGAGTGAACTTTTTCTACAGAATATCAATCAAAAAAATCACAGTATGGCTATTACAAGGTTGCTGACAATTTGATTGATATTTAAAAGAAATAACTTATTTGCTGAGCGTATTCGTTGAAATTCGTGCTATTGAAAGATAGCTTTTGGAGTTCGGTCAGCGTTATTTTGACGAGTGGTCTGGTCTCATTTGAACCCAGTAATGGTACTGGGTAGAAGTGATGCAACATGGAATCGTGCCGCTCTTTACTTGGTGAAAACCTCACTGAGGATTGAATAAATAAAAGGTATATCATGCGATCATTGCTATTAATTCTGAAAATTGTTGTTGCGACCTCGTTACTCACGCAGCCTATTGAATCTTTTGCGAGTGCCAGTAAGATAAACAGTGCGAAAAAAGGCGCGCGAAAAAATGTGTCACGCGATGCGGGCAATCTGTGGGAGCGCATTCGTTTTGGAATGCAAATCCCCGTATTCAGCGCGTTACCTCCTGCATCCGCTGCACAACCGTTGCCGGTCAATGCAGGCAAACTGCAAAAAACGACCCTGATTAAAACCACATTGTTACCCGCATCAACGCTCAGTCATAATGAAATGACGCGTACCAAGCTCAATGAACCGACAAGCGCAGACGATAAGCGTAAAAATAAATCCCGTCTTTCCGCAGATATACAAAAACAGATTGTCGATTACGTCAACGATAAATCGGCAGCGTCTGCCGCCGCTGTACCTGCAACGCGTATTCGTACACAAATTCAATTTCACCCGCGAACAGACAAACTGGACACCAATGCACTGGCTGAAAAATCGGAGACCAATGCACTGATTGAAAAAGCCGCTAAAAAACGGACACCATTGATAGTAAAAACAGTCGCAACTATTACCACACAAACAATAGACACAAAATCAGCGCAGGCAAACCCCGCTGACACCGCGCAGATTAAAGACGCACACGCACTGGCTAATGAACGCATCAACAAGCAAATCGCTTGGTATTCGCAACGCCCCGGCTATTTGCAGGAAGTCGCTGAACGCGCCCGACCTTATTTGTATCACATCGTCAGTGGACTCAGTGCCAGTCATTTACCCGCTGAACTAGCCTTATTACCCATCGTTGAAAGCGCGTATCAACCCACCGCAGAATCGCCTAAAAGTGCGGCAGGGCTGTGGCAGTTTATGCCCAGCACAGGGCTGGATTTTGATTTGGCACAAAGTGACCGTTATGACGGCAGGCTGGATATTGAAGCCTCCACCCAAGCGGCTATTCGTTACCTGTCATTTTTAAAACGGCATTTTAACGGCGATTGGTTATTGGCGTTAGCCGCTTACAACTGCGGCTTAGGCAGAGTGGATGATGCCATCAGCAGCAACCGCGCCAATGGCTTACCGACCGATTACTGGTCATTGCATCTGCCTGAAGAAACACAGGATTATGTACCGCGTTTTCTGGCGTTATCCAGTATTTTTGCCAATCCTAAAACATACAGCTTAAAACTGCCCGCTGTGAAAAATGAACCCTATTTTGTTAAAGTCAAAGTCGATAGACGCTTTGATATTGATTACTTATCGAAAAAGCAACTGACGGTAATTGCCGAACTGGCTAATCTCAGTTATGAACAATTCGTGCAGCTTAATCCCGGTTATTTAAAGCCGACATTAGAAACCGATGAACCGTTTACTTTATTAATGCCCCCCAGTAATGCCAAACAACTGCACCAGCATCTCAATTATGTAGAGCAGTTTATTGCTGAACCCAGCATTACCAACGCCCCGTTGCAACAAAGAGCGCAGGCAGAGGACGCGCATAACAATCTGCCGATGGCAGTAGCCGCATCATTGCCGAATAAATTACCGCAATTTACCAGCCCGATGTTATCGCTTAAGCTCAATACGCCGCAAACTACACCGCGCATTCCCAGCCAGCCTGTACTGACTACTTTTCAAGCTATCAGCCTGAGTGCGGCACAATCGGCAAGCATAATACTGTGATTGGCACAGATTGAGTCTTGGAGAATTTCCACTGCACTATAATGTGAATGGATAAACGCCCGTGTTTCATGGATAATGCGCCACTATTCAATTGATTTTTTAACTGACACAGTGTAGCAATGAAACAAACGATAGAGACTCTTATTCTGCAAGCCGTTGACACCCTTAAAGCCAACGGCGACCTCGATATAAACACCCTGCCAGCGGTAACGATAGAGCGCAGCCGCGACGCTCAGCATGGTGACTTTGCTACCAACTTGGCTCTTATATTAGCCAAAGCCGCCAAAACCAACCCGCGACAACTCGCTGAAAAAATTCTCGCCGCCTTACCTGCCCATGATGCCGTCACCAAAGTGGAATTGGCAGGGCCGGGGTTTATCAATTTTTTCATCAATCCCGCTGCACAATACGCCATTATCAACACCATCCATGAATTGGGACGTGATTTTGGTTTAAGCACCGTCGGCGCGGGTAAAAAAGTACAAGTCGAATTTGTGTCCGCCAATCCCACCGGCCCGCTTCATGTCGGGCATGGACGCGGCGCGGCGTATGGTTCGGTGGTTGCGGATTTATTACAAGCCGCAGGTTTTGACGTTGAGCGCGAATACTATGTGAACGATGCAGGTCGGCAAATGGATATTCTTGCCACCAGCGTATGGCTGCGTTATTTAGAAGAATGCGGCGAAGTGTTTGTATTTCCCAGTAACGGCTATCGTGGCGATTATGTGCGCGATATTGCGGCGAAAATTCATAAAAACTCCACTAATGCGTATCATCAGCCTATCGCGGCGGTACTGGAAAATATACCCGCAGATGAACCGCAAGGCGGTGATAAAGAACTGCATATTGACGCACTGATTGACCGTGCAAAAACCTTGCTGGGTCTGGAAAACTACCGCGCGGTATTTCAAGTCGGTCTGCACGATATTCTGGAAGACATTAAAGCCGATTTAAGCGAGTTTGGCGTAAATTATCAGCACTGGTTTTCTGAACAGCAATTAGTCGATGACGGCTCAGTCGAAAAAGCCCTGAATCGCTTGCGTGACGGTGGTCATCTGTATGAAAAAGACGGTGCGACGTGGTTTGCTTCCAGCGAATTAGGCGATGAAAAAGACCGCGTAGTGGTGCGTGAAAACGGGCAGTACACTTATTTTGCCTCCGATATAGCCTACCATCACCATAAACTGGAACGCGGCTTCGACCAGCTCATTGATGTCTGGGGTGCGGATCATCACGGTTATATTCCGCGTGTGCGTGCCGCGATTCGTGCCTTGGGTGCGGACGACAACAAATTAAAAGTATTATTAGTGCAGTTTGCGACTTTGTATCGCGGTGAAGAAAAAGTACAGATGTCCACCCGTTCAGGTGAATTTGTCACACTCAGACAGTTGCGTAATGAAGTCGGTAAAGATGCGGCGCGGTTTTTTTATGCCATGCGCCGCTCTGAACAACACATGGATTTTGATTTAAAATTGGCAACATCAAAAACCAATGAAAACCCCGTGTTTTATGTGCAGTACGCTCATGCCAGAGTGTGCAGCGTGTTACGGCAACTGGATGAAAAAGGGTTTCAACGGAATGTGCAGCTCGGTATGGATAACTTAACCTTGCTGAGCGCGGAACATGAAATCGCTTTATTAGGCACATTAGCCCGTTATTCAGAAGCTCTGGAAAAAGCCGCGTTACAGCACGAACCGCATTTGTTAATCAACTACCTGCGTGATGTGGCGCATGAGTTTCATACTTACTATAATGCCCATCAATTTTTGGTGGAAGATGCGCCGTTGCGTGATGCCCGTTTAAATCTGGTGTGCGCGGTCAAACAAGTCTTGGCAAACGGTTTGGGCTTGTTAAATATCACTACTCCTGAAACGATGTGACATGGCAAAAGACTATAAACACAGAATAAGCGGCAAAAACACCTTGAAGTTACAGGATTTCGATCCTGTAAAAAGTTTGAGTGTGTGGAAATGGATGCTGGTGACTGCCTTGGCTATCTTGGCAGTCGTTCTGATTGTTTATGTCAGCGGCATAGGCTTGAAAGACGTAACACCTGATCCGATTGCCGAGGTCATACCCAAGCCTGTGGATCCTGAAAAAAAGCCAGAACCAGCGGCGATAAAACAACCCGACCAACCAAAACCTATTCAGTTTGATTTTTATACCATTCTGCCTGAAAAAGAAGCGGTTGTTCCCGAATACGAAATTAAAACGCGTACCCGTGAAGAACGGCTGGGGCAGGCGAAAGCGACCAGCTACATCATGCAGGCAGGCTCATTTACCTCGGCTAAAGATGCCGAAAAAATGCAGGCAAGACTGGCGGCAATGGGTATTGAATCCAATATCCAACGCGCAAAAGTCGGTACGACAATCTGGTATCGCATCAAAATAGGCCCTTTTGAACAGATAGCCAGTGTTAATACGCTGAATGCCCGCTTAAAACAAAGCGGTATTGACGCGCTGGTGACTGAAAGCGGTAAATAACGCCTGAAAATCTATAGTAGGCAACCGTGTCGCACCGACAATCCACGCTAACAAAATCCATTACTCGCACTCATCATCCTGTTTATTTGTCCATCACACTATGAAAAATTATTCGCTATTGTTATTACTTATTGCGTTGACAGGCTGCGGTCAACTTGGGCCGCTGTATATGCCTAACGACCCCAATCCGCCTATCACCGTCCCTAAAGAATCGCCTGCGCCTAAAGCCAGCAGCACACAAAACACTTCACCCACCACTCAATCCGCACCTGAAAAAACCAAATAGAGTTATGGATTATTTTAATTACCGCAACAACGAACTGTTCGCCGAAGACGTGGCAGTTGCCGACATCGTTTATAAATACGGCAGCCCTTGCTACATCTATTCCAAAGCCACGCTGGAAAGACACTGGCGGGCGTTTGATTCCGCTTTTGGCGAGCAGGCGCATTTAATCTGCTATGCCGTCAAAGCCAACTCCAATATCGGCTTGCTTAATGTGCTGGCGCGTTTAGGCTCAGGGTTTGATATTGTGTCCTTAGGCGAATTACAGCGCGTCCTTGCGGCGGGTGGTGATGCGAAAAAAATCGTGTTTTCAGGCGTAGGCAAACGGGAAGATGAAATTTTAGCGGCGTTAAAAATCGGCATTGCCTGTTTTAATATCGAAGTCAGTGATGAACTCGACCGCATTAACTTGCTCGCTGAACAATTAGGCGTAATCGCGCCCGTGTCGTTTCGCGTTAATCCAGACGTAGACGCAAAAACCCATCCCTACATTTCCACAGGCTTAAAAGAAAATAAATTCGGCATTGATATTAATCAGGCAGTGAGCGAATACCGCCGCGCTACCGCCATGTCGCATATTAAAGTGGTCGGTATCGACTGTCATATCGGCTCGCAACTGACCGAAACGCGCCCGTTTTTAGATGCGCTGGATAAAGTTCTGGCATTGGTTGCAAGGCTGAAAGCCGAGGGTATTGAATTAGCGCATTTAGATTTAGGCGGCGGCTTGGGCATTTGCTACAAAGACGAACAACCGCCCGAACCTGCTGAGTATATCCAAGCGGTTTTAGAAAAACTGGGGCAGAATGATTTTAAAATTCTGTTAGAACCGGGTCGTGCGATTGTCGGTAATGCGGGCATTTTAGTCACCCAAGTGGAATACCTGAAACCCACCGCACATAAAAATTTTGCCATCGTCGATGCCGCGATGAATGACCTGATGCGCCCTGCGTTATACAGTGCGTGGCAGGACATTATTCCCGTCAATCAGCACAGTACCGCGCCCGCGCAACATTGGGACATCGTAGGGCCTGTGTGTGAAACAGGTGATTTTCTCGGTAAAGACCGCATATTGCAACTCAGTCAGGGCGATTTATTGGCGATACGTTCCGCAGGGGCGTATGGCTTCAGCATGAGTTCCAATTACAACTCCAGACCGCGTGCCGCTGAAGTGATGGTTGATGGTTCAGAGGTGCATTTGGTTCGGGAACGCGAAACCATCCCGCAATTGTGGGCAGGCGAACATTTGTTACCGTAGGTAAACAACCGATGAGCAAGCAAAAATTATCGTTACAAGAGCAGTTGTTAAAATCGGGTTTAGTCAGTTCTGCACAAGCCAAAACCGCAAAAACCAACAAGCACAAACAAGTGCAGCAACAGCGCAAAAATAACGTGGTCGTGAATGATGATGCCAAAGAACTGGCACAAAAAGCCCGCGCTGAGCAACTGGCAAGAGATGTTGAGCTGAATCAGCAACGTCAGCAACAAGAACTGAAAAAACAGCTTTTAGCGCAAGTCAAACAACTGATTGAGCAGAATAAACTCGCCAGAGATGAAGACGGCGTTGCCTATCGGTTCACGGACGACAACAAAGTTAAAACTTTATATGTCGCCGACACCATGCGCGTACAGCTCATTAGCGGGCAGTTGGCGATTGTCAAATCAGGCAAAAGCTATGAAGTTGTCACCGCCGACATTGCCAAAAAAATCAGCGAACGTGACGCGGGCAGTGTGCTGGTACACAACGAACCTGCGGCAAGCGTTACCGCGGCAGACGACCCATACTCAGGCTATGAAGTACCTGATGATTTAATGTGGTAGCCAAACAGACTTTTATCAGGAGTACAAAACACGTTTTGTACTCTATTTCCAACACAAAGTAGAAAATAATCACCATGCCTTACGATATAACTCACTGTTGGGGCGGAAACTGCCCCTTACAAGATACTTGTTTACGCCGCACTGCCGTTATTGGCGGCAGACAGGATTTTTTTGGCAGTTCTCCGTTCAATAAAATAACGGGTGATTGTGAGCATTACTGGGATGACAGACCTTCCGAAGAAAAAATCAGCCAACTGGCTTATCAGCTCTGGGAACAAAGCGGTTGTCAGCACGGCAATGCAGTGGCTCATTGGTTTGCAGCGCGGCAGCAACTCATTGAAAAATTAAGAAATTCATAACAGTTTGGGCGTTAGGCACACTATCTGTCTGCTATCTTGTGTCAGTGCAGCTAAAATTACCATTCCCGCACCGCAACCAGAAGTTGATTCTGCGGAACATAAAGCCCATTGCGAGCATTTGGCGTTCACACCGTGGCATTCATTAGTTGAGCATAAACCGATAGGCAGTATCAATCGGTTACGCAAATCGGTATATCAGGCTTCAGTACTGCATCGTCTGAAAAAACGAGAAGTATTGCCTCTTGTTGTACGGTTACTGGAGAAATGGTTCGGCTAAACACTATGCGGAAGCAGGCACATGAAAGCATAAATTTCATTGTGTGCGGCGGCGTTGTTGTTACTGACCGATTGCACATACCTGTCCGACATCGGGAGAGAAAGTTTGAATTGGAAAAGTTACCGCCCATTAATGACAGCCAACAACAAGCTCTGGTCGAATACCTTAAAACGCTCTAATCTGACAGCGTACTTATAAGCGTTGGTTTCAGTATAGATTTTAATGCTGAAACCAACTTATCCTTTAGGATATGCGAGACGAAATAAATCCCTGTTCTCTCTATTTATCCGCGTTATTTCATATTATTAATTTGTATTTTCTTATGAATGGATATTTTTTATACCCATTCTCTATCCATTAATACCTCATTCTAAGTTGTTGTTCTTTCTACTCTCCTAGTCGAAAATAACAATACGATAGAGTGTATTTTACTCTATCGTATTTGTAGTCGCGCTTAAGCTGAATACATTCAAATAGGGCGGATTATTAATGGGTGCGATTTTTATAAGTGATTAGCAACATGAATAGGGTTGTAAAAGTGTTCGGATACTTGTTTTTTTGTTATCACATTGATAAGTAAAATAATTATAACCTTGGCGATTTGTATTTTGCAGCATACACATTATGGCATTATGCAAAAATACACATAGGTAACATCATGAAAAAAAGAGTTTTTAATATATGTAATCAATTAACAGAGCAAGGTGTTAAACCTACTCTTGTGCGTGTGCGAAATGAATTGGGTGGGGGCAGTTTTTCAACGATTAACCCTTTTTTAAGGCAGTGGAAAGAAAGCAGGCGGATGAATGATGCTCAGGAACTCGTTGATTTGCGTAATGAAGTCGCTGTTATAGGTCAGAAAATCACGGCTTTGATGTGGAAAGCCGCTGATGATTATTGCAATAAAATTAAAGCAGATCTGCAAGATGAGCTGATAGCTTTACGAGCAAAAGTTGTCAAAGCAGATGCGACTATTAATCTATTGCGAGTGGAGCTGGAGGAAGTACACAGACAAAAAGCACTATTGGAAAGAATGCTGATCGTCAGCCAATCCATTAATAAACAATCAACAGGCAATCTGACGACTAAGAATTACCGATAATTATAAAAATGACAAGGATATAAGGCAAAGCTGTTGCCTCGGGTTATACATTGCATTTCAAAAATAAGAATACGACCACAGTCGAAGCCAATCATCCGATAATAATGAAAATACCTGTAAATATGCTAAAAACAACCTGAGTTCGAGATAAGAAAATTTTGTCCACGAAAAGCACGAAAAAGTAACTGCACGTTGGCATTTTTATTGAAATGAAAGCGAATAAAGTCCACATAATCGCTTTCATTTTTCATGTTTTTCGTGGATATTTCTTTATATCGAACTTGGGTTAAAAACGGCGTATTTCACATGAAACGAGGTGAAATACGCTGATCTTTTTAATTCACTTGGCGATTAAAAAAATAAATTCCCGATGCGTTTTTTCCGCCTCTCTCAGCCATTCATGCGTCCATTTCATATCCGCCATGACATTTTTTTTGTAATCAATTTCCAGCGTTTTAATTAACCGACCATGCCGATTCAGAATATCATTAAGTTCCAGCGCAGTGGCTTTACCGCCTGAACTGTAAGACAACGCGACATACTTGGCATCGACCGAAGCAATCAGTTGTTCAATGGCTTTCACGGCGAGAAAATGCCCGTCGTCATCTTTTCTAAACTCCTCAAATACCGTTGCCGCAAGCGTATCAGAGCTGTCTGTTCGCCTGCCTGCCGCGCCGAATATGTCAGGTTTATCGTGTTTACACACTGTTGCCCATAAGTGGTAATACGCCGCATAGCGCACCCGTGACGGTGGCATTTTTTCATTATTAGAGCCATAAGGCGGATCAAAATAGGCAAAATCGGCTTTAACGTGCTGCATGGAGTGAAAAATATCGCCTTTTAACACCGTGTGTTCTTGGGTGTTGGTGAATAATTTCGGCACTTTAAGCTGCATGGTTTTGTATGACCGCGCCGACCACTGGCGTAAATACGAGGTGAAATGCCCCAGCGTGTTATCGACCTCATCCATTGCCAATATCAAACTGGTCAATGCCACGGCTTTTTCCACCTCGGACAAATTCAATCTGTCTATTTCATCACGAATGCCGTCCAGTTTGCGGGTGTTATGCAGTTGCCACGGTTTTTTCGCACCATCTGCTTGTACCGCGCTACCCTGAAAATCAAGTCCGCCGTAATGGGTGCTGAACCAGCCCTCATAACCTTGAACCGCGTTCAGGTGGTCAATCAGTGCTTGATAAGTGGCGGGAGCTTGCTGATTTTTGAGATAGCATAATGCAAAGGTGTGTGACCATTCGGAAATGTCGTTGCAGGTCACCTGAAACCCGCATTGCGCCAAGGCTTGCGAAACGCGGGTGGTGCCAGAAAAACCATCAAACACGGTGCTGACTTCCAGCCCATCAAACAAGGATAAAATGTGCGGGATTAATTTTAATTTTGATCCCGCATATTTAACACCTTGGGTGCGGGGGGTGTTTAAAATAACGAGTCCCACATTGCGTCAACCCGCTGGATGACATCGGGTGACATGACGATGGTTCTGCCCCATTCGCGGGTGGTTTCGCCTGTCCATTTATTAGTGGCATCAAAGCCGACTTTTGAACCCAAGCCTGACACGGGCGAGGCAAAATCCAAGTAATCAATCGGTGTGTTTTCCAGAATAGTTAAATCGCGGGCAGGATCCATGCGCGTGGTGATTGCCCAGATGACTTCCTGCCAGTTGCGCACATCAATATCATCATCGACGACGATGACAAATTTGGTGTACATGAATTGCCGTAAATACGACCAAGTACCCAGCATGACGCGCTTGGCATGACCTGCGTATTGTTTTTTCATGCTGATGACCGCCATGCGATACGAACAACCTTCGGGCGGCAGGTAAAAATCGACAATTTCAGGGAATTGTTTTTGTAATATCGGCACGAAGACTTCATTGAGTGCCACGCCTAAAATGGCAGGCTCATCGGGCGGTTTGCCCGTGTAGGTGCTGTGATAAATCGGCGCAGTGCGTTGGGTAATGCGCTCCACCGTAAAGACAGGAAATTCACCGACTTCGTTGTAATAACCTGTGTGATCGCCGAACGGGCCTTCGGGCGCGGTTTCATTGGGATAAATAAAACCTTCCAGCACAATTTCCGCACTGGCGGGGACTTGTAAATCACTCAGTAAACACTTGGCAACTTCGGTTTTACTGCCGCGCAATAAACCGGCAAACGCGTATTCTGACAGCGTGTCGGGTACGGGTGTAACGGCGGCTAAAATAGTGGCAGGGTCTGCACCCAACGCTACAGCAACAGGAAACGGCTCATTCGGATGGGCAATCTGCCATTCTCTAAAATCCAGCGCGCCGCCTCGGTGTGCCAACCAGCGCATGATGACTTTATTTTTGCCGATGACTTGCTGGCGATAAATGCCCAGATTTTGCCGTTGTTTATGCGGGCCTTTAGTGATGACTAACGGCCAAGTAATTAACGGCGCGGCATCATCGGGCCAACAGGTTTGTATCGGGTAATCGCTTAAATCAATCTCATCGCCGATTCTGACAATTTCCTGACACGGCGGACTGCTGACCAGTTTGGGAGCCATATTCAGCACTTGTTTGTACATGGGAAATTTGTCCCACGCATCTTTCATGCCTTTCGGCGGCTCAGGTTCTTTGAGCGTGGCGAGCAGTTCACCGATACCGCGCAACTCAGTGACCGATTCCGCGCCCATGCCCATTGCGACGCGGCGCGGCGTACCGAATAAGTTGGCTAATACGGGAATGTTGTAGCCTGTGGGGTTCTCAAATAACAGCGCAGGGCCTTGTTGTTTGAGTACCCGATCACAAATTTCGGTCATTTCCAGATAGGGATTGACAGGGACGGTGATGCGTTTTAATTCGCCCTGTTTTTCCAGTTGGGTAATGAAGTCGCGCAGGTCACGGTATTTCATGGATTAATGCCGTTGTGTCGAAGCAGTGCGTCTATGTTGGGTTTGCGACCGCGAAATTTAACAAATAAACTCATGGCATCTTCACTGCCGCCTTTTTCAAGGATGTTGTGTAGAAATGACTGTCCTGTCTCCGCATCAAAAATCCCGTTTTCTTCAAATAGCGAGAACGCATCACTGGATAATACTTCTGCCCATTTGTAGCTGTAATACCCTGCCGCGTAGCCGCCTGCAAAAATATGGGAGAAACTATGGGCAAAGCGATTAAACGGTGCGGCAGGCATGACGGCAACTTGTGATCTGACTTTATCTAAGGTGTCGTAGATACGACCGCCTTTTTCGGGGTCAAAATCACGGTAGATTCTAAAATCAAATAAACTGAATTCCAGCTGTCTTGCCATCTGCATTCCCGCCTGAAAATTTTTCGCGGCAATCATTTTGTCAAACAGGCTATCGGGTAAGGGTTCGCCGGTTTGATAATGTGCTGAAATCAGAGCCAAGGCTTGTTTTTCCCAGCACCAGTTTTCCATAAATTGGCTGGGTAGTTCGACCGCATCCCATTCCACACCGTTAATGCCTGATACGCCTGAATAATCCACTTGGGTGAGTAAATGATGCAAGCCATGACCGAATTCATGAAACAGCGTGGTCACTTCATCATGCGTCAATAGCGCGGGTTCACCACCTGTCGGCGGGGTAAAATTACACACCAGATAAGCGACGGGGGTTTGCACGACATCATCGACTTTTCTGCGCCCCACGCAATCATCCATCCACGCGCCGCCGCGTTTGTGTTCCCGCGCATACAGGTCGAGATAAAATTGTCCGCGCAGTTGTCCGTCTTTGTCGTGGATTTCAAAAAACCGCGCATCGGGATGGTAGCTGTCAAAGTCGCTGATTTCCTTGATTTGCAAGCCGTACAGTTCTTCGACAATGGCAAATAGTCCGGGTAATACACGGGTAATCGGAAAGTATTGTTTCACTTCTTCCTGCGACAGCTGGTATTTGTGGCGGCGCATTTTTTCGCTGTAATAGCTGATGTCCCACGGCTCAAGATCGCCGAAGTTGTAATGTTCCAAGGCGAATTCTTTGAGTTCGATAAAGTCATTACGCGCTTGTCGCCATGATTTGGCTGCCAAGTCCTCCAGAAACGCCATGACTTCTTCGGGTTTGTTTGCCATTTTAGTGGCGAGGGATAATTCGGCGTAATTATCAAAGCCTAAGAGTTGGGCTTTTTCATGACGCAATGCCAAAATGCGTTCCATGACAGGTGTGTTGTCGAAGTCTTTGTCAGGGTATTGCGGGCCTTGATCTGATGCGCGGGTGACAAAGGCTTCGTAGTGTTCGCGGCGTAAGTTCCAGTCGTCGCAGTATGTCATGATTGCCAAATAAGACGGGAATTGCAGGCTAATCATCCAGCCTTCTTCTCCGCGACTTTCGGCAGCTTGCTTTGCCTGTGCCAATGCTGATTCAGGCAAGCCTGCGAGGTCTGATTGGTGGGTGAGCAGTTTGCTCCACGCATTGGTGGCATCGAGGACATTTTCCTCAAAGCGGCTGGTAAATTGAGATAATTCCTGCGCAATTTCTTTGTAGCGTTGCTTTTGCGCTTCTGTTAAATCTATACCTGATAATCTGAAGTCTCTGAGCGCGTTACGAATAATTTTTTGTTGCGCAACATCGAAACTGGCAAATTCACTGCTTTTAGCAATCATGCGGTAAGCGTTGAACAAGGCTTTGTTCTGCCCCATTTCCGTGCCGTAATCGCTGAGTTTAGGTAAACAGGCGTTATAAGCGGCGCGCAGTTCTTCGCTGTTCAGCACGGCATTAAGATGACTGACAGGCGACCACGCTTTATGGAGTTTATTTTCCACATCGTCTAAGGGTTGAATGAGTTTTTCCCACGAGTAATTTTTTCGTGTTTGCAGTTGCTCTTCAACAACGGCACGCGCTTCTGCCAATAGCGCATCAATGGCAGGCTCAACGTGTTCAGGTTTTATTTGGGAAAATAAGGGGAGGGTGGCGTTTATTAACAAAGGATTATTCATAGCGTTATCAAGTCAGATAAGTTATTGCAGAGAGCGGGTATCTGCATCTTTATTTTTTTGTGTCAAAAAACACTGCTGTTTTGGATAAGTAATCGTGCCAGCTGTATCGCTTTTTATCTACCAATATCCATAACAAACCTAGCCCGCAGGAGGCAAAAGCCGTAATAAACCGTATCAGTGCCTGAGTCCAGTTAATAGGTTGTTGATCAAGGGTCAGCACTTTGGCTTTCCATGCGCGTAAGCCTAAAGTTTGCCCACCGTGCGTCCAGAACCAGCCATAAAAAACAAAGCTCACTGTCAGCAGGTACACAGGATAAAAGAGTTGTTCGCGCGTGAACGCTTCACCTGCATTAAAAGGCAGTAGTAGCGCGGTTGCTAAAAAGAGTAGCGCGATCAGTAAGAGAAAATCGTAAACAACGATTGTCAATCGGCATAAAAAACCAGGGGCTGACAGTTTATCAGCTCCTAGTTTTGCAGGAGTTTCAGCATTGTTGGACAATTAATTATTATTAGTGTTGAATAAAGCGAGTTTTTGACCAAAGTACATACACATTGCCATTAATGCACCGAGCATGAGCAATGAAAATAGAAAAGGCGGTCTGTGAAACAGTAGAATGCCGAAATCAGCGACAAAAATACTGGTTAAAAACGGATGGTCAATCAGACCATTAAGAATTTTTTTGAACATAACGATACCGGATAGTGTGTTAGTAAGAGTTCTCTGAATACTTATCTGCGGGACAGATAGCCATTAGGTCAATGATTTTACTATATACAAAAGCATAATGTAAAAGAAAACCACCCTATAGATTGGGCTAGAATTGATTGAAATGATATGATTATAAAAACATGGCAAAACAAACAGGGTTACAGGTCATTTTAAACTTTTTCAAAAAAATTATTAACTCAGCCAAAAATGAAGCTGAGCCGGTCAGCGTACCGCGCACCGTGAGCATCTATACACGCTCAGAACACTGTATTTCACGCAAACAAATCAGTGAAAATGCCTTGAAAGTGTTGTATCGACTGCAAAAAGACGGTTTCGAAGCGTATCTGGTGGGCGGCTGTGTGCGTGACTTATTGCTGGGACGAGAACCGAAAGATTTTGATGTCGTCACCAATGCCGACCCCGAACAGGTGAGAAAAGTATTTCGTAATTGCCGCATCATCGGTCGCCGCTTTCGCTTGGCTCACGTTCATTTCGGACGCGAAGTGATTGAAGTCGCTACATTTCGCGGTGCAGGCGAAGCAAAAAATGACGAGCAAGTCCTGAATAAAGAAGGGCGATTGTTGCGTGATAATGTCTACGGCACGATTGAAGAAGATGTCTGGCGACGTGATTTCACCGTCAATGCCTTGTACTACAACATCAAAGATTTTTCCGTGGTCGATTACACAGGCGGTATGGATGACCACAAAGCGGGTATGTTGCGCCTGATTGGCGATCCTGAAACTCGTTTTCGTGAAGACCCTGTGCGCATGATTCGTGCGGTGCGTTTTGCCGTTAAACTGGGCTTTCATATTGACCCTGAATGTGAAAAATCCATCCACGATGTCGCGCCGCTTTTAGCCAGTATTCCTGCCGCCCGTTTGTACGATGAAGCCTTAAAATTATTTTTATCAGGTTACGCGCTGCAAACCTTTGAAATGCTCCGTCATTACGGGCTGTTTCAGGTGCTGTTTCCCGCCACAGAAAACAGCTTGGCGGTTGAAGAAGAAGGCTTCCCGCGCTTATTACTCATTAAAGCACTGGAAAATTCCGACAATCGCATCGCCGAAGGCAAAACCGTTACCGCCTATTTCTTGTTTGCCGCGTTTTTATGGGATGCCGTACAAATTCGCGCTCAACAAAAATTAGCCAAAGGCGCGCCTGAGTTTTTAGCGTATCAGGAAGCCGCTAATGAAGTGATTGCCATGCAGGTGAAAAGTACCGCACTACCGCGACATATCACGCTGGCGATGCGCGAAGTGTGGAGCTTACAACCTAAATTTAATGCGCGTGTCGGTTCTAAACCCAGTCGCTTGATTACCCATCCGCGTTTTAGAGCGGCTTACGATTTTCTGTTATTACGCGCCCAAACGGGTGGTGCAGAGATGGAGTTAGCCAAATGGTGGGAAACCTATCAAAACGCCAATGAAAACGAACAGCGCAAAATGACCGCGCCGCCGCGTAATGCGAAAACCGGCAAAGCCCCGCGCAAAAGAGTTTACCGCAAAAAAACCACCACCAAGGTAACGAGTAGCGATTAATCGCCTTGTTCACACACACTATTATGCACACAATACCAACCAAGGTTATTGCCTACATCGGTTTAGGCAGTAACCTAGAAAATCCAAGCACACAAATTCACTCAGCCCGCGCCGCCATTGCCGCAGTGGCAGGTATTGAAGAACAGAAGTTTTCCAGCCTGTATCACAGCGCACCGATGGGGCCGCAAGATCAGCCTGATTATGTCAATGCGGTTATGGCAGTGGCAACCACGCTATCGCCGCTGGAATTACTCCGTGCCTTACAAGCGATTGAAAACAGTCACGGGCGGGTCAGAGCTGAACGCTGGGGCGCACGCACCTTGGATTTAGATATTTTACTGTACGGCGAGCAAGTGATTGAACTGCCTGATTTAAGCGTACCGCACATCGGTATGACCGAACGCGAGTTTGTACTCTATCCACTGTATGAAATCGCGCCGCACCTGATTATTCCCAATAAAGGCAAACTGGTTGAGTTGCTGGAACATTGTCCGTTAGCGGGACTCAAACGGTTATGAATACCGCACTGTACGGTACAACCGTCAAAACCTTAACCATGCAGGACATCACCGCCATGAAACAGCGTGGTGAAAAAATCACCTGTTTAACCGCCTATGATGCCAGTTTCAGTGCCTTATGTGATGCGGTCGGTATTGAACTGTTGCTGGTCGGTGATTCCTTGGGCATGGTGATACAAGGACGCAGCACCACGCTACCCGTCACGATTGACGACATGATTTATCACACCCGTTGCGTCAGTCAGGCACGGCAACGCGCGTTTCTGATTGCCGACCTGCCGTTTATGAGCTATCCCACGCCCTTAATTGCCGCGCAAAATGCCGCCCGTTTAATGCAGGAAAGCGGTGCGCAAATGGTCAAATTAGAAGGTGCGCGAACAGACACAACGCGCTTTTTAGTCGAGCAGGGCATACCCGTATGCGGACATTTAGGGCTATTACCGCAACACATCAATCACACGGGGGTTTATAAAGTTCAAGGCAAAACCAGTGCCGATGCCGATAAAATCCTTGAAAACGCCCATCAACTCCAGCAAGCAGGCGCGAGTTTATTAGTGCTGGAATGCGTCCCCGCCGCGCTTGCCAAAACCATCAGTCAAGAATTAACCATTCCTACCATCGGTATCGGTGCAGGTGTCGATTGCGACGGGCAAGTGCTGGTACTGTACGATATGCTGGGTATCAGTATCGGCAAATCGCCTCGGTTTTCCAAAAATTTTATGCACGATACAAACAGCATCCGCGACGCACTTGCCGCTTATCAGCTGGCAGTCAAACAAAGCCAATTTCCCACTCCTGAACACAGTTTTTAAATGCAGATAGTCAACACCGTCCAAGCCCTACGCAGCCTTATTCACACTTGGAAAGCCACAGGTGAGCGTATCGCCTTTGTACCCACTATGGGCAATTTACACGCTGGGCATTGCCAATTAGTCACCGCCGCCCAACAACACGCCGATAAAGTAGTGGTCAGTATTTTTGTCAATCCCACCCAATTCGGCGCAGGCGAAGATTTTGACAGCTATCCGCGCACCGAAGCACAAGACACAGAAAAACTGCAAGCGATAGCTACCGATGTATTATTTCTGCCGTCAGTGGCGGAAATGTATGCACCGAATGCGAAAACCGTAGTCAGTGTGGCAGGTTTGTCTGAACTGTATTGTGGCGCGTCCCGTGTCGGACATTTTGATGGTGTGGCGACCGTGGTGTGTAAATTATTCAATATGGTGCAACCAGATGTTGCCTTATTCGGGCTGAAAGATTTTCAGCAATTGGCAGTGATACGCACAATGGTCAATGATTTGAATATGCCTGTGGACATTATCGGCATAGACACCGTGCGCGAAGCCAGCGGCTTGGCGATGAGTTCTCGCAATGGTTATTTAACGCCAGAACAGCGGCACATCGCACCGTTGTTATATCAGTCTTTATGCGATGCACGAGAGGCGATTTTAGCGGGTTTGGACTTTTCTAGCGTAGAAAAAAACGCCTTATCAACTTTAGAGAATGCAGGGTTTCAGCCCGATTATTTTCGCATTTGCCGAAGTCATGATTTAGCTCCAGCCCAGCAGGGTGATACTAAGCTGGTGTTGTTAGTTGCCGCAAAATTGGGTAAAACACGCTTGATTGATAATATGAGTGTTGCGTTATAAGTCAGTATCTGTAGATGGCAAGATGACGTATTGCGTGTGTGTGATACGTTCTATCAGCATTTCTTGACTGTCGATGTACAGGGTTTTGCCGTTATGATGTAACGCAGGATTGGCAATTTTAATCCAGCGATACCCCGCCTGTTCGCAGATAAAAAAATACAACCGTTCAATAATGTGCGCCAGTGTGCCGTCCATTTGTTTTTTTTCAGGCTGAAAATCGTCTATGGACAAATTCAGGTCTAATAACGGTTTAATCGCAGCAGACCTCGCCCAACACATCGACCCCGATGGAAAATCTATTTTGCCTTCCAGCGATAAGTGCAGTGCCAGTTTCTCGCGGGCAAATGCTTCGGCGGCAGCAAAATTAGTTCCCCAACCAATCCCTGAGCGCACAGGCGCGAAGTGTTCAGGGGCAATCATGCCTAATTGTTTGTCGCTGTTGAATGCTGCAAAAATGCTGTTGACGATGGCTTCTGAACCTAGCAGAGTGTTCAGTAAATAATTACGCCAACCCGATAAAATACTGTCCGCGTGCGGCGATTTTTTGGAATGAATATGCAGAAAAAATTCATAGCGCGGATAAACATCGTGCCACGCCAATAATTTGGGCGCAATGTCTCTGCCGCGATTAGGCACGAGACGAATGTCTACCGCCCCTTTGTGCCAATCTAATAGATGTTGTTGAATCAGTTGCTGTTTTTGTTCGGTATCGGTGGTGATGAATAAATCAAAAGCGAACGGAATGTTGAGCAAATACGGCTTAAATTCGTTCAGCATATCAGGATAAAACAAATGACACATCACCGCTACACTGGGTGTAGCTGGCGGAGTTACTGCATAATTAAACGGCACGGCAAAATGATAGCTGTCGGTAGGCGGTGCGAAATGCGCGTGACGCGCTGCCCACCATAAACGCAGGCGTTGCGCCAATTGCAAGGTCACCGTCCACCAGATTAATTTGACGGCATATTGATAGAGCTGTTTCATTTTTTAGTAGCGGCTAAATCGTGTTGATACACCGTTTCTATTTCATCAACATACTGCACTGTCGATTTAGGCGGCTGGCAATTGGCACTTAAACGCGGCAATAAATCGGTGGCGGTTGCTAAGGAACGCAGGGCTTCTGCCAATAAATCCGCATCACCTGCGGTAAATAGTAAGCCATTGTCATCATGACGCACCACTTCTGACATACCCGCAAAATTGGAGGCAACCACAGGGCAACGTGCGGCTAAGGCGGAATACACGACTAACGGGGTATTTTCATACCATATTGATGGCACAACCAATGCGTCCAGTTCACTTAAGACGTGAGCGATGTGCTGATTGGCAAATGTACCGCAAAATTCAATCGCGTCACACTCCGCCGCTGAGGTTTGCAGACTTGCTGCGTAATCGGGGTAATGCTCAAAACTGCCATAAATTTTTAAGCGCACATCGGGCAGGTTCAATTGTTTAAAAGCGTTTATCAACACATGACAGCCTTTAGGTTCGGATAAAGTGCCGATAAAACCGATAGTATGCGCAACTCCCGTGCGTGTTTGAGCGTGTTCATAACCTGATACGTCAATACCGAAAGCGGTGGATTGTATTAAATCGGCATTGATGCCGTTATTAACTAAGGTTTCAGTCATTAAACTCGTAGGTGAAAACAGGCGTTGCAATTGATTGACGCGAGCGACATTGACTTTGCTGCGCTTGACCATCGCGCTGATTTCCAAGGCTAAATGATGACGTTTGGCAAATAAGGTGCTGATTGACAGTGCCAGTATGTCAGCTAGCGGTGTCGGTAATTTCGACATGAAGTTGCGTTCTTTTTCACCCCGCGTCAGCATCACGATATGTTTTATACAATTGCCTGCTGCACAACTGGGGCCTTTGCACATGGTATTGTCGGTGAGCAATAATTGATTGGTCGGGCAAATCGTCCAAAAATCGGTGGGAGTGAAATAAGCCAATATGCCGCGTTTGATGGCGACATCAATCAAACCAGACCCTAAGCGGAAAAAATGGAAAAAGTGAATAATATCGGGTTGCACATTGGCGACGAGGTCATCAAATAAGCGCGTTGCCAAGTGATTGTCGTATTCAATTTCAGTGGTCGCTGCTTGTTCTGCGGTCGCCAGCATGGCGTGGGCATAACGATACACGCTGATGCCTTCGATTTCATAGCGGTCTATGCGTTGGTCATCGGGTGGATTTTCTGCGACGGGAAAGCCTGTAAACACGGTGACTTGATGCCCACGGCGCATTAATTCTTTTGCCACACTAAAGGTCAGGATTTCTGTACCCGCTGACCATTCAGGGACAAACTGATGTACGGTAAGCAGGATTTTCATATCCCTTTCACCGAATTGTTGATGCCGTTTAATTCATCTTGTACGGCTTTGTATTGTCCGTAGATAGTGAGTGCGTTGAGTATCGGTGCTTTTAACAGCATTTGCAGTTTTTTCAATAATCGCGGTTCATGGTTCAAAATGTATTGCATATCGACCGTAGAAGCAGACAGCCAGCATCGCCATAATCCTTTGAAGCTGGGTGCTAAATGCAGTCCAAACAAGGTATACAGTTTGCGATGACAGACGTAAGTGCGTTTGTAGTCATAAGCAAGCGATCTGTCGTGCGAGTGAATAACGGCGGCATCGGGTTCATAGATGATGTGATGTCCTGCCAATAATACCCGCTTTGCCCAGTCAACATCTTCACCAAAATCCACAGTGCCGAAATGTGCTTGTTGCCAGACTGATTTTCTCAGGGCGGAACAGACGTTATCAAAGGTGCAGAAGGTCAGTTTTTCCATAGGGGTTAAGGCTTCATACCAGCCTTCATGGGGAATAAATCGTTCTTCACGCTGCAACTTTCCGACCAGCCAACCATCCAAGTTACGTTTTGTCAGCACATCGGCATCGGGCTGGGGCAGTTGGCGTGTGTACGCGCCTGCAACCGCAGGGAGTTGTAACGCCGCCACCAAGTGTTCCAATACTTGAGGGTGTGATGGGACGGCATCTTGTACGGTGAGAATAATGTACTCTGAATTTGCCAGTGATATACCGTAGTCGCGGGTTGCACCGTGATTGAATTCGGCGGGTGGAATTTCAAATACGTTTGCGCCTGCCTGTTTAGCCGCCGCAACGGTATCATCCTGAGAACCAGAGTCTACGACGATTAATTCACATTGATTCCACAGCGTTTGTTCAGTCCATGCGGCTAACGCTTTATGGAATAACTCGCCACCATTTTTGGTTGGAATGACAATAGAGCAGACGGGGGTTTGGACGGTGTCCACTGGGTGTTTATCAGTGTTGTGCATGATTGATAGTAGTGTGTCCACAGACGGATAGTTGAGTTAGAGGTGAGGCAACACGTTTTCATGTGATGCAAGAAGATGATACTGTGTACGTTCAATGGACTCTATCAGAGCATCTTTACTGGCGATTGATAGCGTTCTTTTTAGTTTAGGATTGGCAATTTTAATCCACCGATAACCTGCGGCTTCACAAATAAAGAAATACATTCTTTCTATAATGTGTGCCAGCGTGGCATCTATCTGGTTATTTTCAGGTGGAAAATCGTCCAGAGTTAAATTCATGGTCAATAATGGTTTAAGCGCGGCAGATCTGCCCCAAAACATGGAACCAGACGGAAAATCCAGTTTGCTATTGAGTGATAAGTTCATGCCCAATCGGTTGGAAAATGCTTTGGCGATTGAAAAATTCCAGCCCCAGCCAATGTTGGGGCGAATCGGTTCAAAATGTTCAGGAGCTATCATACCTAATTGACTATCGGCAGCAAACGCGGCAAACACACTTCGCACGATTTGTTCAGAGCCTAATAAAGTTTCCAGTAAATAATAACGCCATCCGGTTGTTATATCTTCTGCGTGCGGTGATTTTTTTGAATGAATATGCAGAAAAAATTCGTAATGTTCATAGACATCACGGCAAGTCAATAATTTAGGAGCTATATCTCTACCGCGATTGGGTGCGATACGAATTTCCACTTTGCCTTTGTGCCACTGTAATAAACTGTAGGCAATGGTTTGTTTTTTTTCTTCTGTATCGGTGGTAATGAATAAGTCAAAGGCGAACGGAATGTTGGCAAGGTAGTGCTTAAATTCTTCAATCATCGCTGGATAATACAGATGGCAGATAACCGCTAAACTGGGTTCAACACTTGAGTTTTCCAGCGGGTAGCTAAAAGGTACTATAAAGCAACAATCGTCGGAAGGGGGGGCGAAATGGGGTTTTTCAGCGATTGTTGGCTGTTGTGATGCTGTTTTTTCTAAGGGTTGACGCAGGCTGTTAATTATTCGCCATGGTCGTTGTCGCAGTTTGTTAATAATTTTCCATATCCATAGCAGATTGGCTTTTAAATAGGAGTCTTGGTTGCTTATAAGTTGTTTTATTTTTGTGTCACGATTAGCAATTTCTTGTTGAAGATGGTTAATTTGTACGTCGCCATCAGCAATTTTTTGCTGGAGATTGCTAGTTTTTTCACAAGAAAAAATATCATGTTGAGCTGTTATGTTAATAAAACTAAGGCAATCAAAATCATACTGTTCTTTAATCAGCGTGAGTTGTTTGGGGTCAGAAATGAGAGTGAATAAAATATTTTGTGCAAACAAGTCAGTAAATGATGAGTTTTGTTCTTTCAAAGCAACCATCGCCAATGCAAATTGTATCGATGTATTGACACCACGATAATAGGTTTGTGTAGCAGGAAAAATACTGACTAAATCATCAAATGAGTTAATCAATTGATAATTATCCAAAATTTTATGAAATTCATAATTCCAGCGTATGCGTGTTTCCGGACGATTACCGCTGGTGTTGGCTTCCTGATTAAGCACTCTAAAGCGAATCAGGCGTTCGGGTAAAATATGAATTTCATATTTTAAACACAAACGTACCCACATATCAAAATCGGGTAATTGTGCCAACATTGGGCGATATAAGCCGCAATCCGCATAACATTGTTTACGAATTAATACGCTGGGGTGACAAAGGGCGTTAGCTTGCGTAAAGAAAAAGTGTAGCCATTCATGGCGCGTTTTATTGGTTTGCTGGAAAACGTTGGTGTAAAAATGAGTGACATCGTCCAGCGGCAGACCTTTTTCGTTAATAGCCAGTGCGTTAGAAAATACCGCACCAATCTCACTATGAATATTTAAAAAATCAACTTGTTGTTGCAGTTTTGTGGTTTCCCATACATCATCGGAATGGTGTATCGCAATATAATCACCTGTAGCCAACTCTGAAATAGCCTTATTAATGCCGAACACAGGTCCACGATTGATTTCATTGCGAAATGCTTTGATTCGGTCATCACGGTATGCACTGATAATATGCCATGAGTCATCAGCTGAGGCATCATCCCATATAATCAATTCAAAATCTTGAAACGTCTGATTAAGTACGCTCTCAATAGCTTCACCAAGATATTTACCATGATTGTATGAGGTAAGAATGATTGAAACTTTAGGTGTTTTTTTTGATGTATTCATTCGCTGGTAATTTAGTATTATCGTTGACACGACAGGATTTTAACGATGATAAATGTCACAATCGTCTACAGTTAATACCTAATAAACTATCATGGCTTTCGCTGGCTAATGTTTTCAGGTGTTTTATAAGCTAATATCACTAAATTAGACTCTATAAATAAGCCGGACACGTTTGAGTCGCTTATCCACGCTGATTTTTTACTAGGTACTTAACAGGCTATCATCCAGTTTCTTTGCCATCCATAGTGCGGTTTTTTTCAAGCCTTCAATCATGGGTATTTGTGGAGTCCATTCGAGTTCTTTTTGTGCCGTAGCAATATTGAGTACATTGCTTGGTACATCAAAACTTCTGGAAGGATGGAAGATAATATCCGCTTTTTTAGCGGTCACTTGTTCAATCATTCCCAGCAACGCTAACAAAGAAACACCGACACCAGAACCCACATTAAATACATTCAATCTGCCGCCATATTCAGAGGCGGCTATCATTGCTTGCACCACGTCCTGTACATAGATGTAGTCGCGCACAACTGAGCCGTCACCCCAAATATCAATGGTATGCCCGCGTAGTACGCGGCCCATAAATACCGCTACCGCACCTTGAATAGCGTAAGGTTGCTGTCCTTCACCATAAGGATTGGCTATTCGCAAGACAACAGACTGTACACCATGAAGCTCGCGATACAGTAGCAGATACTTTTCTATGGCTAATTTTGTGATGCCATAAGAACACAGCGGATCAGTAGGATGATGCTCATCAATTGAATCCGTGTTGATTCTTCCATAGACTGTTCCTCCTGAAGACGCGAATACGATGCGTACGCTTTTCTTTTTTGCCGCTTCGAGAAAATGCAACGTGCCGATAATGTTACCTGTCACATCAGCAATCGGATCATCGTTAGACGACTTGGGTACTGTTGTAGATATGAGGTGATAACACACCTGAACACCTGTCAATAACTCGTTCCAACGCGGTTCATTACAAAAATCCCCCGTAACGTATTCGATATTGGTATTTGCATTTATTGAATGGTTGTTATCAAAATGCCGACTGTAGGCAAGCACTTGATGCCCTAAGCCTGCAAGTGATGTGATTAAATGCCCACCGATAAAGCCACTCGCACCCAGCACTAAACAACGCATGAAAAACTCCTCCCATTATGCTGAGTGTTGGCACTTAAATAGCCTTCCGCATTGTCAAAAGCGACGAACACATTAGCTATCTTGTTTGATATATTCATTGCGGTATAACAACAGCGCGACGAGGTTTTAATGATAAGGCGCGTTGTTCTACTAAATGCCAGGACAAAATGGCGCAAATAAGTGTTAATACTGAGCATATTAACAAATAAGACCCTATAGATATATTTGGATATAAATACACCATAGTTTGCTGAATTGGAAATGCGTAGATATAAATGCCATAAGAATAATCGCCTGTACGAATCAAACGATTTAATAATGGGCTATATTCAAAACCGAAAGCTAAGGTTACTATTGGCAATAGAATCCATGCGGCAACCGCTAATGCAGGGATTGATGCCTCTAAGGACACTAATGCAATCACCGCTAACATGACGACGGATAGAGAAAAATAGCGTTTAATATTAAATTTATAAAATACAGAACCTACGCAAAAATAAATGCCGCACATAACTACTTGACGCACGTCCGTTGCATAGATAACCAGCATTTGTTCTGTGCTTTGCGCCCAGAAAAAAGAGAGCAGCGCGAAACTGATTGCTAAAGCGAGATACATCCAGCGGTTGCTACGCATAACACCAAGCACAGCCACAATAATATACATAAAGAATTCTGCGGGTAGACTCCATAATGAACCATTGACTGCATTTGGAACGCGATTGTGTGTAAAAACTTCGGGCAGATAATAAATCGAGTACAGTGCAATATTACGCAGATAGCCCCAAGTATAGTTACTCTCAAAATAATCTTTTAGTGATAACGTGGTCAGCAGTGGGCCGAGAATAAATGCGGACAGTACAATACAAATTGCTAAACCGGGAAATATTCTTAAAGCGCGGCGTGCAAAGAATCTGCCTAGATGCGGGTCGCGATCCCAGCTTTCTGCAATCAGATAGCCGCTGATAGTAAAGAAGATGTAAACTCCCAGTGGTCCTAAGGGTATCCATGACAAAAATAAAGGCTCTCTCAAGCCTAAAAACACAAACGAATGCCCATAAAGCACTAAAAATGCGGCGATGAGTCTAATTATATTGAGGTTATTAGGATTCACTATTAAATGCCTCTGCATAAGTAGATAATTTTTGTTGCGCTAATTCATACGCTTCATGAAGAACAGCTTGTCGTTTAGCACTATTCGATGGGCAAGCAGGAACTCGGTACATTGAGGTCACTTTCGGTACATATTTGAACTTATTACCCAATGCGTATTTTAACCATAACAGCCAGTCTTCGAGAGCATCCATATCTTCTTCAAAGCCGCCACGCTCTTCAAATAGGCGATGTTCAAACAAGACGGATTGAATCGCCATAAAATTGTGATGTTTGAGTATGTCAATATCGAAGTCCTGGCTCAGTGCTTGCGGCATTGTGTGACTGACTTCCATATATTTGCCATTGTGTAGTTTGGATACGTCAGTTGTAATTTCCCATGCAGGTGAATACGCGGCGACTACATCAGACCGGTCAAGTAAGGCGGTTACCAAATTTTCAACATGATCAGCAAATAATAAATCGTCATCATCCAAAAATAAGCACCAGCGACCTGTTGCGGCGGCTAATCCTGCGTTACCTGTTGCTGACCTGCCGCATTTAGGCTGGGGAAGAAAGCGAATGTTTTTTCCTGTGACGGTATTGATATTATCAACCACCGCCTGCATGGTATCACCGCCGTCTTCTACCACGATATATTCCATATTCGGGTAGGTTTGGTGTACTGCTGATAATAATGCCTGTCGCAAGTAGAGTTCACGACCGCGATAAGTGCGCGTAATAATGCTGACCAGTGGCGGTGCATCGGGGAGTGCGTGCTGTTCAACAAATGCACCTTCACGAATAATTTCATAATCCCATGCGCGGAATGGAAACTGAATCTGACTGGGCTGACGAGATAATAAGACCTTTGGCGCGATGACCAGCAAGCGTAATAAATGCCGCATAACCGCCAGACGGGAACGCGGATAAACCTCGGTCATTAATAAACTTAAACCTAACCAGGGTACGATCTCTGCATCTGCACGATTGCCGTATTTAAGGCGTATATATAAGTTGGCGAAGGTACTGCCTGTGTATTGCAAGGGTTTGATTTTCGTTATGTCTTCATAGCTGTAGTGCCAGACTACCGCTTGCGGGCAGTAGCGTAATAAAAATCCCGCTTGACGTAGCCGATAAGATAATTCCACATCTTCGCCGTACATAAATAAGGTTTCATCATAAAAGCCTATTTGTTGTAATGCGCTGCGACGTAGTAATACGCAGGCGTGAGAATTCCAGTTTGTGATCCCTGTGACAGGATCGTAATATTTAGGATGTTCGTAAGGTTTTTGTCGCATCTCCCATGCTGCGGTCGTTTCATCGTTCGCTGCCACCGCAACAATTCGAGATAAAGCGTCTGCTTCAAAGGTCAAATCAATATTAGTGACCAAACAAAACGGTGCGCTGCCTGATTTAATAGCGGCATTATGTCCTGAACCGTAACCATGATTAGGTCTTTTCATGATGTCAACGCTGCACCCTGCGGCTCTCAATGCGGGTGCAATTGCTTGTAAATTAGCTAAGGTTGAATCTGTCGAACTGTTATCAACAAAACGGATGGTTAATAAGTGCTTTGGATAATCCAGCTGAATCAGACTGTCAATAAACGCAGTAATCCAGCGAGAGCTGTTGTAAGTGACCACACTAATATCAATGGGCGGTAATGATGCGGGTATCGGTGAACTCAGCGGGTCAGCGGTTAACGTTTGTTGCGTCAACTGGCAACGTGACATAACAATAGCATTGACAGCGGCATCATTGCTTATTTCAGGCACTATGGATGCTTGAATACATTTCTGTTTTATGCTTTCTTGTAAGTCCAGCAATGGTTTCTGTGTCACATTACGAATTATTTGGCGGACAATGGCGAAATTACCACTCGCTAAATGTCCTAAGAAGCGTACTGGCGCAGTTATTTTCCATGAACTACTGCTGCGAATTTCTTTTAATGCACAATCATGTTCTACCATGACTTGATTCATTCGAGCATCATGTTCTGCCATGACGTGATGAAGTTGTGCATCATGTTCTGTTATAACCTGATTAAGTTGTTCGTCGCGTTCAACGATAACTTGGTTCAGATTTGTTATGTCAGCTTCGCGTTGGGCTACGATTTTATTGATAGCAGTTATACTGCCTTCACGTTCCGCAACGACCTGATTCAGAGTCGCCACAGCGGTTTCACGTTCTGCAATGACTTCGTTAAGCGTCGTAATATCCTGCCAGAGATTGAGAACCTCTTCACGAGAAAAAACATCGTGTTTTGCGGTTAACTCAATGAAACTATGATAATCAAAATGATACAGTTGCTTAATCTGCGCCGCTTGTTTAGGGTCTGAAATGTTGGCAAACAGTAATTCCTGACCGAACAACTCGGTGAATGGAAATGGTTTTTCCTCTAAGGCAACCATTGCCAATGCAAAAGTGGCATCCGTTGTTTCACTGCGATAGTATTTTTGTGCGTCAGGAAAAATTTTTATCAGTTCATCCAGAGAGCTGATTTTTTGGTAGTTGGGCAATAGTTTGTAGTATTCATACAGCCCGCGAATTCGGGTATCAGGGCGATTGCCGCTGGTATTGGCTTCTTCATTGCGCACTCTGAATCTGACCAGTTGTTCGGGTAATACATGAATTTCGTACTGTAAGCACAGCCGAATCCACATATCAAAATCGGGTACTTGTGCCAGCATCGGGCGATACAATCCGCAATCTGTGTAACACTGTTTACGAATCAGCAGACTGGGATGACAAAGCGCGTTACCCTCACTGAAGAAAAATCGTAACCATTCATGCCGAGTTCTATTGGTTTTATTGAACACATTGGCATAAAAATGCTCTTCATCGGCAAGCGGTAAGCTGTCTTCGTTAATAGCCAGTGCGTTAGAAAAAACCGCGCCAATATCTGAATGAGCATCCAGAAAATCAATTTGCTGTTGTAATTTGTTGGCTTCCCATACATCGTCAGAATGGTGTATGGCGATATAGTCACCCGTTGCAATGTCTGAAATAGCCTTGTTGATTCCGAATACGGGACCTTCGTTGACATCGTTGCGGAACGCTTTAATTCGGGTATCTGTATATTGATTGATTAAGTACCATGAATGATCTTTTGAGGCATCATCCCAAATAATCAGCTCAAAATCAGTGAATGTTTGTTGGAGTACGCTATCTATCGCTTCACAAATGTATTTATCATGATTAAACGAGGTCAAAATGACAGAAATTTTAGGCATATAGGATTGAGCTATTACAATTGAAATAAGTGATTGATGTTATGCAAAGCATTGTAGAATTGTATCAAACATAGAGATAAGTCTACGAAGTTATTGATATTTATCGCGGCGGTTAGTCCAGTGCTGGAGGGGGGGGCTGTTCAAAAGAATGTAGTAAGGATAAGCAAGCAAGTAAATCACGCTTTCGATTGCCTACTTTTTTGGCAGGGACTCCTGCATAGATACCGAAAGACTCGCAGTGTGATTTAACTAAACTGAGTGCGCCGATTGCCGCACCTTCTTCTAAAATAACATCCGGCAAAATAATAGTACCTGCACCGATAATGACATGAGAACCTATCTTAACATCGGCATGATGTACGTTGGTTAATGAGTCAGGCAGTGTCGGGTTGGTCATTGCCGCGCCGCTGTAGTCATCGTTACTGCTATAAATAGAAACCCTCGACGAGATGTTACAAAAATCAGCCAGTGTGATATTGCCCGCACCGATGAGTGATGAGAACACCGCGATATGAATATAATTACCAATGTCTATACCGCCAACACCTGCCGATAATACACAAAAATCATCAATTCTGACGTTATTGCCAAGACGAATATTTTGGCAGTTATAGTAAGAGGCTTTATCGGAAAGTAACACGTTAGTGCCGAAACTCGCAAAGCCCATTGCTGTCATCTGTTCGTGTGTCAACCAAGCCATATCAATCTTCCGTAATCAGGGCAATGATGCTTTGTTGCTGTTCCAGCTCAAGCGTTGGATAAATCGGCAGACAGATCACTTCATTCGCGGCTTTTTGCGCGGCAGGCAAGTTAGCGGGTGCGGCTGATGGCAAGCCCCGATACATCGGAAAGTCACTAATTAATGGGTAAAAATAGCGACGCGCATAGATGCCGTTATCACGCAGTTTTTCAAATAACTGATCTCGGCTTAACGGATAATCAGGCTGTACCAGAATGGGGAAATACGCATAATTAGCGACAGTTTCACCGCTATCGGCTAAACAGTGAATGCCAGATACGTTTGCCAATGCTGCACGGTAGTGAGCATCAATCGCTTTGCGTTTTAGTAAAGCCGTATCAATACCTTTCAATTGCAGTAAACCGAACGCGGCGTTAATTTCACTCATTTTGCCGTTGATACCGGGTGCGACTACCGTCACTTCATCGACAAAACCGAAGTTTTTCAAATGATCTATACGTTGTTTGGTTTTTGCATCAGGGCAGACAATCGCCCCGCCTTCAAAGGTATTGAATACTTTGGTGGCGTGAAAACTCAATACCGATAAATCACCGTAATTAAGGATGCTGGCGTTTTGGTGTTGTACGCCAAAGGCATGAGCCGCATCGTAAATAACACTCAGGTTATAGTTGTCGGCAATTTTTTGAATACGTTCTACATCACAAGGATGCCCATAGCAATGCACGGGCATAATCGCGGTGGTTTGCGGTGTAATAGCCGCTTCTATTTTGTCGGGGTCGAGATTGAGCGTGTCGGGATTTATATCAACAAAAACGGGCTTGATACCATTCCATAATAATGAATGCGAGGTGGCAACAAACGAATACGGCGTGGTAATGACTTCGCCTGTGATACGCAGAGCCTGCAACGCAACCACCAGCGCGAGTGTGCCGTTGGTAAATAAAGAGATGTGTTTAACCCCTAAATAGTCACACAATGCCTGCTCCAGTTGCTGATGGAACGGACCGCAATTAGTAAGAACTTTGTTATCCCATATCTGCTCGAGATAGGGAATAAAATCCACCAGTTCAGGCAGCGCAGGTTGCGTAACGTAAATGGGTTTAGGTGATTTCATAATTTCAATTAAACACCATAGTTTTGAGAGCAAATAAAGGCATCTCGTATCGAAAAAATAAGCAGACTATTTTTTAACATGATTTTACATCGCACTCATTTTCGATAAAAACTTTCGCCCATAGTCGATTACCTGATCGTCGAGCGACATTAAAAACAACAGCATCATCAACGACATCAAGAAATGTTGCAGACATATTAGGTATGAGCGGTATCGTTATTTCCAACTTAATATTATGGTGTCCTTCTTGTAGAGGTAACCGTGTTTTATAGGTGACGATATATCGCCCACCCTTCACAACAGAAATAAGTGGCATACCTGCTAACTGAGAGTCAGTGCCGAGAATAAAATTCTTTTTATCATCAGCAATATAGTAATTACAAGACACTTGACCATCGAATGTGCTTTCAAAGTAAATGCGGATAAAGACCGATTGGTTAAATTCAACGTGGTTAATCGGTGTGAAATGATCGTCAAGCAGTTCTACAAAGGTAATTTTTGCACCACCATCACCATAGCGAAATGCGGCAATTCGTTTTTCAAATTCTGTTGATATTTTAAAGTCATCCGAATTCACAGTATCGACAGTCTCGCCTTTAATTGCTAGGGTTTTTGTTGGCTTATCCACTAATTTAAGTGACGCATTATCCACGTTCATTTCTTCACGCATAACACGAACATACTGTTCTGCCACATCGGCAGCAGTGCCGATTTTTTTAAGTTGCCCATGATCCAAATAAATGCCGCGCGAACACAGGCTTTTTAATGCACCCACATCATGACTGACAAACAACACGGTCGCGCCACGTTCCTGAATGCGTGTCAATGCAGTCATGCACTTTGCCTGAAAGTTCATATCGCCGACTGCCAGTGCTTCATCGACAATCATAATATCGGGATTGGACAGAATATTGACGGCAAAGGCTAAACGCACAAACATACCGCTGGAATAAGTTTTTACGGGTTGTTCTATGAATTCACCAATATCCGCAAAAGCGGCTATATCATCGAAGCGTTCCTGCACTTCTTCACGACTTAGCCCTAATACGGCGGCATTCATATAAACGTTTTCGCGCCCTGTGAACTCAGGATTAAACCCCGATCCCAATTCCAGTAACGCGGCAACGCGACCATTGATTTCTACTTGCCCATTTGTCGGCGTGAGTGTGCCGCACAGCAGTTGTAATAAGGTGGATTTACCCGAACCATTACGCCCGATGATGCCAACGGTTTCGCCTTTTTTAATTTCAAAAGACACGTCGTTAAGAGCCCAGAATTCGTGAAAGTATTGTTTAGGTTGCATACCGACCATGCGTTGCAGGCGCGGAGCCATAAACTGCTTGAGACGGTCATGTGGAGTGCTGTAGATGTGATAGCACTTGCTTAAGTGAGTTGCACGAATGGCAATGTCGGTCATAATTTCTTGCTACTGTTGAGTGACACGGTGATAACTATTGATTAAACACGTTATAAAACGTCGGCAAAGCCTTTTCTGGTTTTTTGAAACCAGATAAATCCCAGCCACGCGACTGCGCTGGCGGCGGCGGTATAAATACCGATGCCTGTCCAATCGGGTAAGTGTCCCCAGATGAGGACTTCTCGCGCCTGTTCGATAATAAAGGTCAATGGATTTGCCATGATGATGGGGCGATATTGCTCCGGCATTGCGGAAATCGGGAAAAATACGGGGGAAATATACATCAATATAGTGGTAAAAATACCGATAGTCTGCCCGACATCACGCAAAAATACGCCTAACGATGCCAGTATCCACGCAAAACCAAGACTGATAATAATCAGCGGCAGAAACACCAGCGGCGCGAAAATAACCGTCCAGTGCAGGTAGTGATTGAAGGTGGCAAACGCAATCAGCAGTACCGTTAAACTCACCATAGAGTGAAATAATGCGGCACTCAAGCTGACAATAGGCAGAATTTCCAACGGAAAAACCACTCGTTTAACATAGTTCACATTGTTGGTGATTAAGTCAGGTGCGCGGTTTAATACTTCGGCAAATAGCCCATGCACAATCATGCCGGCAAACAGTACCACAGCAAACTGAGTTTTACTTTCTTCGACACCATCAACGCCGCCGCTCCAACGGGCTTTAAACACCACGGAAAAAAAGAAGGTGTAAACCGCCAGCATGAAAATAGGATTAAGAAACGACCACAGCAAGCCCATCACTGAACCTTTATAGCGACCCACTACTTCACGCCTTGCCATTTGCGCAATAAGCTGACGGTTGCGTATGATACTACGCAGTAAAGCGAAGGGGGAGGTGGGTTGTGATGCGTGAGGATTCATGAAAATAATTCAGCTTGGGAAAGTGTGACACCTGCTTGATCTTTGGCAGACAGTTGCGGTTCATTGTCCAGCGGCCATTGAATGCCGATAGACGGATCGTTCCACGCGATACTGCGTTCAAATTGAGGTGCGTAGTAATCGGTGGTTTTGTATAAAAATTCAGCACTGTCGCTGAGTACCAGAAAACCATGTGCAAAACCCGGCGGTATCCACAGTTGACGGTGATTGTCTTCAGACAGTTCCACGCCTTCCCATTGTCCGAACGTAGGTGAGGAGCGACGAATATCGACAGCGACATCAAACACTGCACCGCGCACGACACGCACTAATTTACCTTGAGGCTGTTGAATTTGGTAATGCAATCCGCGCAATACGCCTTTGCTGGAACGACTGTGATTGTCCTGTACAAAAGACCCATTAAATCCAGTGGCTTCAGTAAACGCGGCTTGGTTAAAGCTTTCAAAAAAGAAGCCGCGCGCATCACCGAATACTTTGGGTTCGATGATAAGTACGTCAGGAATAGTGGTAGGAATTATGTTCATAGTAACCCCTCTTTATCATGATGAAGGCAGACGAGTGATGTAAGCAATTGTTTACGCATTTTGGCGGCAGTCAGATTTTTCTGGCTAAAGCAGATAATGGTCGGTTGTGGGGTTGTCAGGTTTTTGTGATTAAGCATACGGAAGTTAATAGCCGTTTTGTGTGTTGTTAGCAAGCTCAAAGTAAGCGCGGTTACGCTTGTTATTTATTGTTCGTGGAGTTGATTTATAGCATTTTTACACAAGCAAATTAAAACAATTCTTTATTAATCAAGTGAATAACTATCGGATTTGCTGGTCAAAGTTGTATTATTGTACTTGACTTTAGCCGATAGTGCGGTTTTTTTATGGCAAAGACACTGCGCTGGAGGTACATTAAATTGCCATATTAGCCAGAAAACACCATGAAATAAGCAATTTTTGGTAGACTTGCCATCTTTTTTACCCTGAAGGACAACACCTTGCTGTCGCATATCAAAATCGTTTTAGTGGAAACCTCACACTCCGGCAATATCGGCGCGGTGGCGCGGGCGATGAAAAACATGAGCATGATTAATTTATGTTTGGTTAAGCCAAAATTATTTCCCTGTGCGGAAGCAACCGCAAGAGCATCGGGTGCGGATGATGTGTTGGCGCGCGCTATCATTTATCAAAATCTGTCCGATGCGGTAGCCGATTGTCAGTTGGTGATTGGTGCGAGTGCGCGCGGGCGTACCATCAGTTGGCCTGAATTGACTCCACGGGAATGTGCGGAAAAAGTGGTCATCAATGAGCCGCACAATAAAGTCGCTATCGTATTCGGACGGGAAAATTCAGGCTTAAAAAATCATGAACTTGATTTATGTCATTTTTTACTGCGTATTCCCTGTAATAGCGAATACAGTTCGTTAAATATTGCCGCCGCTGTGCAGGTGGTGTGTTATGAATTATTTGTTGCCACGGGTATCCGACAAGACACAATTGTCGGCGATAAGGGTGAACAACCCTTAGCCAGTGCCGCGCAACTGGATTCTTTTTATGAGCATTTGCATCAGGCACTGATTGATATTGGTTTTATGCACCCCGATAAATCAAAATCCATCATGCGCCGTTTGCGCCGACTTTATAATCGCACCCTGCTGGATACCAAAGAACTGGATATTTTGCGCGGTATTTTACGCATGTCGCAAGACCACAATAAGAGGCATGATAAATAATGTTGACTTGGCTGAAAGAAGATATTGCCTGTGTCTTTGAACGCGATCCTGCGGCGCAATCGGTGTTTGAAATTATCACCACTTATCCGGGGGTTCATGCGGTGTTGATTCATCGCCTGAGTCATCGTTTCTGGAATGCGGGATTTAAGTGGTTGGCGCGGTTTATTGCCTATATTGCGCGTTGGTTTACGGGCATTGAAATTCATCCGGGCGCAGTAATCGGGCGGCGATTTTTTATCGATCATGGCATGGGGGTAGTTATCGGTGAAACCGCGATTATCGGTGACGACTGCACACTGTATCACGGCGTGACCTTAGGCGGCACGACGTGGAATAAAGGCAAGCGGCATCCCACTCTGCGTAATGGCGTAGTGATTGGTGCGGGTGCGAAAGTGTTAGGCCCTATCGAAATCGGTGCGGGTGCGCGCGTTGGTTCAAATTCTGTCGTATTGAAAGCTGTGCCTGCGGGGGTGACAGTGGTCGGTATTCCTGCCCACATTGTTGACAGTCAGGCTAAAAAAGCCGAGCTGAATGAAATTGCCAGTAAAATCGGCTTTAACGCTTACGGCATGACGGCGGATATGCCCGACCCGATTGCTCATGCGATTAATCAGATGCTGGATCATATTCAAGTATTGGATAAACAAATCGCCACTTTGCAAACGGCAGTCAATAAGGCAGGGATAAACTGCACTGAAACCCCCATCAATACGCTCAATGGTTGCGAGATTGAAGACAGTTATAAAGCTGATGTGTAAAACCAAGGAGTAATAGTTGACTATTTTACTGGGTTAAGTATAGTAAGCCTTTTTAACATTATTAATAAAAGGTTATTACTGTGCGCTTAACATCTAAAGGACGCTATGCAGTGACGGCAATGCTGGATCTGGCTTTTCACAGCCAATTAAAACCAGTGACGCTGATCGACATAGCGGCCAGACAAACTATTTCTTTATCATATCTGGAACAATTATTTGCGCGGCTACGTCGTGCTAATTTGGTCAAGGGTGTACGCGGGCCGGGTGGTGGATATAGCCTGTGTGGTGACGCGAAAGACATCAGTATTGCGGAAATTGTCGCGGCAGTCGGTGAGCGTATTGATTCCACCAAATGCGGCGGTGAAGCCAATTGCCAAAAAACTCACGAGTGTTTAACGCACGATTTATGGATGGATTTAGGCGATCACGTCAAAAGTTATTTAGAGAAAATCACGCTGGCTGATTTGTTGGCAAAAAATCGCGTCCAAGAAGTGGCGGAACGCCAAGACCAAAACGCTCAACAAGTGATTGAAATTCATAACCACGCCGATTTAATGCACACCCTGCAATGATTTATCTCGATCACAACGCCACCACCCCGCTCGATGAGCGGGTGCTGGCGGCGATGCTCCCGTTTTTATCCACCTACTACGGCAATCCCTCCAGCTTATATCGGCACGGCAGACTGGTACGCAGTGCGATTGACACTGCGCGTGAACAGCTTGCTGCCTTGGTGGGCGTATCTGCCGCACAAATTATTTTTACCAGCGGCGGCACGGAAGCCAATAATCTGGCATTGGCAACGCTCAGCGCGAATGCTGGGCTTGCGGTGTCGGCGATTGAACACCCGTCTATACTCGAACCTGCCCAATACTTAACAACCCAAGGTCATGACCTGACCCTGTTAGCCGTCGATAACAACGGAACAATTACACAGGACGCGATTAATCAGGTGATGGAGCGTCAACCGCAACTGGTCTCCATGATGCTGGCGAATAATGAAACAGGCGTTATTCAGCCTGTCGCCGCTTATGCCGAGCAGTTAAAAGCCAACAATATCCTAATTCATACCGATGCCGTGCAAGCCTTGGGCAAAATCCCCGTTGCTTTTAATCAGCTCAATGTTGATTTGATGAGCGTATCCAGCCATAAAATTTACGGAGCTAAAGGTTGTGGTGCGTTGATTGTCGGCAAAGACATCACCATCAAGCCATTATTACGCGGCGGCGGACAAGAGCGAAACCTGCGCTCAGGCACAGAAAATGTCGCGGCGATTGTCGCATTCGGTAAAGCCGCAGAACTGGCACACAGTGAACTTAAGCAACGCAATGAACACCTGCTCGCGCTCAGAACCTTACTCGAACAACAGTTAGCCACCATTCCCCGCTTAACCATTTTTGCCCAACACACGCCCCGATTAGCCAACACCGTATTGTTCGGCATTGATGAAGTCGATGGTGAAATGCTGGTCATGCGCTTGGATAAAAAAAGCATTGCCGTGTCCAGCGGTTCGGCGTGTGCCAGTGGCGGCAGTTTGCCCAGTCATGTCTTACTGGCAATGGGCGTAGAAGAGGGACACGCTAAAACAGCGGTGCGGGTGAGCTTAGGCATGAGCAATACAGCGGCTGAGATTGCTGATTTTGTCACTACTTTAAAGAGCCTGATAACGCAGTAAATCCTCTGGCGTATCCACATCCCACTGCATTGCCAATTCCTGATAAACAATACCGTATTGCTGACAACGGGCGCGGGTCGCGCTCATCAAATGCGGCTTGCTCCACGGCATATCAACAAACAATTCAGGGTGTGGGCGACTCAAGCCAATCAACACATAACCGCCATCTTCCACAGGCGAAAATACCGCCGTCGTTTGCTCATTTAACGCGCTAATAGCCTCGGCTAAATCGTGCGTTGTGAATGACGGGCAATCACAACCGATTAACACTGCGCGTTTATAGTGTTTAAGTGCGGCACACAGCGCGTGATTCATCCGCTCACCCAAATCCGCCCCATGTTGCAAGTGCCGCGTTATCGGATAATTATTCGTCGCAGACATAAAAAACTCATGGTCTATCGTCGGCGCACACCACAACTGCACCGCGCATAACGGCTGTTTGGTGGCGCGTTGCAACGTGCTTAGACTGAGTTCGCTATGCACCTGCATGGCTTGCTCAGCGGTGAGCGTCGGCATTAAACGGGTTTTCACCTGACCTGCAATCGGAGCTTTGCAAAAAATCAACAGCACCGCATCGGGATACAAATACATCATCGTAAGGTTTTAAACGGCAGCAATAACAGCGCGACAAAATCCAATGGGTGGCGATAAGGTGTTAAACCGATGTCCATCGTGGTCTGTGGTTGTTTGGGTTCGGCGGTGTAAGTTCGGCATAATTTATCCCAGCAAGACAGGCAAAAGCCGTAATTGCTGTTGTATTCCACAGGGTCGGTGGAATGATGAATGCGGTGCATATCGGGTGTAACCAATACAATGCGGATACTATTTTCCAGCAGGGCAGGGAGCTTGATGTTCGCGTGATTAAACGTCGCCGCGCCATTCAGCACCACTTCAAACACCAGCACAGCCGCAGGATTCGCACCGATAAGATAAACACACAACGTTTTATACAACATGGAAACCACGATTTCCAACGGATGAAAACGTACCGCAGTCGTGGCATCAAAAGCTATATCGGTGTGATGCACCTGATGCAATCGCCATAATAATGACCAGCGGTGCGAGATGATGTGTTGGCAATAAATCGCAAAATCCAACAGTAACAAGGTCACAATAATAGCCACCCAATCGGGCGCGGCGAAAATGTGCAACAAACCGATAGACTGCTCAGCAGCATAAACCGCGCTTAAATACGCCAAGCCGCCGATGCTGACACGCATAATCAGCGTATTAAATGCCGCCAAACCCAGATTAATAAACCAGCGGGGTTTGCGTTGCGGGTCTGGACGGCGCGGATTGAGTACCTCCCAGCCAATCATCACGGCAAAAATACCCAGCGCGAAACCCAAGCGAATTAACGTTTCCATAGTGATCCTGTGCGGTAAAGTTCAGCTAACAAATCAGGCTCTGCACCCAGCCAGTATCGTAACCGTAAACTCCACATCAACACGATAGTTTTATAAATGCCGTGTTGTTGCCAACGACGTGCCGAGCTGGTCACTTTGGCAGTCAGGCACACAGGTCGGCTGAGTTTTTTTAACGCGCGGCTTAGTGTTATGTCTTCCATTAACGCAATTTCAGGATAGCCACCGACAGCGATAAACGCTGATTGTGTGACAAACAACACCTGATCGCCTGTACAAATACCTGTAAAACGCGAACGCCAGTTCATCATGAAAGCAATGATATTTAATGAAAATTCCAGTTTCCACGCGCCAAGTTTATCTCGTTCCCACGCGCCGCGTTGCACAACTCGCAGAAATTCCCTCGCCGCACAGCCGAATATCAAACCGCCCCCAAGATTCCCGTGGCGTGATAGCGTGCGCAATCAGTGATAACGCCTGTTCGGGCAATGCCGTATCCGCATGAAGAAACAGCAAAATATCGCCCGTCGCCTGTTGCGCACCCTGATTCATTTGTCTGGCGCGTCCACGACCAGACAACAGCATTTTATCCGCGTAAGGCGTGGCTAGTTCGACCGTATTATCACCACTGCCGCCATCGACAACAATCACTTCCGCACAGTCGCGTAACGGCTGTAAAGCAAGCAAACAGCGTTCAATATTGGCGGCTTCGTTAAGCGTGGGAATAATGATAGAGAAGGTCATCACATTAAAAATCAGCCGCCCATTTTTTCCAGAAATCAGCTTCATCATGAAGTATCTCGTTCATCGGCAAACCCCGCGCAATACTGTAAAATCATCCTCATCCGCAATGCGTTTTGCCTCATCACTAAATAAAAATATTGAATCAGGCACAATCCCGACACGCCCAATATCCAACCTATCCGCATCCCAACAGGTTGCCACCGTCGCACAAGCGGATTTGCGCCCAAAAGTATGCCCACTGCACGCCCGACACAGCATAGCCAACTGCTCAGCGGTTAAATCCACTAAATGCTTATGCTGCTTGGCATACAAAGAACCACGCGCCCCATGTTCTGGGTCATCATGCTCATTTTCCCTCATGCAGTCATGAAAATACGCAAAATAAGACACCACCTGCACATCCGCCCCCGTAAACTGGGCTAAATAAAGCCCATTTCGTTGCACCGTTTCCCAATGGCTAATCCCATGAACAGGGCTATTAAAAAGCAGCGCGTCTTGTTTGAGTAATACTAATAGGTTTGGATTAATCATATCTTCGTGTAATCTCCGCGAATAGTACGAAAAGCGTACCATTTTACGCAGTCACATTGCTATTTTGGTTGGTTTCGAATCGTAGGTCAGAATAAGCCAGTCCGTGCGTAGCGCAGGACTGGTGTTTCCGACAAAACGTGGTGATATGGAGGTTTGGTGTTATACCCGCGTTGTCGGAAACGCCTGTTTTCGCTTACGCTCAAAAAGGCTTATTCCGACCTTGTATCTCTCCAAAGCAAAGTAAGAAACTGATATATTGCCTAGCTAATAGTATATCAGAGTGCATGATTAGAGTTTGTTTCCGACCTTAGACGACAGTCTGTGATGTAGATAAAACCCAT